>Ga0208971_1000908_pt1 | contig 18972 bp, 19 predicted proteins | sample AOAMet1_18_M0_10_2_FD_188229 | JGI IMG/M metagenome (GOLD analysis project Ga0208971, IMG submission 188229) | Ammonia-oxidizing marine microbial communities from Monterey Bay, California, USA - CAN11_18_M0_10 (SPAdes) | ecosystem: Environmental > Aquatic > Marine > Intertidal zone | place... | reverse complement strand
AGTGATCATCTATATCTTGAATCCCATCATCGTCATCATCCGTGTCTGTATTGTTACCAATTCCGTCTGAGTCAGTATCTACACTTTCAGTGGCATCTAATGGGAAAGTATCTGCGTCGTCCAAGACAGAATCATTGTCGTCATCCGTGTCAGCGTTGTTACCAATACCATCGAGATCTGTATCTATGCTCTCAGTGGCATCTAGCGGGAATGCATCAATCGCATCTAAGACCCCATCACCATCGGAATCACTGTCCTGGATAGTCAGATCGTAAATTCTATTTTCAAGTTCTCCCGCACTGGAAACTGTTGCATTGTCTGCGATGACACCATTAGTAAGGACATCACCTCTAAGGCCAAATAGATATCGCAGGATAACAAGACCATCAGTTAACGCATCAATTTGCCCATTACCGTCAATATCAATCGACTCATCCAGTATTGTTATTCTAAGGTAAATGTCCTCAGCGGTAGAGTAAGTTGCATTATTAGCTACAGCCCCACCTATAAGAGCATCACCATTCAGACCAAACAACCATCGCAGTAACAGCAGTCCATCCGTCAGAGCATCAATCTGATCATTACCATCTATATCTAAAGAAGGAGCTGATACTGCAGTATAAAGGGTGTTGGCTTCGCTACCCCATGTTTCCGGCTGCGGTGATGCGACATCTGTAAAACCGAACGGCGAGAAAGTTAGGATAAATACGATAAAGATCCCGCCAAAAGACCTTTTAAAAATATCCCGGATCAGCATGTTAAAGGCACCTAGTAAGTGAGCACGACGACAAGCTACTATACTGGTCGGTAAGACAATAATCATCGTTATCAATAGCAAAGCTAACGAGAAATAAATTACTTAGCAAAAAGGTCGCGGATGGGTTTGGCCGGTAGTTTACAAATACTCGACTGGCCTCCGCTGGACCTAACCATTAGTTTATAATAATAAGCCGAAAGAATGAACGTTACCACCCCTCAATTATCTTCTCCAGCACCTTAAGTTCTGCCATTTTTGCTGGCCGCGCGGCACGGATAGCTCTTGTTTCACCTCCATGTACAGTCTTTGCTATACCGCAGCGCTTTCGGCCTTCTTTAGTCTTAGGACCCGTTGATTTACCACCATGGAACCTACAAACACGCTTTTCCCTAACAGCGTGGGCTGTGGGTAATCTCCTAGTTTTACGCCAGCCCACCATTTGGATTTACACACAGGGAAACGCTCAAGGACTTGGGGTAGCCTCAAAAGTTGTATTGTTTTATTGATATTTTGTTGCATTTATTTTTACTCCTCACGTCGGTATGAGAAGGATTGAAACAAGCTAAAAAGCAACGCGCAATAGGAAAACGAGGGATACGTGATAACACGTTTAGGTGTGATACTTTCCAGTAATGGCGTGCCTTTCAGGCTAAAAATTAAAAATGACCAAAAACATTATATTGGTCACAATGGTAATTTCAAAACTATTTTATTGAATACGATTCCGTAATTCACCTAAATAATCAGCCCACTTCTGCATCATCTCTTTTCGTTGAGATAAGTATTTAGTCCGGTTATAAGCCCTACCATTGGGGTCCCTTACGGCATGCGCAAGCTGATGCTCAATAAAATCCGGACGATAGTTAAGCTGCATAACTGTAATCATAACGCCAGTATTTACTACCCGAAGGATAGATGAGTAGATACATTCCACCTGAATCAGCTAGCTTGTATTGCTTTGCTTTGATAACGGCTGTTGCTGTTAACTTAGACATAAGATTTTACTCACCAATATTTACGGTATAAAAAGCAATGAGATATAAAATACCGTATTTATTCCGGGATTGTACCGGATTAAAATGGACAACTATGGATTAAGGATAAACAAAAAAGCCCTGAATAACAGGGCCTTGAGGACATTAGTGGATACTAATGGATTAATATGTGGTCGGGACGGCAGGATTTGAACCTGCGACCACTACACCCCCAGTGTAGTGCGCTACCAGGCTGCGCTACGCCCCGATTTCAAGTTCGCAATCATACAGGCACAGAGTGCTTTTGCAACCACAATAGTCGCCCTAGCTCACTCTTTGTCGAGCAGGCCAATAATGCCCTCTAACTCGGAGATCGTTTGCTCAATCAACTGCTTGTATGGGGTCTGCTCTTCTTTGCCGGATTCGCCTTCGAGACGCTGACGCGCGCCACCAATGGTGAAGCCCTGCTGATAGAGCAAGGAACGTATTTGACGAATCAGCACTACGTCTTGACGCTGATAGTAACGGCGGTTACCACGGCGTTTAACCGGGTTTAAGCTGGGGAATTCCTGTTCCCAATAACGCAGAACATGCGGCTTTACTTCACAGAGCTCGGCGACTTCGCCGATGGTGAAGTAACGCTTGCCCGGGATAACAGGCAGTTCGTTGTTGTTACTTGGTTCCAGCATAGTTCTCTACTCGCGCCTTTAATTTCTGGCCTGGCTTGAAGGTCACTACTCGCCTTGCGGAGATGGGAATTTCTTCACCGGTTTTTGGATTGCGTCCCGGACGGCTATTTTTGTCACGCAGCTCAAAATTTCCGAAGCCAGACAACTTAACCGAATCATTATTTTCCAACGCCTGTGAGATTTCGCTGTAAAACATTTCGACGATCTCTTTGGCCTCGCGTTTATTGAGACCCAACTCATCGAACAACATTTCAGCTAAATCAGCTTTGGTTAATGCACCCATTTTTACACCTAACTTTTATGCGTGACATTGCCACACAAGAGTAATTCTCTACTTTGAACCCAAGCTTTTTATCAGCCCCTGAGCTCAGCCTCGAATTTAATGTCGAGCTTCTTGACGACTCGATCGATGGAAAAATTGATTTCCTCATCGGTAAGAGTGCGCGAAGCGTGCTGAAACGTCAAGCCCAAGGCGAGACTTTTTCCTTTGTTATCAATATCTTTGCTCTCATAAACGTCAAACAACATTAAATCAATCAACTGCTCTCCAGCAGCTTCACGTGCTGCTGACATCAGATCTGCCGAGGCAATTTGGCTGTCCACAAGGAATGCTAGGTCACGGCGAACGGCTGGAAATTTACTCACTTCGCTGAATTTAGGCAGTCGACTTTCACTAACTTTGGCTACGTCAATCTGGAACAGGTATACCGCAGTATTAAAATCTAACTCTGCCTGAAGCTTTGGATGCAACTGCCCTATCCAACCAACCTGTTCGCCATTGCGAGATAGCATTGCCGATTGACCTGGGTGGAGCGCTGGATGCTCAGCAGCGCTGAAACTAAATTGCTCGGCCAAACCGGTCAGTGCGAGAACTGACTCGAGATCGCCTTTAAGATCAAAGAAGTCGACTTTATCCTTGCTGGCAGTCCAACCAGTTGGGATACGTGAACCGCAGATCAATCCGGCCAGAGCCATGTTCTGAGTTAACTCGCCAGTTTCCCCTGGTACAAAACACTGACCGGCTTCAAAAATACGCACGCGATTTTGCTGGCGATTGAGATTGTAGATCGCTGTGGATAACAACCCTGACCAGAGGCTGGTGCGCATCATGGACATATCAGCCGAGATAGGGTTTTGCAGTGCTATACCGGCGGTCTCAGGATCCACAAGCTTTTGCAGCTCCGGATCAACAAAGCTGTAGGTCACTGCCTCTTGGTAGCCACTGGCAACCAGTTGCTGCCTAAAGATACTTAAGTCCCGTTGACGCTCCGGCTTGGCCTGCAACTCAAGAGCCATGGTTGGCGTTGAGGTGGGAAGATTGTTATAACCATAGATGCGGGCCACTTCTTCAACCAGATCCTGCTCAATAGCGATATCAAAGCGCCAGCTCGGAGCAACCCAAGTGGAACCCTGCTCATCACGAGCGACAAAGCTCAGGCCTAAGCGCGCCAAGATATCGTCTATTTCAGCGCTGCCAATCACAACACCCAACTGCTGTGCCAGATGTGCATCGCGCAACTTTATAGTAGCCGGTGCAGGCAAGTGTTCAGCAGACTCTTCAAGTACAGTAGGTCCAGCTTCACCGCCACAGATTTCAAGCATTAAGGCTGTGGCGCGTTCAATAGCGGCAACCTGAAGCTCCGAATCGACGCCACGCTCAAAGCGGTGTGATGAATCCGTGTGCTTGCCATAGCTGCGCGCTTTACCGGCAATCGCCAGGGGATTAAACCAAGCGCTTTCAAAAAGGATATCAGTGGTGTCATCGCCAACAGCGGATTCATCGCCACCCATAATTCCGGCCATGGCAAGTGCTTTGCTGTGATCCGCAATCACTAATGTCTGGGTATCAATAGCGACTTCTGAGTTATCGAGCAATTTTACTTTTTCGTCTCGACCCATGCGCACAACAATACCGCCATCAATCTTGGACAGATCAAAGGCATGCATTGGCTGGCCCAACTCAAGGAGTACATAGTTGGTCACATCCACTGCTGGACCCAAACTGCGTACACCACTGCGACGTAATTTCTCCTGCATCCACTGAGGAGTTGGCTGGCGCAGGTCGAGATTGCGTATTACGCGACCTACATAGCGCGCACAGGCCTCTGGCGCCTCCAGGGTAATAGATACGGTATCTTCTATAGTCGCGGCTACAGGGACACAGGCTTGCTCTAGCACTGCAGCCTTGTTGAGTACCCCCACTTCGCGAGCGAGACCACGGAGACTGAGGCAGTCACCGCGGTTGGGGGTCAAATCCACTTCAATAATATTGTCATTCAGCTCTAGGTAGTCGATCAGATCGCTACCGACGCTGGCATCGGCGGGCAGCTCCCAGAGACCATCATCGTTGTCACCCAGCTGCAGTTCGGTCTGCGCACAGAGCATGCCGAAGGATTCAACCCCTCGGAGCTTGGCCTTTTTAATCTTAAAGTCACCGGGCAGTTTCGCGCCCACTGTGGCGAATGGCACTTTAATACCAGCGCGAGCATTGGGCGCACCACAGACGACCTGAGCGGTTTCACCGCCACCGGCGACCTGACAAACACGCAGCTTGTCGGCATCAGGATGCTGCTCTACCGAGAGTATTTCGCCCACAACTACACCAGACATTTCCGGAGCGGCACTTTCCACTGCATCCACTTCTAATCCGGCCATAGTTACTTGGGCCACTAGATCTGCGGTTGAGATGCTCGGGTTTACGGCACGGCGCAACCAGGATTCACTAAATTTCATTGTTTACCCAGCCTTAAAATTGTTTGAGGAAGCGCAGATCGTTTTCGAAAAACAATCGCAGATCGGTGACGCCATAGCGCAACATGGCCAGTCGCTCAACACCCATACCAAAGGCAAAGCCAGTGTATTGTTCGGTGTCTACATTGCAGCTTTCAAATACATTGGGGTGCACCATGCCGCAACCCATTACCTCTAGCCAGCCAGTATGACTGCAAATACGACAGCCTTCCCCTGCACAGTTAGTGCACTGAATATCCACCTCGGCGGATGGTTCGGTGAAGGGGAAGTAAGAGGGCCGGAAACGCACCGGCAAGTCGGCCTCGAAAAAGGCTTTTAAAAATTGATCAATCACACCTTTAAGATCGGCAAAGCTGATGTTCTTATCCACAACCAGACCTTCAACCTGATGAAACATAGGTGTGTGGGTTATGTCTGAGTCGCAGCGATAGACGCGGCCCGGACAAATAATGCGAATCGGTGGCGCCTGTTTTTCCATGGTGCGAACTTGAACCGGTGAGGTGTGAGTGCGCAGCACTGTGGAGGGATCCACATAAAAGGTGTCATGCATAGCCCGGGCCGGATGATGGCTGGGGATATTGAGTGCTTCAAAGTTGTGGTAGTCATCTTCAATTTCGGGCCCGGTCTCAACGTCATAGCCGATGCGGGTAAAGAACGCTTCGATACGCTCCATAGTGCGGGTCACCGGGTGTAGCCCACCCACCGCTTCGCCGCGACCTGGCAAGGTGACATCAATGGTCTCACTGGAGAGCTTGGCATAGAGTGCCAGGGTTTCCAGTGCTTCTTTCTTTTCGTTGATACGGGCCTGCAGCGCCTGCTTGACCTCGTTGATCTTGGCGCCAGCAGCAGGTCGCTCTTCGTTAGAGAGTGCGCCCAGGCCTTTTAATAGACCAGTAAGCCTGCCTTTTTTGCCGAGAAACTCGACTCGCAAATCGTCCAGTGCACCGAGTTCGGTGGCTGCGGCAATCGAGGCCTCAGCTTCACTGGCAATCTGTTCCAATTCAATCATTAGGGGTCACCACAGTAGTTCAGTCAGCTATCTTATATTACTGATAAAAAAATAGGGAAAGAGCGTTGGCCCCTTCCCTATTCGATTAGCTTGTTACAACGCCTGCCTGAGCAGGTGGGTCGCTATTTAAGCTAGGGCAGCTTTGGCTAGATTAACTACTGCACCAAATGCTGCTTTGTCGTGTACTGCCAAGTCGGCAAGTACGCGACGGTCGAGAGCAATACCTGCTTTGCTCAGACCATTGATCAGTCTGCTATACGCCAATCCCTCAACACGAGACTGGGCATTAATACGAGCAATCCAAAGTCTACGGAACGTGCGCTTCTTGGCGCGACGGTCACGATAGGCGTATTGACCTGCTTTGGTAACAGCCTGAACTGCTACGCGATAAACTCGGCTACGTGCTCCGTAATATCCTTTGGCTTGCTTTAAAATCTTCTTGTGTCGGCGACCTGCTTCAACACCGCGTTTTACTCTAGGCATAGCTTTTTCCTCCCAAAATTAGTTAATTAGACGTTACGCAGCATGCGATCGACGCGTGGTTTATCAGCAGCATTCAGAATGCTGGTGCCACGGAGTTGACGCTTACGCTTCGTTGTCATTTTGGTGAGGATGTGGCTCTTGTGCTGGTGTTTGTGCTTATAACCAGAAGCCGTTTTTTTGAAGCGTTTTGCCGCTCCACTGTGTGTCTTACCTTTTGGCATTGCTGTTCTCCAAATTGAGAGTTAATTTTATCAAGAAGAGACGCCCGGACAGCCTGCCAAAAAATGTGGCTGAACGCGGGTCGCGTTAAATTACTTCTTCTTGCTACGTGGCGACAGAACCATGATCATTTGGCGACCTTCCATTTTTGGAAACTGTTCCACTTGTGCCAACTCAGCGAGATCCGCTTCAATGCGTTTCATCATATCCATGCCGAGTTGCTGGTGAGCCATTTCACGACCGCGAAAGCGCAGCGAGATTTTGGCTTTATCACCGTTTTCCAAGAAGCGAACTAGGTTGCGCAACTTGATGTCGTAATCGCCCTGATCTGTACCGGGACGAAACTTCATTTCTTTTACCTGTGTCTGCTTCTGCTTTTTCTTCTGCAGAGCAACTTTCTTCTTAATATCAAAGACATGTTTACCGTAATCCATGATTTTACACACAGGCGGCTCTGCATCTGGGGAAATCTCGACCAGATCAAGAGTCTCTTTCTGTGCAGCTTCAAGGGCGGTGGCAAGGCTAACTACGCCAACCTGACTACCGTCTGATGCAACCAATCGAACTTCGGGGGACGTGATACTGTCGTTAAGACGTGCCCGTTTGCTGTCTTTTTTAATAAGCTCTACTCCGTTTCAACACAAGTACGCCCGCGTCGCTCCGTCTCGGTGGTAAACATGGCTTCAACCTGTTCCAGCGGCAAGCTGCCAAGGTCTTTTCCATCTCGAGTTCGGACCGCCACACAGCGCGATTCTTTTTCATTATCACCAACAACGAGAATAAAGGGGACTCGCTGCATCGAATGACCGCGGATTTTAAAGCCGATCTTCTCGTTTCTCAAGTCACAATTCACTCTAAAGCCTTTATTTTGCAGTGATTTAGCAACTTCTTGTGCATATTCGGCCTGCGCATCGGTAATATTGGCTACAACTGCCTGTTCAGGGGCTAACCAAAATGGAAACGCGCCTTCGTATTGCTCGATCAAAATACCGATGAATCGCTCAAATGAACCGAGAATTGCCCGGTGTAACATCACTGGAACCTTGCGCGTACCGTCTTCGGCAACATACTGGGCATCGAGGCGACCAGGCATGGAAAAGTCCACCTGAATAGTGCCCAACTGCCAGACCCTACCAATGCAGTCTTTTAGTGAGAATTCAATCTTGGGACCATAAAAGGCACCCTCTCCCGGCAACTCCTGCCAAGGTAATTCTTTGGCATCTAATGCTTGGCCCAGTGCAGCTTCCGCACGATCCCAATCTTCATCGGAACCCACTCGCTCTGGAGGGCGAGTCGAGAGACGATAGATAATTTCATCGAAGCCAAAGTCCGCGTAAACCTCATGGAGAAAATCAATAAACTGAGATACTTCCGGCTGAATCTGCTCTTCAGTACAGAAAATATGCGCATCGTCCTGAGTAAATGAACGCACCCGCATAATGCCGTGCAGTGATCCCGAGGGTTCATTGCGGTGACAGGAACCGAACTCGGCGAGACGCAACGGCAGATCTCTGTAGCTTTTTAACCCCTGATTAAACACCTGCACATGACAGGGGCAATTCATTGGCTTAACCGCATAATTGCGATCATCGGTCTGCAGGCTAAACATATCGTCGCCAAACTTATCGGCGTGGCCCGACTTCTCCCACAGACTCATATCGACAATCTGTGGCGTCTTGATCTCCTGATAGCCCTGCTCGCGCTGTTTGTTGCGCATATACCCTTCAATCGCGCTGTAAACACTCCAACCCTTGGGGTGCCAAAAGATTGAACCCGGCGCCTCTTCCTGCATATGGTAGAGATCGAGCTTCTTATTAATCTTGCGGTGGTCGCGCTTCTCGGCTTCCGCCAGACGATTAATATAGGCTTTTAGTTCTTTCTTATTGCTCCAAGCGGTGCCGTAAATACGCTGCAACATTTCATTGTTGCTATCACCACGCCAATAGGCGCCGGCGACTTTAGTTAATTTAAAGGCAGGCAATTTTGCCGTGGAGGGAACATGGGGGCCGCGACAGAGATCGATAAAGTCTCCCTGACGATAGAGACCAATAGGCTCTCCTGCCGGAATGCTGGCAATAATCTCAGCTTTGTATTGCTCGCCGATACTTTTAAAGAACGCCACTGCCTCATCGCGATCCCACTCTTCTCGTGCAATGCTGTGATCCGCTTTGACCAGTTCGGTCATGCGCGCTTCAATGGCCTCAAGATCTTCAGGGGTAAAGGCGCGCTCAAAGGCGAAGTCATAATAGAAGCCGTCTTCAATTACCGGGCCAATGGTGACCTGAGCTGCTGGAAACAATTGCTTTACCGCCATAGCCAACAAATGGGCCGAGGAGTGGCGAATAATATCCAGTGCCTCATCGGACCGGTCGGTGACAATCGCCAGAGTTGAGTCTTCTTGCATAAGATAAGAGGCATCAACTACATCGCCGTTAACTACGCCTGCGAGAGTCGCTTTGGCCAGACCAGCGCCAATATCAGCAGCTACATCGGCTACGGACACAGGATGATTGAAAATACGTTGGGATCCATCAGGGAGGGTAATTGCGGGCATTGCTCTTTTCCTTGCCAGTGGTGACCTATACCAAAGGCCACGTGGGGTTAAATTATGAAGCGAGCATTTTACCTTGAACAACCCTATTTACAAGGCTATTTACTATGCTGTCTCGCGGGCTGTCTAGGAAGCCCTTCAGTGGGTACAATGCCCCCAGCCAAAATTGAGAGAACCCAACCTTTGAAAATTTATGTCGACGCCGATGCCTGCCCAACAGTGATTAAAGATATTCTCTACAGAGTCTCTCAGCGCACCGGCATTGAGCTCATCTTAGTTGCCAACCAAGCACTGACGACTCCTAGGATACCCACTGTAAGGAGTATTCAGGTGAGCTCTGGATTTGATGTGGCGGATGATCGCATTGTGGAGTTGGTAGAAACCGATGATTTGGTGATTACCGCGGATATTCCCTTGGCGGCCGAGGTGATTGATAAGGGTGGCAAGGCTTTAAACCCAAGAGGCGAGCTGTACTCAAAAGCTAATATTAAAGCGCGGCTGAATATGCGCGACTTTATGGACAGTATGCGCAACAGTGGTGTGCAGGTGGGTGGCGGGCCGCCGCCATTAACACAGAGGGATAGAATGGAATTTGCCAATGCGCTAGATACTTATGTGGCGCGGTTTAAGTAGTCCATTTTGACCTATTGCCAAGTATCAATCTTGAGATTTCTCCCTGCAGTTAGCATGCTCCGCGAAGCGCTTTGGGCAGGAAATGACATGTTTTTTGTCACGGTCATCCCAAGAGAGTCCTCCTAATTGTCATCCCGAGAGAGCGTAGCAACGAGGGATCTCTAATGATCCAGCAAGCGATCAATCTGCGCCGCAGTAAAAGGCCAGCCCTTCTCCTCACCATTGGCCAGCGCCACAACCGGAATACGAATAGCGTATTTTTCCTGCAGCTCAACATCTGTTTGAATATTAATTTCAATCAGGCGCAGTCCTCTCTCAGTCATCAAAGGATAGAGCACTGCTTTGGCCTGCTCGCAGAGATGGCAGTTGGGTCCGGTGTAAAGCGTAACCTCAGACTCTTTAAACAGCATCAAGATTAACCAAAGGTACTACGTCGAGTAATACGCCAGACATTATGAATCCGCGGGTTTCTTTCAAAATCCATATCCAGTGTCTGGGGGGTAATATTCTCAGCATTAAACTGTCGTGTAATCAACTCATCCATTTTGAATTTGCGGAAGTTATTGGAGAAAATTAATACGCCACCGGGCGCCAACTTGGCCATTGAATTACGGATCAGATCGCCGTGATCACGCTGCACATCCAGCACCGAATCCATTTTTTTGGAATTGGAAAAAGTCGGGGGATCAAGAAAGATCACATCGTACTGCTCACCATCGGTCTCAAGCCATTTAAGGCAGTCGGCGCGCAGCAGGTGATGATTTTTCGCGCTGATATTATTGAGGTCATAATTGCGTTGGGCCCAGTCTAAATAGGTATTGGACATATCGATACTGAGGCTGCGTTTAGCCCCGCCAAGAGCTGCCTGAACCGATACCGCAGCGGTATAACAGAACAGATTTAGCAGGCTCTTGCCCTTCGCCAACTCTGTCACCATACGTCTCACTGGGCGGTGATCAAGAAACAGGCCGGTATCCAAATAGTCTGACAGGTTAGCTTCAAACTGAGCCTCTCCCTCATAGACTGTCATGGTAGTACTGGGGCCTTCATTAAAGCGTTCATACTGACTATCGCCCTTCTGGCGGCGGCGCTCCTTGTAGTGAATATGGCCGCGAGCATCCTTGGCAAATTCTTTCACCGCCTGCTTTACCTCGGCAAAGCGCTCTCTGGCAACTCTGTCATCCACAGTATTCGGCGGCAGATATTCCTGCACGTGCACCGAATCTTCGTAGATATCGATGGCCACGGCATATTCAGGGATATCCGCATCGTAGACACGGTAGCAACTGACACCGGTTTTGTTTAACCAACCATTTAGCTTGCGTTGATTTTTAACCAACCGGTTGAACACCATCTTGGCGCCCTCGGTTAAGGCCTGGGCCGGCGCCGGTTTATTCAGTCGCTCTTCGATTTTTGCCGAACGTGAACTGAGGTCTTCGAAGACCAACAGTTTACAGGGCAGCGTGCCATTAAATAATTTGTACTGTTTAGTGGGAGTCAGATCAGTCTCGCGACCCAGCTCGACATTGCCGGTAAATACCGCAGCTTTCCAGCCTTGGAAATTCTTCTGCAATACCGCGCCTAACTTCTGGTAGAGCGGGATTAACCCATCCACATCTCCAAGCCGTTCGCCATAGGGAGGGTTGGTGAGCAGCAAACCATAGTCAGCGGTGGCTTTACCAAACTGATCTATAGGCTTGTGGGCCAGACGAATATGCTCATCCAATCCAGCTTTTTCGATATTGAGAGTGGCGAACTCCAGCACTCTCGGATTGGCATCATAACCGCGAATATCCAAATCCAAGGTTTCAAGCCCGGCAATTTTACGCTGCTCGGCTTCATCCATAATCGACTGCCAGAGCTCTTGATCATGTTGTTTCCAGTCGCTAAAACCAAAGCGCTCGCGCAACAGTCCGGGGGCGATATCCGCTGCCATCATCGCGCCTTCGATAATGAGCGTGGCACTGCCGCACATGGGATCTAGCAGCGCCGCATTGTTTTTCATCATTTCCGGCCAGCCGCAACGCAGCAAAAGAGCAGCGGCGAGGTTTTCCTTTATCGGCGCACTGCCCTGACCACTGCGATAGCCGCGGCGATGTAAGCTCTCACCGGAGATATCCAGGGATACCGTCACCTGACCTTTGTGCTGGCGCACCTGAATGCGGATATCTGGATTTTTGGTGTCCACATTGGGGCGCTCACCCTGCTCCCGGCGAATGCGATCGACTACCGCATCTTTAACCCGCTGAGATCCATACATGGTGTTATCTACCAAGCGCGAGGTGCCAATAAAATCGATGGCAATCGTCTGCTCATGGGAAAAATGCTCTTCCCAGGGAACATCTAAACATTCCTGATAGAGTTGATCTTCCTCATTTAAAGTGAACTGGTGCAATGGCATCAAAATTCTATTGGCCAGGCGCGACCAGAGACAGACGCGATAGGCCAACTCTCTGCTGCCCTCGAAATGCACCGCCGCCACAGTTTCCTTAGTACTCTCTGCTCCCAGTCCCTCTAGCTCTTGTGCGAGCAGTTGCTCTAACCCCTTGGGACAGGTGGCTAACCAGGCATGATCGACTGAAACTGAAGACACAAATAGGATCCTTTTATCACTTTTTATTACTTTGGGGATTAAAACGCGCGCTCTATAGATTAACAAAATCTTCGACAGAGTCGTTAGAATTTGATGAACTGTGACTAGCGTTTCAAAAAGGCGCTCATTCTATCGCTCTTTAGACAAATTTGTTTGATAAAAACTGCTCTCAGCACGTTTTTCAAGCTGAGTGTCAGTTTCCTAAATAAACCCTTAGGAGATATAAGTGAAAAAGCATAAAAGAGATCAGCAACAACGTTCATTTCTAAAAGGTTATCAGGCGGCAGTTCAGGGCCGCACTCTCGCAGCAATTCCCTATCAAGAAGATTCAGTAATGGCCTACCATTGGTCCCGCGGTTGGCGCGAAGGCAAGGAAGATTATTGGAACGGGTTCAAACAGCATTCGTTCCAGCAAAAGGCGGCAAGTTTATAAAGCAGGCTTGCGCTAAAAATACGACTTAATACAGGGCCTTCTAGCTCAGATCAGTTGGCCGCATTAGCAGGAACCTTTAACCGGGTAATCTAACAGGCAAAAATAAGCAACGAAGACAAAATTAAACAGGAATTCGTCCTGTTTCCGGCTCAAAAACGGAGCCACCCAATGGCCGCAACTCGATATCAGTTGTGGCCATTTTTTTTGCTGGGTTCTGGAATGCTACTTTACTTAGGCGAGCGCCAAGCGAGCTTTCAGCCCGGTCATCTCAAGTCCCAAAACCTCCGTTTAGACCCATTTAACTTTTATCTCAAGCCTATGGTAGATTCTTATAACCGACGGACAGCCCTCTTGTATTATGTTCTGCTCAAATAACACAGACTGACACTGAACTCAGTAATAGTGCAATGCGGAGTGCATTCACGGCTTTAATATCAGAGAAACGAAGTGAAAAGGCTGGCCGAAACCCCAAGTAACTAGAGAAAAAAAGAGGGCCATAGAGGCCCTCTTAAATGGAGTTACATCTGTCTTCAGCGACCTGAAATGAGGATTAGGCATTCCCTGCTAACCGCTTGAGCTTGGTCGGTTATAGCCAAGTCAAACGGCCAGCCGTGGCCGTGAACACCGAGCCTGTAAAAGGACAATACCGGCTCGACATTTAAAGCATAGCCAACAATTTCGGCTTTTCCAGCCATGTCAGTTATTGCAGTGATTTAATGGCTATTTCGTAGATATCTTTGACCAACCCCTGTTCCTCGGCAATTGTTTGCAACGCTTCGCGCATTTGTGAGCTATTGGGCTCGGGGAATTTTTTCCAGCCTGTCAGTGGTGTCATCAAGCGCGCGGCGACCTGTGGGTTGAGGCTGTGTAATCTGAGAATACGCTGCTTGAGAAATTCATAGCCTGAACCATCGGGATTGTGAAAATTCACTAAGTTGGCATTGCAGAAACCGCCGATCAAACTGCGGATTTTATTTGGATTGCTAAGAGTAAAGCTAGGGTGTTGCTCTAGGACCTCAACCCTCTGCAGCCCACCGGGCTGGCTGTTGGCGGCCTGTATTTGCAACCAGAGATTCATCACCAGAGTTTCATTGCGATACTGCTGCTCAAACTGCTGCAGTGCCGTCTCAGCCTGTTGCTCTGCCCCTCGGCAGTTCACCAGACAAGACAGCGCGGCGGCCTTATCGGTCATATTGTCGGCGCTGGCAAATTGCTCTACCGCAAGACCAATACCCAGCTCGCCAACCAACATCAGATAGCTCAGAGCAATATTTTTCAGCGCACGGCGGCCAATCTGAGATGCATCTGGGGCGTAATCCTGTTGGATATTATGCCGTTGATAGACCGTCAGAAACTGATCCTTTAGGGCATCTGCCAGTGCCTGCCGGACAAATAGCCGAGCATGGTGAATGGCATCTGCATAGATCACTGCGGCCTCTTCGTGAAGCTGCGCTTCGCTGGTCAGCTGCAGCATTAATGCAACCATAGCGGGATCCAGATGGGTGTCACTGAGCAATGATCTAAAGGCGTCGATCAGCTGATTATCCATTTCCAGTGGACGCTGCTGATGGCTGTCGGCAGTGAGCTTCTCAAGCAATTCAAAACTCAGTTTTTGTCCTGTATCCCAGCGATTAAAACCGTCACTGTCATGGGCCATAAGATGAATTAACTGGTCTTTGCTGTAGGCATAATCTAGTTTTACCGGGGCGGAAAATCCGCGCAACAATGATGGCACTGGAGCTTCACCGATATTCTCAATGATCAATTGCTGATCGGTTTGGCTAACCTCATAGACCATCTCAGTATCGCCATTGCTATTCAACGGCAGATCACCTGATGCGCCAACCAAACCAAGCCTAACCGGGATAACAAATGGCTGCTTCTGTGCCTGCCCTGGGGTGGCTGGGCAGCTCTGAGAAAAGTCCAAGGTAAAAGTGCGGTCAGCCGCATCATAGCGAGAGGTTACCGCCAATTGCGGTGTGCCCGACTGCTTGTACCAGCGACGGAATTGAGTCAGCTCACGACCACTGGCGTCTTCCATGGCTTTAACAAACTCTTCAATGGTCACTGCCTGACCGTCGTGACGCTCAAAATAGAGATCGCTGCCCTTGCGAAAGGTTTCAGCGCCTAACAGGGTGCGGATCATGCCGACTATTTCGGCGCCCTTCTCATAGATGGTCAGGGTATAAAAATTATTGATCTCCATATAGGCGTCTGGCTGCACCGGATGTGACATGGGGCCACCATCTTCGGCAAACTGATGAGTGCGCAGGTAGCTGACATCTTCTATGCGCTTGACCGTTGCCGAGTTCATATCAGCGGAAAACTGGGAGTCGCGGTAGACAGTAAAGCCCTCTTTAAGGCTTAGCTGAAACCAGTCGCGACAAGTGACTCGATTGCCAGACCAGTTATGGAAGTACTCATGGGCAACAATGGCTTCGACACGCTGAAAGGAGGCGTCGGTGGTGGTCTTGGGATTAGCTAATACCGCCGAAGTATTAAAGATATTTAACCCTTTATTTTCCATGGCACCCATATTGAAATCATCCACGGCAACGATCATAAAGATATCCAGATCGTATTCGCGGCCATAGGCTTCTTCGTCCCAGCGCATTGAGTGCTTTAGAGAAAGCATTGCGTGAGCACATTTATCCAGGTCTTTCTCTTCGACAAAGATTTGCAGCGCCACTTGACGGCCAGAAAGGGTTATGAAGCTATCTTCGACACAGCTTAAAGTGCCGGCAACCAGAGCAAATAGATAGGCAGGCTTTTTGAAGGGGTCATGCCAAGTAACAAAATGGCGACCGTCATCAAGTTCGCCACGCTCAATCGGGTTGCCATTGGATAGCAGCACCGGATACTGGGCTTTATCGGCAATCACTTTGGTGGTGAATTCCGACATAACATCCGGACGATCAAGATAGTAGGTGATATCGCGGAAGCCTTCGGCTTCACATTGGGTGCAATACATGGTGCGCGAACGATAGAGACCCATCATGGTGGTATTATCTTGGGGCTTGATCAGCACTTCGGTGGTGATTATTGCGCGATCCGCGAGGCCGTTAATACTCAGAGAATCATTGTCCCGACTGTAGGCGCCCTCTTCCAGCGGCTGACCATCGACAGATACGGACTGCAGGTCAAGCCCTTCGCTGCCATGCAAAACCAGATCGGCGCCCTGCTCACCACTGAGTGAATTGCGCAGGATTGAAAGTGTAGCCGTTACTCTGGTGTGGTCGTCACCCAGATCAAAAACCAGCTCGGTCTTCTCAATCTCAAAAGCTGATACTTTGTAGTCTTTTAGATAAATAGTCTGTGGCAATGCATCTTTCATGGCGACGATCCCTGTAATAATATTGCTCTGTGGTGCGCTTAGGCGGCAGCAGAAAATTCAATGTTGTAAGCGGTAAATTTACGGATATTAATCACCCCTGTATCAAGGATCAGATACTGACCTTTGATACCCAGCAATACGCCCTCAACTAGCGGTTGCTTGTCGAGGTTAAAGCTCTTCACTTTTTCCGGCCACTGGCTCACCGGGAAATCAATTGAGGTGCTGCTTTCGCTGTATAGACGCTGCAGGGCTTGCAGACCATATTCCTCTTCGAGCAGTTCGAGACCGGCCTCCGACTTGGCCATCAACTCATCTCTGATGGCCGCTAGATCAACGTCTTCGGCGTTGCCTTTGAGCATTTTTTGCCAGTGGGTTTTATCCGCCACGTGCTCCCGCAGGCAGTCTTCGATTAGACCAGCCTGATAGCGTGTCTGAACACGGAAGATTGGCAATCCCTGTGTTGCACCCTGATCGATCCAGCGGGTCGGTAATTGAGTACCTCGGGTGATGCCCACCTTGACCCCAGAGGAATTGGCGAGATAGACAAAATGGTCGGTAAAACAAAACTTTTCACCCCATTCTGGATCGCGACAGGTGCCGTGATGAAAGTGGCATTTTTCCGGACTCATAATGCAAGTGTCGCACTGGGGCAATTTGGTAAAGCAGGGATAGCAAAAGCCCTGACTAAAGCTTTTTTTCGAGCGCCGCCCACAGTGGATGCAGTGAATATCCCCCAGATGCTCTATGGAAATAGCTTTGCCAATTAAGGCATTCATGGCAATGCGCTGATCGTTCAGCGGCAGCTGATAGTCAACCCGCCCATCCTCACCCAGAGAGGTATACATTTTTTCGAGATGCCCGGACGCTTTTATCGACATGCTTTAGCCTTTATTAGTTTTTCCATGTAAGTGGTTGTTCGTCTGGCGGTGGCGAACAGGCAGTGATTTTCGGAGGCACATAGCCGGTGCGTTGCTCTGGGGGCTTACGCTGATCATAGGCAATAATAGCCTGCATACAGAGTGCCTTCTGTTCATCTGTGAGCGCGCGGCCATCGGGCCACTTGCCCAATTCAACGGCGCGTTTCAAGCTTTCACAAATTTCTGGAGTGATACTTTCCAACAACTGGGATAAATCCATTTTTTATTTATACCTCGCTCTTACAGTGCCTACCAAGCCAAAAATCAAACCCAACAACATACCTACGATTAAACCGCTGAAATGGGCTGCATTGGCAATGCCAACTCCCAATAAAAAATCCAAAACATCGGCCATGCAGAACAGTAACCAAACCAGCATAAAGCCGATCAGCTCATTGGGTAGCGCCAATATAGGATGGGGTGCTAACAGATTGCGGATCCAGATATAGCCAAGCAAGGCATAGATAACACCAGACATGCCGCCAAAGGCTACCGAACCAGTCCAGACAAATTGCCCCATATTGGAGACCACTGCGCTGACCAATACCAACAATAGCAAATGCAGCGGTCCCAGCAGTGCTTCGATGCGCCCGCCCAAGAGCGATAACCATAGACCATTAAAGACGAAATGCATCAAGCCAAAGTGAACAAATATCGGGGTGACCAAGCGCCAGAGTTCGCCCTCGGCAATACCGCCAAAGACCAACATTCGGGGAATGGGATAAAAGTAGCTTCCGACAAACCATCCCAAGAGGCTGGCTAAAAATAGCAGCGCTGTTATTGGATGCTGTCTGGCGGCGGTGCGCCAGCGAGCTCCGGTTGTTGGCTCCCCTGGCTCGCGAGCTTCAGGCGTCTCAGGAGGTTCAGCTGTCATTGTTAGCTTTGGCTTTGGCTCTGTCCAAGCGACTTCCCCAACCTAACTTTGAGCGGCAGATGCTGTAGAAGTTATGGTCTTGGGGGTGAATCAATATAATCCCTTCCCGGTGTTTGCGGATAGTGATGATATCTCCCGGCTCACTGAGATAATCATTGTGGCCATCACAGGTAATCAGAGGGTGTAATTCGTTGCGCGAACTGACGCGAATTTCAATCTGTGAATTGCCGTGCAGTGCGATAGGACGGCTATTTAGGGTGTGGGGATTGAGTGGCACCACAACCATAGCATCCAGCTCCGGGCACAGCAGCGGACCGCCGGCAGAGAGAGCATAGGCGGTTGAGCCTGTGGGGGTGGCAACAATTAGACCGTCGGAGCGCTGGCTGTAGACAAATTCACCGTCCACATAGAGTTCAAAGGCCATCATTCGCACCGACTGACCTGGGTGCAGCACTATATCGTTTACCGCCAGCCCTTCGGCGATCAATTTGCCGTGGCGAGTAATGGAAGTTTCGAGGATAAAGCGATTAGTTTGTTTATAATCACCGGACAGCACTGGCAGTACACGCTCAGCAATTTCATCTGGCGAGATGTCGGTCAAGAACCCGAGACGGCCGCGATTGATACCCAACAGTGGAATTTTGCTCGCGGCCATACTGCGGCTGGCACTGAGCATACTGCCGTCGCCACCGACCACAATACCCAGATCAACTGCACCGGCGAACTCATCCAGAGGTAAGACTTTATCCACTGGC
>Ga0208971_1000901_pt1 | contig 19221 bp, 15 predicted proteins | sample AOAMet1_18_M0_10_2_FD_188229 | JGI IMG/M metagenome (GOLD analysis project Ga0208971, IMG submission 188229) | Ammonia-oxidizing marine microbial communities from Monterey Bay, California, USA - CAN11_18_M0_10 (SPAdes) | ecosystem: Environmental > Aquatic > Marine > Intertidal zone | place... | reverse complement strand
GTTTGATGAATTGGCAGTGGGTTTATCTTGTCCTGCGTCGGTTCCATTCATTCGTTTAGTGGGACGAAAGTCAAAAGAACGAATATCACGAAGCTCGCTCAAAACAAGGGCGCGATTGTTTTCAGATAAACCATACGGAGGCAGCTTGGGATTTTCCCAATACCAACTGCCGCTGACGCCGGACAAGTTGTTGAAAACCCTCGTGTTAATGTTCTGTTTGACCAGCTCATTCGTTTTCTGCGGCAGGCGATTTCGGGGAACCAAGATGTCGATTTTCGAGTTGTTAAAACAGGTGTTGTTATAAATATTGTGGCCGTCCCCTTTGGTAACGATTCCCTTTTCCCGACAATTCCAAACAACATTGTGGTGGATTTGGAGCCGCCTCGCTCCATCATCTCCTCGGATTCCATTCCCTCCCCAGTGGAAAGCTTCGTGATCGTGGACCCAGTTGTAACGGATCTCTGTGCCGGATGAACTTGCCCCAGACGTTTGGATGATGGCTCCATCACTTTGGCGCAATCCGCAATGGTGTAAATGACAGAACTCAACGAGGGAGGCCCCATGATTAGCCAGACGCAGACCTTCGGAGCCGCCACTATGATCGAGTGTGACATAACGGACTGTTACTGGAGCAGCGGCTAAAAGATCAATGCCGAATCCATAGTCTAATCCGTGCCAATCAATATCTTGAAACAAACAGTTCTCAATTAAATTTCGTTTACCACCCACCGTCAAACCGGGGCCTTCGCTGTATTTGCAAACGACATTTCGAATCACATTGTCGTGGCCGAAGACTTCTGTCAAAACATCAACACTTGTCTCTCCAAACCATTTTCGAGCATTAAAACTACTTTTTAGTTCGTCTGAAAGCGGTGTGTTGGGTCCAAATGGGTTAGATATCGCTGATCCGAATTCAATTTGTATATTCTCTAATTGGCAGTGATTTACGTTTTTCATTCGGACCGTTGTCCCACGAAATTGAATTCCGGAAACCGTCAGATAGGCACAATCCTGACAGAGTATTCCCGTTGGATTACCTTTGCTTTCAATCATCAATTGACGTGGATTGCGTCCTTCGGGTGGGTAGAGTGTGAGTGCCTGCGACTTGTCATCGTAAAACCATTCTCCTGGTGCATCCAATGCCGCCTCACCATAGATGCAGTATCGATCAATCTCTGCGGGATGGCTTGCTTTGACCAGTCTACTATTTGGATCGGTTTTATAGTTGAACCGATCTCTTCCCTTTTGGTGTTTGGTAATGACACGGCGAAACGTTTGCCACGAACCAATATTTAAAATGGCGACGCACCCCGTAAAGTCGAGATTCGAGGACGCCAGGTTGGAATCCACGAGGGTCCCATAGTTGGAATCCGCTTCGGCTTTGGGCCATTTGCTATTTTCCCAGCGCTCGTTCCAACTCATGTTGGGCCAGCGAGCTGGTGTCATCATCACTTGATTCACAAAGAGTTGCCGCACCGGTTGGGTTACCTTTGTCTGGAAGACGCCCCGCCGGATTTCGTTCCATTCCAATTTCAGTTCGTTTAAGCCACAAAACACCACACCCTTCCCGCCTAAAATTCGTATGGGTTTTTCGGGAGTCCCTTTTTTATGAATCACAATGGATTGATAATATCGGCCGGGGGCGAGTTGGATGGTTTGTCCGGGTGCAAGGTTGTCGACCGACTGTTGAAGGTCATCCCCTGGCCCCAGCGAAATAATACGGTCATCAAAAGCGAAAGATGTTGAATGCGCACCAAAGATAACCATAAGAAGTAGCAACGTGTTTTTTGAAAAACGGCAAATAAACATATCGTTTTAGGAACCTTTCCATTGGAAGGATTTGCACGCAAGTGCAACGGTATTGTCGTGATTAGGAATTTGTCTAGAAACCATCTTGTTTCAAGTAACGCCGAGTTAATTCAAGATTCTGTCTTCGCAAGAACCGCCCCATCAATTTGCTCACAGATATAAGTAGATTGAATTGATTGAAAAACTTCACTCTCAACCTTTAGGATTGTGATGGTGGATGAACCTAAAAATCCTTACGAGGACTCTAAGATAGAGTCAGAGTCGTCATCAGATCCGAAAGAAACTACGAAGGATCAGACATGGTCTCAGGCTTGTGTTCAAGTGCTGCTTTTTGTAATAGCTCTGATCGTCTTATGGCTTGGCTTTTCTTCCTTGCTTGCTTATTTGTTCTAGCTGAACTAGAGGGATCGTGGCTACCCCATGGCTACGAAACCGTCACGACCCACGCTGGCAAGCGCCGCCATTTGTTGATTAACAAGTTATAGCAACAAATAAAACAGCGAATCGCGTGAGTCGCTACTAGGCGATGCGACCTTATGTGCCGTTCACAGTGATTCAGGTTCTAGTACCCACAAGGGGAGAGGTTCAAATCCTCTCATCCGCTCGCGCTCGCTCAGCGATCCTGCTTCATTGGATATGGTTCGCCACCCATGCGAAGTAGTCATTGTTCCCGTCGGAGATAGGCACGGAAATGATTTGCGGGAGATCGTAGTTGTGTAATTTTTTGATCAACTCAATTATTGCTGCAACCTTCGCTTGCGTTGTTTTAATTGACAAACGGAGTTCTTCAGATGAAGTCAGTTTATCTTCCCAGACATAAACACTTTTGATTGGCCCATCGATCTGGACACAGGCAGCCAGCTTTGTTGAGACCAGTTCATTGGCAATTGCTTCAGCGACAGATTGAGAATCAGTGGTGGTTAATACCATGGCGATCTGATTCGGATTGGCTGGGCTCAGCTCTTGCTCTGACACGAATTGCCTACTTTCATTGCTTGAGTGTAAGTTATAGTCGTAATTTGGGGACGTTATCCAGTTTCTGGCATAAAGGTGGGCATGACCACGCCGTTGGATGTTGCCCAGTCGCCTCGAACCTGTGCGAAGTGAATTTCGCAGTTTCGTGCTCCCCATTGGTACATTGTCTTGACCAATTCAGAGTGTGCGACTGGAATTAAGAAAACGGGAGAGCGACCTCGATTGTAATTAAGTTCTGCATGAATGAGTGCCACCGCTTGTTGGTCGGTTCGAGTAACACCGGGTCCAAGCATGTTACTTGCAGCGTGTTGAACCGATACGAGAAATCCATCAAGGTCGCCCGTGTCGTTTTCATAGACTGAGACATGCCAGATGCCGGATTTGTTTTCTATAAAATACCGGAAGTCTTTTTCCCGAGCAATTTGATTGAGCTCCATTTCCAACGCTACCATCTTGGAGACGTCGGCCAGGGTGGCATTTCTGACACGATTAAGACCGCTCGGTGCATGGTCAATTCCAGCCTTGGGAACGTTCAGCATCATATCTTGATAGGCGGTGCACGGCGTAAATCCAGCTCGGGTGTAAAGCGAAAATGAGTCTAAGTTAAGGGCGCTCGAGACGAGACGCACCGGTTTGCGCTGGTTATCTGCCATCTCTGTTACGTGAGCAAGCAGTCGGCTGGCAATTTTTTGACCCATGGCATCGGGGTGGACGTTCATGATTCCAAGCGAAATATGAGTTTCGCGTGGATGGAAAAAACAGGAACCGGCGATCCGTTGACTCGACTGTTCAACCGCCAAGATACAGCATCCCGGATCGAGATCTTCGTAAACCTCGCAAAAAAGTTCAGTGTCTTCAACTGCTCCGGTGAAAATGGCATTCATGCCATGCGATTGATACCAGTGGTTGGTCCCTTTGTAGATCAAGCTGGCTACTTCCGGCCAGTCATCGCGAACCATCGGGCGTAATATGATGTTGGAAGGCTTCAAGTTTCGGACTCGCAATCGGGGGCCTGCACTCAGGGCGGTAGTCTGACTCTGTTAATAGATGTAACCAAGTTTAATTTGGCATGGGTTTAGTTTATCCGATAATTTGAGTGCTGCAATTTTTTGAATGACTACCTGTTGGGCTGGGCAAGATCTCGTGCCAATAATCGGTAAGGTATGCAAAAAATGTTTATTGTTCTGGGGTCTTTGAAGTGGTAGCTTGGAGGCAACGGAGACTTAACGAAGGAATAGGTGCGATGCGAATTTGGATCTTAGGCTGTCTGGTTTTGTTGTTGTGTTCATTTGGTGATGACGCGTTCAGTGCGGAACCGGAAGTGGTTTCGTTGTGGGCAAGCAACGTTCCCGGTGCTGCAGGAACAGAGGAAAAGGATACGCCTCGCTTAATACTGTATCCCGCGTCTGAAAATCCTTCGGGAACAGCGGTAGTGATCTGCCCAGGTGGTGGATATGGCGGTTTAGCGATGGGGCACGAGGGGCATCAGGTTGCAGAATGGCTCAATCAGAACGGAATCTCAGCATTCATCTGTGATTACCGTCATCGTGGAAAAGGATACGGGCATCCCTACCCTTTGATGGATGTGCAGCGAGCGATTCGGATGGTTCGAAAAAATGCTAAGGCGTGGAAAGTTAATCCAGAAAAGGTGGGAGTGCTTGGTTTTTCAGCGGGCGGTCACCTTGCGTCTTCGGTATCGACCCACGAGAGTATCGGTGAATTAGTGGGTGATGAGATAGATGCGATGCCCTGTCGGCCAAATTTTTCGGTTCTCTGTTACCCCGTGATTGGCTTTGGTAAGTCCTATACGCATCGTGGTTCTCAGCGAAATTTAATTGGTGATAAAGCTGAGAAAGAATTGGTTGAGTTTTATTCCAATGAACAGCAAGTCGATGCAAAAACACCTCCTGCATTTTTGTGGCACACAACTCAGGACAAAGCCGTTCCAGTTGAGAATAGCATCGAGTATTATCTTGCTTGCAAGAAGCACCAAGTTCCCGTTTCGTTGCATGTTTTTGAGCAGGGGCGGCACGGAATTGGCTTGGCTGTCGGTACCAAAGCTGCTTTCGCATGGCCACAGTTGTGCATCGAATGGATGCAAGAATTAGGATTCGCGACTGCGGAACCCTCCAAATAGACAGTCGGGGGAATTACTTTTCCCAGGGGACATGATTCCAGTGAACGGAGTTCTGGTCATTGGGTTGCGGGGTGCCTGGGGTGCTCCGCCCATTTTTAATGAAACGCTTTAGAGTTTCGGTCATTTGCTGAACGATCTTCGGGTGCTGGAGATGTAAATTGACAGATTCCTTTGGATCATTTTTCATGTCATATAGTTGCACTGCGGGAAGGTTTTGTTTGCCAGCTGCCGCTTCACGCGGTGTACTCCAACCGCCGGAGCCACGGCAAAAAAGTGTTTTCCATTGGCCATTCTCTCCGCCTTGTCGAACGGCAAAATGTCCAGAAATTGAGTGGCAGACAATCGCTTCGTGAAGTGGTTGATCTAATCGCTTCCCCTGCAACAATGGAAGCAAGCTTAGGCTATCTTCGGCAGCCTCATCAGGAAGCTCGTAGTTAGTGATTTCGGCCAAGGTTGCCATAATGTCAACCAGTGAAATGACTTCATTAGTTCGTGAGTTGGGCTTTGTGGTTCCCGGCCAGCGAACGATCAAGGGGACTCGATGTCCACCTTCGAAAGCGTCTGCTTTGTTGCCGCGAAAGTTCTCGGTGAGGTGGACTCCTTGCTTGGCAAGTGACTCAAAATTTGCGATAGGCGATGTTCCATTGTCAGTTGTAAAGATGACAATCGTGTCTTCTGCTTGTTGCGAATCGTCGAGGGCTTTCAGTAATTGCCCTACGATAGCGTCGGTTTCCATCAGAAAATCAGCGTATTCGCTGATACCGCTGGTTCCTTTCCAAGGTTGGTCGGGGGCAATTGGCGAATGGGGTGACGGCATTGAAAAGTAGAGGAAAAAAGGTTTCTCTGTGTCTTTTTGAGAATGAATAAATTCGGCGCAACGTTTTCCGTATTCTGGTAACACAGATTCCAAACGCCAATCCGCGACGGCGGGGCCTGGGTTGACTCCCGTGTATTTCGTTAATTGCAGTTCTTCGGCCGTAGTAGAGATGGTTCCCAGCAATTTGTCATTTTCCCGCCAGGCATAGGGTGGCCAATTGGGGACATCATCTCCAAACCAATAATCAAATCCTCTTCCGTTGGGGCCATTTTGAATGTCACCGCTGAAATCAATTTCCGCCAGCTTTGACGTGTAGACCGGCCGTTCACTGTTTTTCTGGTTTCTGCTCGGCCAATTGAATCCGAGATGCCACTTGCCAATCATGTGGGTGTGGTATCCCTGCTGGCGCAACATTTCCGGAAGGGTGAGTCGATTCGGCTCAATAAGAGGGCGTTCCCATTTACCAACGATGCCTCGTTTGAGCCTTGATCGCCAATTGTAACGACCTGTTAGTAATCCGTAGCGGGAGGGTGAGCAAACCGCCGACGTAGAGTGCGCATCCATGAACGAAAGGCCTTCATTGGCTAGTCGGTCAATGTGTGGGGTTTTGAGGCCGAGGCGCTCGTTAAACGCACTGACACAGTCGAGTCCCATGTCGTCCCCAAAGATCAAGATAATGTTGGGGTGTGTTTCGGCAATAAGTTGATTGCCTTGGTCGCTGCAAGCCAAACAGCTAAGGAAAACTAGTCCAATAAATCTCATTGCCTGATTAGATTTCATTGTCCTGAATCCTGTTTTTAATGGCCGAGTTAACTTTGTAGGGAGATTGCTGTTTTAACGTCGGTTGATTTTATTTGGAGGGAATACAGTTTGGTCGACCTCGGATAAATTCAGGACACTAATCGATATTTTTCTGGATCTGAGTTTTGTCAGGAGTTGGTGAGGGACAGCCGCCGCTTGGAACCTTTACTTTGGCTGTCCAAAGAATTGCATTGAGAACCACTTTTCTAAAATTGTCGTCTCGCCAACTGTCATGATTGTGAGCCCCAGTAAATCCGAAGCCCCGTCCACCATTGGGACGTTGGTAAGCCCAGGCAACGTGTTGCGGTTCACCGTTGGCAACTGCGGCTCGAACCGTAGGATTGCCGCTGCGGTCACCATCGGGCCGGCGAAGAGTTTCCGGTGGTGGGAGGTCAGATAGAATGGGCGTGACTCCCTCTAGGTTGTCACGGAAACGCATATGGTAATACCATTCATCGTCAACACTGAACGGTTCGACACCGTTGCTAATTGGGTGGTTGGGGAATTGAGTGAAATTTGGTTTCCAATGAGGATTAACAGACCAGTTAAGATCGCAGAACGCTCCCATCCAATCTAGGAATTTCTCACCCGCCTTGCCCTTTTCGGCTTCGGTTGCCCAGTGAATCATGACCACGCCAGTCCCTTTTTTCATCAATTCGTCAAATTGATCAAGATGAGACTTTAATACGTGTCCGCGGTGTCCGGTGCTGAAAACTACGATGGTTGCGGCGTCGTCGAGAATGGTAGGATCCTTCGGGTACCCGTAATGGGGCACGAGTTGTGCGTCGACGTTTAAGCCAGAGTCATTTAGTGCTTTGGCAAGAATCATATTTCCAGCCCGGTGCTCGTGTTCCATCTTTCCATGGCTAGGTTTGCCCGAGATGAAAATGATTTTAGTTTTCTTACTCTTGTCTGGAAGTGGTTGGCTCTTGATTTTAACTTCGTTCCAATAAGCCCATTCATTAAACCAATCATTCGCTCTGTTTTCGATCGATAGTTTAATCGTCTGTCCGGCAAATTGGGTGAGATCGACGGAGACGTCGAGCCACTCATTGGTCCCCACTGATTTGCTGCTAACCAATCTTTTTTTCAATAATTTATCGTTGGCAAGGACACGAAGTTGCCAATCGCCATGCGGATGATGACTGACTTTAAGGTTCAGCGCCGTGGCTTGATTGGCTGGCACTTTAAATTCACGGTACAAGTCACAGGAGATTTTTTTGTCGAGCGGATGTGTCTGGATTGCAGTTCGGTTTCGGAAAATGTCGTGTTGAATTACTCCTCCCTCGCCGACGTTCCTGACTTTAAAGCCAGGTGCAACGGATTGCAGCATCCGCTGCCATGCAGGCTTTGTTTTTGTGACCTTAACGCGTTTTTTCAGAACGGCTTTGTTGTTTTGACTCACCAACCGTCTGGCAACAAACTCTTGCAAGACCGGAATCTTTCCCGCGGTTACTAACTTCAAGGCTTCTTTTGGGTTATCCACTACCATGGGTTCAATGCCAAACCAGTACATTCTGGGAAGGTTGTTATCGGCAATGTCCTCCGAGTGGGAGACCAAACCCTGCAAGATTGGCCAGCGTTGCTGGGAGGGGAGGCGTTGGACTGCGGAAGAAAGATAAAGGCGAACGATAGGCGATGGATCGTTGTTAGCCAGCGCAGCTAAGCGGTCAATCACCGAACTACTTAGACGTTGCGAGTCCGATTCGATTGAATTAGCAAAGGCATGTGTCGAGCTGTCGTCGCATAAAAACTGAATGGCCCAGCCACGTACATACTCATCCTCGTGAGCTAGAAGTTGAAGTAGTTTCGCTTCGGATAGTCCGCCGGTGACCTGAAGTGCCCAGAGGGAACGGAGTCGTTGGGGCGAACTTCCGGCTGTATCGAAGTTTTTAACTAACGCAGCATGGACGGCGGAGCGATCGAGGTTTTCTGAAGCCGCCCGATAGTGCAACTGTGTTCTTGCCTGACGAACGAACCAATCGTTGGAATGGTTTTGAAGATCCACCAATTCCAAATCGGACATCTCACCTAAATCCGGGCAGGTAGATGGTTGGGTATTCTCAGGCATGATTCTGTAAACTCGCCCACTATTGGGGAAATTTACGGAATTGCCACAAACGTCCGTATCGTGCCAGTCGAGAATGTAGACACCACCTTCGGGTCCAATTTCAACGCTGAAACCAACCCAGGCAAGGTCATTGGTCGGCATGAAGTCATCGCCATGCTGTCCAATAAAACTTGAACCATTCGGTTTCATCACGTCGGTGAGCACCGCGTGTTCGTGAATATTGCACATGAAGAGTCGATTGCGATATTCTTTGGGAAATGTATCGGCGAGATAAAAACGCGCACCGCCATGAGCAGACAGATGGGTATGGTCGCGAATGGTTTTAATGTCATCGTAGATGTGTGGATTCACATGGGGTTTACTTTGTTTGTGATAAACACCTCCCTGGACGATATGGAATAGATGAGGGATCACACAGCAGGTTGCGAATCCTTGGCCATGCTGATTAAAGTCAAATCCCCAGGGGTTGGAGAGTCCCCGGGCATAGACTTCGAATTTGTGATTAACCGGATGGTATCTCCAAATTCCTCCATCAATGAATTGCCGTTCGTTGTCAGGGGCATTAGGAAGACCGACATTCGATTGAGTGAATACGCCATGGCATCCGTATAGCCATCCATCCGGCCCCCAAATGAAACTGTTAAGGGTTTCATGGCGATCGTTGATTCCCCAACCATCGAGTAAGACTTCCGGCGGTCCATCGGGTTTGTCGTCGCCGTCAGCATCGGGGATGAAGGTCAAATTGGGGGGCGAGCCAACAAAGACTCCTCCAAAGCCGCAAGCGATTCCGGAGGTAAAAGTCAATTTGTCTGTAAAGGTCTTTTTCTTGTCAAAGGTTCCGTCGCCGTCGGAGTCTTCAAGAATCTGAATCCGGCTGACCTGTTCATCGGTATGCTTTCGGCGGGTTTGGTAGTTGAAGTTTTCGGCAATCCATAACCTCCCCCGCTCATCAAAGCAGAACGCAATGGGTTCGGCAATGTCGGGCTCTGCTGCAAAAATGGAGACATCAAACCCATCGGGGATCGCCATTTGAGCGACGGCCTGATTGGGAGTAAGGAACGGAGCATCGCTGGTTTTGTGTTGCTTTTGAGGAAGGCGGTTTTTAGAGTCTGCCGGGGAGTCTTGCGCGTTGACCGACGCGGCTGCAGACGAAAAAACAATAAAGCAAAAGCTCAGTAATCGTGCGAAGTTGATTGTCATCAGAGGGGTGCGTTGAATGCTCATTTGACCATCTCCACTTGTTCTGTCGTTTGTAGATATTTGATGAGGTCTCGGACTTCCTGAGGTTTCATTTGATCCAGTTGTCCTTCTGGCATCATCGATTTTTCGGATGCCTTTCGAGTTTCGATGTCAGCTTTTGCAATGACCAACCTCGGTTGTTCGACAGTTTTGAGAACTACTTTGGTTGCGTCTTCTTCCGCAATCACGCCGTTAACTAAACGTCCGTCGATGGTTTGTATTAAGACCATCTGATAACTTTCGGGAACGTCATAACTTGGGGCAACACTATTGAGTAAAATGTAGTCAAGGTTGGCTCGGTTCGATCCGGTTAGGTCTGGTCCGATTTGTCCGCCGGCACCGTACAGGACATGACAGGAAGCACAAGTTTTTTCATATACCATTCGACCGCGAGAGGCATCGGCATTTTCAAGAGCAGACCCAGAGACCATGCGTTTGTACTTTGCAATGGTCTTGATCCTGTCTGTCGTGACTGGCTTGACGTCGCCATAATAGTTTACGAAAGATTGGCCGAGGATTTTGTTGAGTGACCTTGCGACGTGAACCGGGATGTCTGTTCGCGGGATTTTATCATCCTTGAGAGCGGCAAGAAGCTGTTCGGCATAAAATTGACGGCTGGCTAACGTTTCAATTACGGCGCGTCGTTGCTCTTCTGAAAATTTACTATAACGATCCAGTAAAACCGTTGGGCCGGTCGCATTTTCTACTGCTGCGTAGCCTCGAATTGCATCGAGACATAGCTCGGGTTCTTGCATTAAAAATTCGAGTAAATCGGATGCTTCCTCATTTTGTTGGTTCAGCAAAGATCGCAATGCTTGCCGTCGGGACTTGAGCTCCGCATTTTTATCACGGACTGTCTTAAGGGCGAGCTGCTTAGCATCAGCATCTCCAAAAAATTGCGATAGTTGAAGAGCAAGATTGCGGATTTCGGGATTGGCATTTTGGGCGAATTTTGCGTTAAGCGATGCCCAGTTTTTTGGTGCAGTAACCTCCCGCCGTCCTTCGAGTCCGGCGATCATACCACGCATTAATGATTCCTGTACCTTTGGATCGTCAGTCTGATTTAACGTTTTAACGAGCAGTTCAAGTATTTGGGTTTCGTCTTCAGCCAGAACTGGTGAGCATGGATAGAGGACGTACAGGGGAATGATCGTGATGAAGCAACACAACCAACGGATTGGGCTAATTGATGACATCGTCATTTTATGATTGCGCGAGATAAACATAGGGACAGGAACTGAGGGCATAAAGATTTGGGCGTTTAGAGTGTGAATTCCGGTAGTTCTACCGGTGAGCCACCCTTGAGCGCTGATTCATGAGCACAAAGGCCGACGCAGGTCCAGTTTGCGCTGGTGTTCGCGTTTGGCCAAGGATCTCGGTTTTCGAGAAGGGCTGAGACCATTTCGTGCACCATGTGCGGGTGGGAACCACCGTGTCCGCCCCCTTGAACAAAAGAGAGGTGGTCGGCGTCATGTATTTCTTGTGGAAGCGTGTACTTTCGAATTGCCTCTGGAAGCAAGTGGGCAAAATCAGGAACCTCGATTTTCTCTGGAATTTCTGGTTCCGGCTTTTTAGCAGTGTGAATCACGTGGGGTTCATTCTCAATCAAGGTCCATTCAAAACTTTTCTTGGTTCCATAGACGTCAAAACTTTCACGATATTGTCGGGCGACATCGTACAGGCAACGCCAGACATGGGCGGTAAGGTCACTGTCCTTATATTTAATGTGACAGGATTCGACAGCAAACCGGTTGCCGGATTTTTCAGCGATATCTTCCCGGACGCTGCCTGAACCAAAGCAGCTTACGTACTCGGCCACACCGTTTACCAAAGCTAGGCAGGGGCTGACGACGTGTGTCGCATAGTGCATTGGGATCATGCGTTGCCAATACTCCGGCCAACCGTCCATGTCCTGCGGATGAGACGCAGCAACGTGTTGGATTTCTCCAAGCTCACCTTTCTCATACATCTCTTTGATAAAAAGGAATTCGCGACTGTAGACGACTGTCTCGGCCATCATGTACTTCAAGCCAGTCTCGTTGACTTTTTCGACAATCTGTCGACACTCGTCGATGGTTGTCGCCATGGGAACCGTGCACATCACATGTTTGCCGGCATCCAGCGCTCGAAGTGACATCCAGGCGTGGTCTGAGATGGGACTGTTGATATGAACAAAGTCGACGTTCGGATCTGCCAAGACTTCATCGTAATCTGTGTATCGTTTTTCTATTCCAAACTGATCTGCCATTTTATTGAGCGCTACCTCATCGCGGCGGCAAAGGGCAAGCACTGTTGTATTGGGGTGACTCTGGTAGATCGGAATGAATTCAGCGCCGAACCCAAGACCAATCATGGCAACATTTACATTTTGAGTCATTCAAATTTCCGCTTGTTAATGAAGGTGGGAGATGGACTTTGTCATCATTGCAAAGATGAATTAGCTGTAACGCAACTTTTGGAGATGCGTCCGCCTATTCTATCTGATTTTCACCACGATAAAAGTTTGTTGAATCCACGAAACAAAAAAAGTGAGCCTGGAATCGCTTAGACGGGATTCGTCGATGGCATGTTTTTCTTAAGAAACATGATCTGAACTTCAGTGAATTCGATGCCGAATCCGTCAGTGCTACTTACTTTGAGCGGGCATGCGCATTGCGTATTGGGAATCCCAATATTCGGTATCTCACTTTCCAGCAAAACGAGGGGGTGTGAGTTCGATTCGCGCAGGAGCGACGCTAAATCAAAGTCTGTCTGAAATCGCTAATGTTTCGTTGCTCTTGATTGAGGAATGGTGTGCTGCTACAAGCCGAATAACGGCTCATTTGCCTGCCTTCAAATGAGTTGCAGGTAACCGCGGATAGACTGGGAGGTTTTGTGGCAAAAAGTAACAAAAAAAGAAAGCAGAAGACGGTATCCCAAAAAGTGGTGAATATGGGAACCAGCGGAATTTTAATGCCCAAGGTCGCGCGAGATTTCTTGGGTCATCGAATTATTGCAAGCTTAATTATGCTTGCTGTCCCGTTGCTGCTGTTTTCGGGGGTTGTTTCGGTAAATTTCCGGAATGGAAGACCGCATTTTAGTTTCAACAAAGATAAAGCTGCTCAGGTTGAGCAGCGAGCGAGGGCGAAATTAGAGGATTTTCGTGAAGATCAGAGCCCGAGTTTAGCAACAAATACAACGGAAGCGGTTAAGTCGTTTGTGGGTCAGCAAAAGTCAAATTTGGGTTTTCAAGACAAAGATCCTAGTGGCGTTACAGAAACTATTGGAAAACACATCAATACCATCCGTCAGGCTGACGCCACGAATGTAATTCCAGGCGTAATGCCAGATCTCAACGCTTTCAAGCCTGCTGAACCGGACGAACCTAGCAGCCCATTTTCAAAATTGAAAAAACGTTTTGATCGCTTTCGTTAGAGTCAACCAGAAGCGGATTGCATTTATTGCAAAGCATATTCAGAGTTCTCATCAACTAAGGTCCTGAATGTGTGGTGGCAGTCGCTGTTTGGGCATGGTGAGAGCTGGATGCTTGTGAGCTGGGCGATCTTAACTCGCTATTGCTTGCATTAAGCAATTTGGCTATGAAAACGGTTTGTATGGAAGCTGTTTTTACGAGATGTCGTTAGTCATGGATGATCAGCAAAGGTGGCGTTTGGAATTGCAGGATTCCGATGCAGACGTTCGCGCAACTGCGGCAGAGAATCTCTGTCTTGCCGGTTCCGATTCAGTGGCTGCTGCGGTCGATCTTGTGATGGCTTGTGATGATGTCGAAGACGTTCAAAATTGGGCCGCGGCTGCATTGGAAGACCTTGGCGTTCCGGCAGTGGATTCGGTCAATTCTCTTGAGCCGCTAGTAAATTCATCTGCTCCACTCGTAGGCTACTGGGCAGCGACGCTTCTTGGAAGACTTGGGGCGAGTGCAAGTTGTTCTCAGGTAACGTTAGGTAAGGCCGTTTCTGAATCCCCGCATCTCTCGGTGCAGGAACGTGCTGCATGGGCTCTTGGCAAGATTGGGGCAACCGAAGTTTCCGTAGTTGAATCATTAAAAAAAGCTGCGGCCTCAGGTTCTCCCCGGTTGGCAAGTTTGGCAACGCGGGCGTTAGCTTGATGGTTAGCGTGATTGTTAGATAGAAATCGTATCGGTTAGGTTTTGTAAGATTTGACTTTGATGGTTTCAGATACAGAGTTAGGTTTAGCCGGCGCGGTCGGATTGAATTGACGGAATATGGTGAGCCAAGTAGGAAACTTGGCCGGTAATGAGATAGGCAGGAGGCCAAGCAGTGTCAAATCGGAATTCCAAATACGGTCGAAAACGAAGATCGTTTAAGATGTTTTGGCTGATTATTGCAGTGCTTACCGGTGGAGGCGTCAGTGGGCTGCTAAATCCCGATTGGCCCATTGTTGGGCCGTTGGTGACGTCGGTAAAAACGCAGGCAATCGAATACAAAAATCAAAATCCATTGGGCTTGGGAAGCTCTGATGCCAGTGGTGGGCAGGCGAATCCAGGTGCTTATGCTGGAACACCTGCTCAGTCAGTTTCTGCCCTTGGACCTAATGATAAGATTCTTATTGCAACTTTTAACATTCAAGTCTTTGGCGAAAGTAAGCTTCGGAAACCTGATGCGATGGCAGTTATTGTTGAAGTGATTCGGAAATTTGATGTCATTGCGATTCAAGAAGTACGAGCAAAGGCGGATGACATTCTGCCGAGGTTAATCGCTGAACTCAACGCAGATGGCAGTCGGTATGACTTTATTATCGGCCCGCGACTTGGGCGCTCGGTAAGTAAAGAACAATACGCGTTTGTGTATGATACGAATCGGATTGAACTCGACTCTGCATCTGTCGGCACAATTGGAGATCCTGGAGATCTACTTCATCGAGCTCCCTTTATTGCTCGCTTTCGACCTCGGACGACGGACCCCGATCGAGCATTTACGTTCTGGTTAGTGGATACGCATACCGATCCTGATGATGTACCAGAGGAAGTAGATGCATTGGCTCAAGTTTTTCAGGTAATGCAGACAGCGCGGCCGGATGAGGACGACGTGATTTTACTGGGCGATCTAAACGCCAGTGAAAAACAATTGGGTGACATTAAAAAGATTCCTGGTATTCGGTGGGTTGTTGGCGGCGGGGTGATGACCAACACTCGGCAAAACAAAGCTTATGACAATATAATTTTCTGCACACCAGCTACCCAGGAATTTACTGGCAGGTGGAATGTTTTGAATTTCGAAGAGGAATTTAATTTGTCTCGGGAAGAAGCGCTTCGGGTTTCAGATCATTTTCCAGTGTGGGCAGAGTTCGACGTGTGGGAAAGTCCTGATTCGGTTCACTAGCATCGTTTTCGAACCGTAGATTCTGTATTGAGAGGGTTGGGGGAAACGCCCCGGAGCTTAAACAGTCGTACCATTCCCATCCTCGTGATGCATTTTGCAAACAATGCTGAGGGGCTTGTCCGGTGGTTTGATTCGCCCTGCACGTGTTGGAACCTTGGTTGCCGCCTAATTGGTTGCCAATTGGGGAAAAGAATCGTACGATGAATCCCCACGGCAAACCATTTGATTTGAACGCGATTTGAATAAATTGTGTGCGTTAATGGTTTGCAAATGTGTCAGAATTTGCGGGGACTTGCTGTCAGTGAAATATCCACTGCCAATAAAGGGAGCCGTGTAAAAATAAATTTCTTTTTTTGACAACCGAAAGCAAACGATGATTGAAGAATTGAACTCAGAAGTGGCCAACGTTGTGGCCTTTAAGTTATCCGGCAAACTGCATGACGAAGATTATAAAACTTTCGTCCCCAAAGTTGATGAAGCGATTGCCGAGCAAGGGAAAGTGAAAATGCTTGTGTGGTTCCATGATTTCCATGGATGGGACATGCACGCTTTGTGGGACGACACAAAATTTGCCACAACCCATTGCAGCAAGATCGAGAAAATTGCGATGGTCGGCGAAAGTAAGTGGGAAGAGTGGATGGCGAAAGTCTGCAAGCCATTCACGATGGCCAAAATTGAGTATTTTGACGTAAGCCAAATCGACGATGCTTGGAAGTCGCTTGATTAATTGAGTGGTTGGAATTCGGAGATCGGTGCCGTAGTGACGGCACCGATAAACTGAATTTAGATTTCCAACCCAGCCGTCTTCAAAGTTCGCCGGAGAACCCTTGGGTGCCTCGTTTGTTTTAGCGTTTATTTAGCGTTTAGGCATGAAGACAACTTCGCGATCGTTGGAGACTGGTTTCCCGGGGGAGCATCTCCCTGCGGCAACTTCTTCCTCGAGGATTTTCAACAGCTCTTGAGCTTTGGCCGGGTTTTTTTCGATGAGGTTGTTAGTCTCAGCGCGATCTCGATTCAGATTGAATAACTGCATGGACGGGAGTCCCTGTTTGCGAGCTTCGGGTTCTCGCGGTGCACTCCAGCCGCCACTGCCATGGGAGATGCAGAGCTTCCAAGGTCCTTTGCGAATCGCGAACGAGCCGCCGATCGAGTGACTGATTAGCGTCTCACGACCTGATGATTTTTCCCCAAGGAAGACAGGGCTTAAATCAAACCCGTCTTCGCCACCGGTGTCCATTTTTGTCTGGCCGGTAATCGATTCAAGCGTTGGAAAAATGTCGGTTAAACAAGCCATGGCTTGAGAGGTCGAGCCTGCGGTCAGGTGCCCCGGCCAGCGAACGATAAGTGGTACCCGGTGTCCGCCTTCGTAAATGTCGGCTTTGTGACCTCGAAAACCTGCACTTGGATCGTGACCGTGTGTTTTAAGCACTTTGAAATTTCCTTGTGGCGAGCAGCCGTTGTCGCTAGTGAAAATCAAGAGTGTTTCATCTTCAATTCCGCACTCCTTCAGCGTGTCCATGAGTTGACCCATGTGGAAATCTACCTGCATGACAAAATCTGCGTAAGGGTTCATTCCACTGGCGTCCTTAAACGGCGGAACGGGCACGATCGGCGTGTGAGGTGCAGGAAGTGCTAGGTAAAGAAAAAACGGACTTTCGGAATTTTTGGCGCTAGATCGTTCTTTTACAAATTCCATTGATTGCTCAAATAGATGAGGCAAAACTTGGTCAATGTGAAAATCGGATCCGATGGGGCCTTTGCGGTACCAACCGTAAGGGTCTTGTGCTGAAGTTACGCCTTCCTCGCGATCGGGAACAGCGGTGACTTTCCCAGTATCAACCCAAACATAGGGCGGCATGTCAAGCGAACCGCAATGCGCATAGTATTGATCAAAGCCATTGATGTCGGGACCATTTTTGACGGGTTGTGTGAAATCGATTTTTCCATTGACCTTGTGCCAATCCCAGCCAAGGTGCCATTTGCCAATCATTCCAGTGTGGTATCCCGCGGATTTCATAAGATGCCCGAGAGTGCGTCGTTGGGCGGGAATTAAGTGCTCGCTGCGACCACTAAGGACACCCTTGGCCAACCGCGAACGCCAGTTGTAACGACCCGTTAACAGCCCGTAGCGAGTCGGCGTGCAAACGGAACTGGGCGTGTGTGCATCCAGGAACGTAAGCCCAGTGTCTGCCATGGTTTGCAAATTAGGGGTTTTGATTTTGCAATCCGCATTGGTCGGAGATACGTCTCCGAGTCCGAGGTCGTCAGCCATCACTACAATGACGTTGGGAAGCGCTGCTTGTTGTGGTGGGTTGCCATTAACTTCAGCATTTACACTTTGGAAACTTAGGATGGTCAGGAAGCAAACGCCCCAAGATGCGATTAAAAATTTGGAGTTGTTTTTTTTCATTTTCAGCTGCTTGGCAATTCAAAATAAAGTTGATGGAACGCCGTTGCAGCTTACCAGTTTCCACTTCAGAAACAAATAAATTTAACCAGTACCCGTTAACCCTGTAAATAATACTTTGGCATCGATGGCAATCTTTGATTGGATTGCTACGATGGGCGTTTTCCAAATGAATCACATGCCAGAAACTTTGAGTAATTAATGACAACTGAGCCGGTCGTAGCAATCAATCAACGTTCCACCAAAATTCTCGTTATTGGTTTTGTGGTATCGATCGTCGTTTGTTACGGGGTTGCCGCTATTGGAGGGTTGGCGACCGCCGGGGCAGTTGATAGCTGGTATCGGGAAGTTGCGAAGCCGTCGTGGAATCCACCCAACTGGATTTTCGCTCCCGTTTGGAGTTTTCTTTATTTTACGATGGCGGTTTCTTCATGGCTGGTTTGGAAGGCGGATCGATTCACAGCGACCCGCCCTGCCCTCGCCTGGTTTGGATTTCATCTCATTCTAAATGCTGCGTGGTCGCTGCTGTTTTTTGGAATGAAGCGATTCGATCTTGCGATGATTGAAATCGTCCTGTTATGGATCTCAATCATTGTCTCGATGATTCTCTATTATCGTTTCTCGAAACTCGCCGCCCTACTGTTGGTTCCCTATTGTCTGTGGGTCACTTTTGCGTCTTGTCTGAACTATGCGATTTGGTCCCTGAACCGAATTGGATAAAGGACTTAGCACGCACAGATTGAGATTTCTCAGCTTTGTTTGGCGTCTACGCCAAGCGAGTAAAGTCTCATGATCCAGTGCCACGTGACCGCAAGGAGAACCGCCGTCATTCCAACGTGCAGAACCTGAACGACTTGATAGACAGAAATGTGAGCAAGAATAATCCCCATGAACATCATGGATACCACCATTGCCAAAATGAGTTTGGGTTCGGGCAGTTGAAGTTGCGTTTTCTTTTTTACCCAATAGAAAATAAGGCCGGCAGTAATCAAGAGACTCCATGAAAAACTGCGGTGGACTTTATAGATCCATGTTTCCCCAAGTTTGTCTGCCCATTGATCTCGGGCGAGGCCGTCCGCTACTTTTGCAAACTCGTCAGTCTGTTCACGCAACTGGCTGCCCATTAGGCCTTCGCAAAACAGAAAGGCAAAAAAGAGGATGGACACAAAAAGAAGTTGCTTTTTCAGTTTGGGGTCAATCTTTGAACTGGCTGCTGCGGCGTCGATGGGGCGGGATAAAAAGACCACCGAAACCATCATGCTGATTAATAAAAATGCCAAACCCATGTGAAGCGTGATGATTCCCGGTTGCAATCCGCTTCTCACCACGAGGGCTCCCATGAGTGCGTTACCAATCACATCAATTAGCCCAAGCCAACTAAGTAAAATAATCCAGCCTCGGTGACGTTTCGCGGTGAAGGAGAAGAATGCCAACAGAAGTGACGAGATTCCCAAAGGCAGCGAGGTAAGCCGGTTGCCGAATTCAATCCACGTATGCACGGGGTCGAAACTGTCCAGCACGGTTTCGCGCGTAATCGTGTCCGGGTCGATACCCTTTTTGACCGCGTGACGTTTGAACTTTTCTAGGTCCAATTTGTCTACATCAATTTGATCTACGTGGGTTGGT
>Ga0208971_1000899_pt1 | contig 19228 bp, 19 predicted proteins | sample AOAMet1_18_M0_10_2_FD_188229 | JGI IMG/M metagenome (GOLD analysis project Ga0208971, IMG submission 188229) | Ammonia-oxidizing marine microbial communities from Monterey Bay, California, USA - CAN11_18_M0_10 (SPAdes) | ecosystem: Environmental > Aquatic > Marine > Intertidal zone | place... | reverse complement strand
AAAAAAAAACACCAAGCCTCGCTTGCGTGTTTTTTTTATTTGAACCACCCGCCACATAATTCTTTGTTAAAAATAAGCGCCTCTGGCTAGCGGGTGGCAAAGCCTTTTTACCTTTGTAAAAAAAAACTATGCTCAGTAAATTATTTTTAGGATTACTATTAATGTGCTCTCTGCTAAATGTTCAAGATATAGACACATTAAATGCCCCAAAGGACGCCCAATCTTTATATGATATCTCCTTAACAGATATCTCTGGAGCGCCTCTAGATTTAAGCCAATATAAAGGTAAAAAAATACTATTTGTAAACGTAGCCTCCAAGTGTGGGTTTACCTCTCAGTATGATGGTTTGCAGGAGCTTTACAAGACCTATAAAGATAAACTTGTGGTAATAGGGCTGCCTTGCAATCAGTTTGGTGGCCAAGAGCCAGGAACTGCCAAGGAGATAGAATCTTTTTGTAGGGCTAACTATGGGGTAGATTTCCCGCTCTCATCCAAAATTGAGGTAAAAGGGGCCAGCCAACACCCAATTTATAAGTGGCTTACTTCCAAGAGCCAAAATGGGGTGATGGATTCTACAGTAAGGTGGAATTTCCAGAAATATCTGGTAGATGAGAACGGCCAGCTAATTGATTATTTTTACTCAACCACAAAACCAATGAGCAGTAAGATTATAAAATTATTATAATACTAGATATCAACATAAAAAAAGCCTCACGTACTCGTGAGGCTTTTTTTTGTGTAAAATAGGTGTGTGTTTTAAGGTAGCTGGAATAAATCTTCCACCTTGCACTTAATGGTTTTTGCTATTTTTAGGGCCAAAACCGTAGAGGGGATATAAATACCATTTTCTATGGCATTGATACTCTTTCTAGACACCTCTGCCGCCTCAGAGAGTTCTTGCTGGGTGAGATTGGCAGCTTTTCTAAGCTGCTGTAGGTTGTTTAAAAGTTTTTCATGGTCCTTGCCCATGCTTATTGTTTTTCAAACTCCTCAACAGCGCTAGTGAGTTCTTTACCCGTGTTTGGGTACAAGTAACCAGCAATAAGGGTTCCTATACCAATAAGTCCCACCAGGCAGCCAACCCCTTTTAGGATAGATCCTAAAAAAAACACGCCAAAACCAAAAAGGCCCATGCCTACAAAGGTTGTAATCACTCCACTTCTTCTATAATCTATGGGATCTTTTTTTCTTTCTTCAAAAATAGCCATCAGCTTTTCTATTTTATCTGGGTCATTCAAGCTTTTTGAAATCTCTACTGCTGTTTCTCTTTTTTCTTTACCCTCCAGATATTGCCAATAAAAAGCTGCTAGTGGAATGATAATTCCTGTCGCCATTCCTAAAACGGGTATAATAATTTCTGCACTCATAGTCTTGTATTTAAAATGTAACGCAAAGGTAACATTTTAAAGTGTAACTTAAAGGTTACAAATTAATTTATTTTTAAAATGATAAAAAATAGAATCTAAGAAGCTAGCAGCGCTTTAAGATTGGTAATAGTTTTGGTAGGATCTTCAGATTTAAAAACATAGCTACCCGCCACTAGTACATCTGCTCCAGCGTCTGCAAGTTGTTTGGCGTTTTTATTAGTTACTCCGCCATCAATTTCTATGATGGTGTTGGCTCCTTTTCTAATAATTAATTCTTTTAAAGCAATTACTTTGTCATAGGTGTTTTCTATAAAACTCTGGCCGCCAAAACCAGGATTAACGCTCATAAGGCACACAAGGTCTATGTCTTGTATGGTATCTTCTAGAAGTGATATACTTGTATGAGGATTTAAAGCAACTCCAGCTTTCATGCCCTGGGCTTTTATGGCCTGCAGGGTTCTGTGCAAATGTGTACAGGCCTCATAGTGTACCGTTAGTATATCTGCACCTAAGTTTTTAAAGGTTGAAATATACCTGTCTGGATCTACTATCATAAGATGCACATCTATAGTTTTTGTTGCATGTTTTGCAATATCACGCAACACTGGCATTCCAAAAGAAATATTAGGCACAAAAACACCGTCCATGATATCTATATGAAACCAATCTGCATCAGAATTGTTGATCATCTCAATATCACGTTGTAAGTTGGCAAAATCTGCAGCTAAAACTGAAGGGGCTATAAGAGTGTGGCTCATGGTAGTAGTAAAAAAGGTTGTATTAAACGTTGAATTTTTTCTGAGGTACTAACTTTGTTTTCTTTTAAATAGGCGTCTATGGTAGCCAATTGCTCTGCAGTACGAACAATATTAAAGTCTGTGCTGTAGTCAGAGAATAATGCCTTTTGTTTGGGTCTGTTAATAATCTCAAATATTGAATGATGCCTTGGGTCGTTCTTTATTTTATTTTCATACAGTGGCATGATGATGTCTTTATCTCCCTCTAAAACCTGGAAAAAATTACCCAGTTCAAATAGAAGTATGCCAGTTACATTTCTTAGGCTATTGTTGGTGTAGGTTTTATTGTAAATTCCTTCTAGTGCTTCTTTTTCAAGCCCATCAACGGCCTTGCTAGAGTAGCAAATGGTATGAATCATGTTAGTAGGTGTTAATAGTGCCAATATGTTGTTAAAGGTAATAAAAAAAAATCCAGTGTAAGACTCCTTGTTGGCTATCTACTAATTAATCAATACAAGGTTTTTTATAGGCTGTTATTGATACTTGTTACTGAGTATGTTACAATAAAAAAGCGCCTTTCAGTTAAAGAAAGGCGCTTTGCTATTTAATAAAAGAAAAACATGTATTAGTCTCTTTTTCTTCTGTCATCTCTTCTTGGAGGACGACGGTCATTGTTGCGTTCTCTAGGAGCTGGTGCTACGTATCCTTCTGGTTTTTCCATAAGGGCTTTACGAGACACTTTCTCTTTTCTAGTGCGTTTGTCAAGACCAAAGTACTTCACATCAAATACATCACCCATGTTTACCACATCGCTAACGTTTTCTGTGCGTTCCCAAGCTAGCTCAGATACGTGTAATAATACTTCGTTTCCTGGAGCTTCCATATATTCAACAACAGCACCAAAATCTAACATTTTAATTACTTTCACCTCATATGCAGATCCTACAGTAGGCTTAAATGTAATTGAATCAATCTTAGCAAGTACTGCGTCAATTCCTTCTTGACCTGTACCTAGGATTTCAACAATTCCCTCTTCTGTAACTGGATCTTCATTGATAACAATGGTAGTACCCGTTTCTTTTTGAAGTTCTTGAATTACTTTTCCTCCTGGTCCTATAAGTGCGCCAATAAATTCATTAGCGATACGAACACCTACCATTTTTGGAGCGTATTCTTTCACATCTTCTCTTGGAGTAGCAATAGCATCGGTTAATTTTCCTAAGATATGAATACGTCCATCTCTTGCTTGCTTTAAGGCTGCAACAAGAATCTCGTAGCTCAATCCTTTTACTTTAATATCCATCTGGCAAGCTGTAATTCCATCTGCTGTTCCAGTTACTTTAAAGTCCATATCTCCTAGGTGATCTTCATCACCAAGAATATCAGAAAGTACTGCATATTTTCCAGTATCTGAATCAGAGATAAGCCCCATTGCAATACCAGAAACTGGTTTTTTCATTTGGATACCTGCATCCATCATTGCCATGGTACCAGCACATACTGTTGCCATAGATGAAGAACCGTTAGATTCTAACACCTCAGACACTACACGTACTGTGTAGGGACAATCCTCAGGAATCATTCCTTTTAAACCACGCTGTGCAAGGTTACCATGTCCAACTTCTCTACGAGAGGTTCCACGAATAGGTCTTGCTTCTCCAGTACAAAAAGGAGGGAAGTTATAATGTAAGTAAAAGCTTTCTTCTCCCTCGTAAGATGGCATATCAATTTTATTTGCATCTCTAGAGGTTCCTAGCGTTACTGTAGCTAGTGCCTGTGTTTCTCCACGAGTAAACACTGCAGAACCGTGTACAGATGGCAAGTAATCAATCTCACACCAGATATCACGTATTTCGTCAGTCTTACGACCATCTAGACGTAACCCTTCGTTTACAGTAAGATCACGAACAGCTGCTTTTTCTGCCTTGCGGTAGTAGTCAGAAACTAGCCCGCCAAACTCTTCCATTTCTTCTTCTGTGAATGAAGCTTTTACTTCTTCCTTGATCTCTGCAAATGCAGCGCCACGTTCTTTTTTGGTAGATCCAGCTTTTGCAACTGCATATACTTTATCGTAAGCCATGTCATGCACTCTTTTTACAAGCGCTTCATTATCTGGCTCTTCTTCGTAATCACGTACTTCTTTTTTACCAAAAGCTTCGGCAAGTCTAAGTTGTGCAGCAATCTGAACTTTAATAGCCTCATGAGCAAACTTAATGGCTTCAATCATTTCTTCTTCAGAAATCTCGTCCATTTCACCTTCTACCATCATTACAGAATCTGCAGAGGCTCCAATCATCATATCGATGTCAGACTCTTCCAATTGTGCTCTTGTAGGGTTTATAACAAACTCACCATTGATGCGTCCAACTCTAGCCTCAGAGATAGCACATTCAAAAGGGAAATCTGATAGTTGGATTGCTGCAGATGCAGCAAGTCCTGCCATTGCATCTGGCATAACATCATCATCATGAGACATTAACTGTATCATCACCTGCGTTTCTGCGCTGTAGTTTTTCGGGAATAATGGACGTAATACACGATCCACTAAACGCATCGTTAATACCTCACCATCACTTGGGCGTGCTTCTCTTTTGAAGAATCCACCAGGATAACGTCCTGCTGCTGCAAACTTCTCTCTGTAATCAACGGTTAGGGGTAAAAAGGGTAGATCTTTTTGCTCGTAGTTAGAAACTACTGTACAAAGCATCATACATTTTCCAGACTGTACCACGACAGATCCGTGCGCCTGTTTTGCTAATTTTCCAGTTTCGATAGTAATCTCTCTACCGTCACCAAGGTCAATGACCTCTTTAAATACTTTAGGTATCATATTTTTCATTTATGATGCGCACCTGCGCATCGTTAATTTGGCCAAGGTTTGATTTTCAAACCAAGTGTTGTTGTGTTGTGTGTGGTTTGACCAATGAAAAACTAAAGGGTAGCCTTTTCAGTACTTAAATATAATAAAAAAGTAAGGGGCTCACTGAGCCCCTTGCATAGATTACTTACGTAATCCTAATTCTTTTACAATTGCTCTGTAGCGTAAAATGTCTTTTTTCATTAGATAATCTAATAAAGAACGACGCTTACCTACTAATTTCACCAAAGAACGCTCTGTGTTGTAATCTTTGTGATTTGCTTTCAAGTGTCCCGTTAGGTGTTGAATTCTGTAGGTGAATAATGCGATTTGACCTTCTGTGTTACCAGTGTCTGTTGCAGATTTTCCGTGCTTTGCGAAAATCTCTTGTTTTTCTTTTGGATCTAAATACATGCTAATATTTTTGTAAATGATTTTTATGTATGAATTGTGTGTATCATAATTCGGGTGCAAAAATAGTAAAATTCAATGATATGGCATTGTTTGATAGCATATTATTTAAAAAACCTGAGACCCTACTTTTTTTTAATGTTCTTACAATAGCTCAAAAAAGCCTAAAGGGTTACTAAAACAAAAACTCCCTTCTATTGTTTAAATAGAAAGGAGTTTATGATATAGTGTTGATTGCTCTTAAAAATACGCTAGAATTTTCTTATGCTGTTTTTTCGCGCAGTGGTTTGTTTTGAACTAAATCTAGGTATAAATTAATCTTACGTTTCATGTCTTTACGGTGTGAAATGAAATCTAAAAACCCATGTTCTAAAACAAATTCTGCACTTTGAAAACCATCTGGCAGGTCTTTACCCGTTGTGTCTTTTACAACACGAGGTCCTGCAAAACCAATTAAGGCACCTGGCTCACTTATGTTAATATCACCAAGCATAGCAAAAGATGCTGTTGTTCCTCCTGTTGTTGGATCTGTACATAAAGATACGTAGGGTATCCCTGCATCTGCCAATTGCGCAAGCTTTGCACTAGTTTTAGCCAGTTGCATGAGTGATAAAGCAGCTTCCATCATCCTAGCACCACCACTTTTACTTATAAGTAAAAAAGGAGTTTTGGTTTTTAAAGCATGATCTGCAGCACGTGCTATTTTTTCTCCAACAACGCTACCCATAGAACCTCCAATAAAACTAAAGTCCATACATGCAATCACTAAGTTTTGCCCCATAGATTTTCCTACCGCCGTCCGTACAGCATCATTTAAACCTGTTTTCTTTTGAGCATCTTTAAGCCTGTCTACATATTTCTTTTTGTCTTCAAACTTTAAAGGATCTTTAGAGGTAAGATCACTGTCTAGTTCTTTAAATTTATTGTTGTCAAATAAAATCTCAAAATATTCTTTACTACCAATACGCACATGGTACCCATCTTCTGGACTCACATAGAAGTTTTTCTCTAACTCTTCTGCGTCTACTATTTTTCCAGTTGGAGATTTGTACCACAATCCTTTTGGTACATCTTTTTTATCCTCGGTAAGGGTATTGATTCCTTTTTTTGTTCTTTTAAACCAAGCCATATTGTAGTGTGTTTAAAACGTATTGTTATGAAATTTTGATTATAATGTGTTCACATTATTAAGGTCTTCAAAGGCCTTTGTAAGACGTTTTTTGAATGTTAGTTCTGCCCCACGCATCCATTTTCTTGGATCGTAATATTTTTTATTTGGGATATCTCCACCATCTGGATTTCCAATTTGAGTTCTAAGGTACTCAATGTTTTTGGTCATGTAATCACGAGGCCCTTCTGTAAAAGCAAATTGAAGATCTGTGTCAATATTCATCTTTACAACTCCATACCCAATAGCCTCACGAATTTCTTCAACAGTAGATCCACTTCCTCCATGAAATACAAAATCTACAGGATTTGAACCTGTTCCAAATTTTTCTTGAACAAATTCCTGAGAATTTTTTAAGATTTTTGGGGTTAGTTTTACATTTCCGGGTTTGTATACACCGTGTACATTACCAAAAGCAGCTGCAATAGTAAACTGGTCGCTTACTTTCATTAATTCTTCATAGGCATAAGCCACCTCTTCTGGTTGTGTGTAAAGTTTTGAAACATCTACATCACTATTATCAACACCATCTTCTTCTCCTCCTGTAATACCAAGTTCAATCTCTAAGGTCATACCTATTTTGCACATACGAGCTAGATACTCTTTGCAAATAGCAATGTTCTCTTCAATAGGTTCTTCACTAAGATCAATCATGTGAGAGCTGTAAAGAGGTTTTCCAGTTTCTTTAAAGTGCTGTTCTCCAGCATCTAAAAGTCCGTCAATCCAAGGCAATAATTTTTTTGCACAGTGGTCTGTATGTAAAATTACTGTTGCTCCGTATAACTCTGCTAGTTGGTGTACATGCTTTGCGCCTGCAATTCCTCCAGCAATAGCCGCTTGATGATTATCATTAGACAATCCTTTACCTGCATTAAACAAACATCCTCCATTAGAGAATTGAATGTTGACAGGAGCGTTTAACTCAGCGGCAGTTTCCATTACTGCATTTACACTACTATTTCCTACAACATTTACTGCTGGCATAGCAAATCCTTTTTCTTTAGCATATGCATGGATTGCTTGAATTTCTTTTCCAGAAGCAACTCCTGGTTTTATTGTATGTGACATAAGATTGTTTAAAATTTAAAGCAAAAATAATGAATTTAAGTTATAATTAACAGTCAATCCTAGTGCATTTATTTCTCTTTTTGAAGGATGGCTTTACTAGCGGGGGCAACCCCTTTATGAACTAGTTTTTAGAAGAATAATTTTTGAATTTTTTCTCAAGCTCTACCCCAATTTCTAATCCTCTAGAAAGGATAGTTGATTCCGATATTAAAAACAGCATTGGCAAAGTTACTTTCTTTGAACCACCTGTTTGACTCAGAGAGTGCTGGGTTGTGTATTTTAAAACCGGTATCTAGTCTAGCTACAAAAAAACCAAAATCATATCTTAGGCCCAGACCACTTGCAAGGGCAAGCTCTTTTAAATCTTCCAAGCCACTAAATTTAAGTGATTCGTCTTTTACATTATCCAGTGCATTCCAGATATTTCCACCATCTATAAATAGTGCTCCTTTAAAGGCTCCTAAAATAGGGAAGCGGTATTCTAGGTTAAAGGCAAGCTTGAAGTTTGCTTCGTTAAACTCAAATAGGCTGCCGCTAGATCCTGGACCAAGATCATAGGGTCTCCAACCTCTATTATCATTAGCTCCACCTGCAAAATAACTTCTTGTAAAGGGGATACTTTCGCTATTTCCGTAAGGAACCGCTATACCGCCAAAGGCACGAATGGCCAGTACATAATCGTTAGAGACCTGCCAGTGTTTAATAAATTCTGCTTCTACTTTTGCATATTGAGAAAAAACAACACCTAGGGTTTCATAATTTTCATTATTGTTTTTTTCGAGTCCAAGAATGTTTGAAATACCCGAGAGTATTTCTCCAGCTGTTTCAAGTTTCCAACGAAGTCTTGAGAAGTTTTTGTCAAATATATTCTCTCTCGTATCTTGTGTCCAGGTAAAATTTGTCGCAAAAATAAGATTGTTTTCTGTTAATCTAGCCTCGCGTTGTATCACACTAAAAAGGGTGTTGGTTTGATCTTGATCCAGCGGATAGGCTCCTTGAGCACTATTGTTTAAAAACGTATCTATGCCCGAGGGGATTCCTAATTGGATTTCATTGTCTTGAGAGATAGAATACAGAGAAGGGTCTATGGTTCCTGGATTGGAGTTCTCAATATCTTTCGCAATTTCATTTGCTTGATTGTAGGAGTTGGTATAAATGTTAAAGTAGTTACTCGTATTGAGGTTCCTGACAAATTGCACGTTAAACAAATCAAAACTATTGGTTCTGGTTTTTGATGGACGCCAATTGTAATTATAAATACCACTTAGGCTTTGCCTGTCTAGTCCTATATTATTTTGTGCGTTAAACCCAAGACTAATATTTGTGGTTGGCGCCATGTACTTTGGGATCCATCTATCTACGTTAATAGGAAGCATAACTCGAGGAATAGAGAGTTTTGAGGTAACACCAAATTCTGAAATATTAAAAAAGCTATTATTATCTGCAACATCTTTTGAGGCTCCCAGTGAGCCATTTCCAGATATTTGTAAAATTTCAGCTCCTTTAAAAACATTTCTTAAAAACAATGAGCCTTTAAAACCAATTCCTACTTGCTGAATGGTAGAGGTGAAGGTATCAAAACTTGCATCTAGGGTTGCTTTTTTTCTAGGGGTTAAAAAAATAGTACTCACCAAGCTTTGATGAGATAGATCTCTTGGGTCTTCTGCGTAGGTTATGTTTGGGTATTTAAAAACTTTTAAATCACTAAGTTGGTTGTAGGTTAGATTTCTGTCTACATCTCTATATATGTTGTTGGGTAAAATAGCAATGGCATCTGTAATGGCCTTTGGGTTGTATTTTAGTTTGTCGTAACTAAATAATGTGTAGCCATTGTAGCGAACAGAATCTTGAAACTTCCTTCCTTGGTTGGCAAACGAGTAATCTGTTATGATTTTCACATCATTTACTTTATAGACTTTAAAAGGCACTGTTTTGGAAGTGTCATTAACTTCAATAGTACGCTGGGGTATGATGTAGGTAATGTTAACTTTATTGCCTGTGTTAACTGTATCTGCCTCAAAATTTATATAGTCTCTATCAAAGTTATATAAGCCAGAGTTTCGTAGTTGCACATTAATACGCTCTCGCTCGTTCTCAAAATCTGCCGCAGCATACTGAGTTGCTTTTTTTATAAAGGTATTGTTTTTAGTGGCCTGAATGATGGAGTCTATAATTGGAGAGGCAATTTTCTGTTCAATATTATTTACAAAATAAGGCTCTTTTAGTGTCACATTATAAGTGATCTCTGCCCTGCTGGCTTTGCGCTTATTTTTTGTAACATCATAACCTACCTTTACATTAAACCATCCTTTTTTTGCATACCACTGCTTGATGCGCTCTTGTGATTTTTTTGTTTTTGTTTCATTGATTATCTCTGGAGCATCTCCAGATTTTTTTAACCATTGGTTAAAACCTACGTAGTAGTTTCCTAGTTCGTTTAGTTGTTTTTTGGAAAGCAGACGTATTAATCTTTGTTCTCTTTTGGTTTTTTTTTCAAGCCAAGTAGTAAAAGTACTATCTGGCTGTTGGTCTGCAAGATTGTATAAATGAAGCCCTGCAGGAATACCAATTAAAGGTATCTTAGTATTAGGACGCTGGGTTAATTGGCTAAACACCCCAAAGTCATCTACTTTTTGTCCATCTACCTCAATGGTATTTTTTGTGAGTAAAAGTTGATCTTGAGTTACATTTTTAACTGCATTACAAGACCCTAGGAGTATCGTAATTCCTAAAATTAATGATATTTTTGTGATGCCTAATTCCAAATGTGTTGAAAGGGTCAAGAGGGTTGTTTATCTAATAATCAAAAATACTATAATTTGATAAGTAAAGGTCAAATAAAACTAATAACGAGTTTGCAGCAAAAAAAGTACCGTAACAAAGAGGGTCTTTTTATTGCAGAAGGAGCAAAGGTTATAGGTGAGCTTTTAAGCCAAGGGCTTGTTCTTCATAGCCATTACCATACAAATCCGCAGGCTCATGATTCTGGTATTCAAGAAATTTCAGAAGTGCTGCTTCAAAAAATTAGTTGTTTAAAAACTGCCAACACCTCCTTGGCTACCTTTAAAATACCAGCGCCAAAACCGCTTTTAGCCAATGGGTTAACCCTTGTTGTAGACGCCGTTAGGGATCCAGGAAATTTAGGCACCATAATTAGACTCTGTGATTGGTTTGGAGTTACCCAATTGGTATGTTCTCAAGATACTGTAGACTGCTATAACCCAAAGGTTGTTCAAGCTACTATGGGTTCTATAGCTAGAGTTTCAGTCCATTACTTGGATATAAACCAATACCTAAAACAAGCCAAACTGCCAGTATATACAGCCACAATGGATGGAGAGAATGTGTATGACACTGCCTTGGCAAGTGACGCAATACTAATTATGGGTAATGAGGCAAATGGGGTTTCTCAGAAAATAAAAGCCCTTTCTACCCATCAAATTGCTATTCCGCAATTTGGTGTGTTGCATGCTACAGAGAGTTTGAATGTGGCCTCTGCCACAGCAATACTCCTAAGTGAGTTTGCACGTACTACTGAAATGTAAAATTAATAAACATCCCCCGAGAATTAATAGCGCTGAGGTTTGAGGTGTAGGTACTCAATGGGTTGTTATCTGGCACCAGTTCATTGCTAGTTGCAAATACGCCCCTAATCGTTGGTGTGAATTTGAAGAAATATAGATAGATGTCTACTCCAAAGCCAAGCTCAAAATAGTTTGTGATGCGTGTGGTTCTAAATTGTCCTAAACTATTGTCTTCAGGGTTTTTCTCGTTACTTGATAGATTTAAAGATGTAGAGACCCCGCCAATCACAAAAGGCTTCCAGTTATTAAGCCTCTTGGTGCTAAATTTTAGCAATAATGGTACATGGATATAGGTAGATTTAACCTCCCGCAGCGCGGCTATTTCATCTCCAATTCTTGGAAAAACAAGGTTTCTTTGGGTAAAATAAATTCCTGGCTCTAGCCTAAGGTTAATGTATTTACTGATGCGCATATCTCCAATAAGCCCCACATTAAAACCTGTAGTTGGTTCAACAATGACGTCTGTATTGGTGTTGCCCAGCTCATCGTTGTACTCAATTTTAAAATCATAGCTGTTAAAGCCTAAAAAATAACCCCAAGTTAAAAATTTCGCATCAAAGGTTTCAAGGTTAGACAAGCGCTCACTGCTAAATAGTTGCGCTTGAGCACTTTGAGTGAGCAGTCCTAGGGCCAGAAGTATTATTAGTTTTTTCATACTATTTTGTAGCGCTATAAATGGTGGCTACACCAAAAGTTTGTGGTTTGTGTTGTACCTCTATAAACCCGGTTTTTCTTAAAATATTGTTTAATGCTTCTCCATAAGGAAAAACAGAGGCGCTTTCACTCAAGTAATTGTAAGCTACTTTATCTTTACTAAATAAAGTGCCCACTAAAGGTAAAATGTTTTTACTGTACAAATGGTATCCTTGTTTGAAAGGAAACTTTTTTGGCACAGAGGTTTCTAAGATAATAAATAGGCCACCCTTTTTTAATACACGTAGTATTTCAGAAAGACCTTTTTCTAAATTTTCAAAATTTCGCACTCCAAAAGATACCGTAACCACATCAAAGCTATTATCCTCAAAAGGCATAGCCTCTCCATCTCCCTTAATAAAATCTACTTTTGCCTGCAAAACCGTATTGTTTACTTTTTCACGTGCCATTGAGAGCATGCCCTCAGAGAGATCAAAGCCTATGATTTTTTTTGCAGTAATGTGTTTGGCAAATTCTATGGCCAAATCTCCGGTACCTGTAGCAACATCTAGTATGCTATCAGGGGTATGATTTTTTGCCATTTGCAGCACCTTACGGCGCCATTTTAAGTCTGTACCTAAAGATATGACTCTGTTAAGATTGTCATACTTATTTGATATGGTGTCAAACATTTGTTCTACCTGCTCTTTTTTATTGAGGGTAGAATCTTTGTATGGAGTTACTTTTTTTTGTGTTGTCATTTCGGGTGCAAAAATAGCATTTTTTATTGTTACATTTTTTCAATTTTTTAAAACCACATTAAAATAAATCATCATGTAAAAGCCCTTATTTGGTTGTTAGTTGATTTTCAAAATAGAAGATACCATCTGCAGAAGCCTTTGTGATTTAAAAATTCAATACATTTGCACCTTATTTCTAATTACTGTTATGAAAATTATTATCGCCGGCGCAGGTGAAGTAGGGTTCCATTTGGCAAAACTATTGTCTTTTGAGTCTCAGGATATCACATTAATTGATACCCATAGAGATTCCTTGTCATATGCAGACACCCATCTAGATATTCGTGTTGTTCGCGGAGATGCCACCTCAATTAAGGTCTTGGAAAACAGCAATGTTATTGACACAGATTTGGTCATTGCTGTAACTTCCTCAGAGACTACAAATATCACTGTTTGCGTTTTGGCCAAACAATTAGGCGCAAAGAGGACCATAGCTAGAATTTCAAACACAGAATTTATAGATCGTAAAGATGAGGTTGGTTTCACTAAATTTGGAATCGATGAGTTAATTTCTCCAGAATCTTTGGCTGCCAATGAAATAGAGTTGCTACTCAATCAAAGTGCTTTTAACGACACCTATGAGTTTGAGGGTGGCGCTTTAACTATGATTGGTCTACATTTAAACCGTACCAACAGTTTTATAGACAAAACAGTTAAAGAGGTGGCGAGCGTATTTCCTAATTTAAAATACGTGCCTATAGCCATGCAGCGTTATGGCACTCAATACACTATTATACCCAGAGGTGATACTCAATTTAAAGAAGGAGATCAAGTTTATTTTATAACCACCAAAGAAGGTGTTGATGAAATCTACGAGCTTACCGGAAAAGAGCGGCACGAGATTAGAAATGTTATGATTTTGGGAGGGAGTAACATTGGGTATAAAACAGCCAGTGATTTATGTAAAAATAGATTTAACGTAAAGCTTATCGAAAACGATAAGGAAAAGGCTTTTGAAATTGCCGATGACATCCCAAGTTGCCTAGTTATTAACGGTGATGGAAGAAATGTAGAGCTACTCTTAGAGGAGGATGTTCAAGACATGGATGCTTTTATTTCCGTAACAGGAAATAGTGAAACCAATATCATGTCTTGTTTGGTAGCGAAATCTAAAGGGGTTAAAAAAACAATTGCCCTTGTAGAGAATATGGACTACTTTCAGTTGTCTCACTCTATAGGTATTGATACTCTAATCAATAAAAAATTACTAGCAGCCAACAATATCTTTAGATACATACGTAAAGGAGAGGTTGTTGCTATGACCAAGCTTAACAACATGAATGCAGAGTTGTTGGAGTTTGTGGTAACACCCTCTTCTAATGTTACAAACAAGATTATACGAGATATTGATATTCCTCGCTCTGCCATAATTGGTGGTGTGGTAAGAGATGGTGAAGGGCAAATTGCGCTGGGTGATTTTAAAATCCAAAGCGGTGATCGTGTTGTTGTTTGTTGCCAGCCGCAATCTATAAGTAAAGTAGAAAAACTCTTTGTGTAATGAGTTTTTTAAAACAGGTAAATCATAAAATTATTGCACATATCATGGGCCTACTCCTAGTGGTAAATGGCTGTTTTATGTTAATTGCCTCTATAATGAGCGCCGTCTACAACGATGGTGTGCTTCAGCAAATGTTACTCTCAGGGCTAGTTACTCTGGCAACAGGAGGCTTAGTAATGTTTTTAACTCGCGCGCATAAAAAAGAACTACACAAAAAAGACGGATATATTGTTGTGGCAATGGGCTGGGTGATTATGTCTTTGGCCGGCACACTGCCGTATTTGTTTACAGGCGCAATACCCTCATTTACCAATGCTTTTTTTGAAACCATGAGTGGCTATTCTACAACGGGAGCTAGTATTTTAAATGATGTAGAGAGCCTTCCAAAGGGTATTTTGTTTTGGAGAAGTATTACTCACTGGATAGGCGGCATGGGTATTATTGTTTTGGCTGTTGCTATATTACCTTTACTAGGTATTGGAGGAATGCAATTGTTTGCTGCAGAAGCTCCAGGTCCTGGAGGAGATAAGTTACATCCAAGAATTACAGACACTGCAAAACGATTGTGGCTCATATACGTGGGTTATACAGCTGCAGAAACTTTATTGTTAAGCCTTGCAGGTATGAGCTTTTTTGATGCAATCAATCATTCATTGAGTACGCTGAGTACGGGTGGTTTTTCTACTAAAAATGCTAGTATAGCTCACTGGAATGGCACCCCACTTATACAGTACATAATTATGTTTTTTATGTTTCTGGCAGGTACTAATTTTGTACTGAGTTACTTTGCATTTAAGCTCAAGTTTTCTAAAATAATTCGTGATGAGGAGTTTAAAGCCTACTCATTTTTACTTATTATCCTTACGGCTATTTTTGCTGCCGTTATCTACTTTAAAGTTGATCTAAGCGCTAGTAGTATTGTGCACCCTATGGTATGGGGAGAGTTGGAAGCAAGTGTTCGTCATGGCTTATTTCAGATATTAGCCATTGTTACCACTACAGGTTTTGTGACCTCAGATTATGCTATCTGGACTCCTATTTTGACCATATCTTTATTTGGTTTAATGTTTTTGGGTGGATCTTCTGGGTCTACCTCTGGAGGGATTAAAATTGTACGGCATTTAATTATGATTAAAAACGGAGTTTTAGAGTTTAAACGTACCCTGCACCCTAATGCAATTTTACCAGTACGTTATAACACAAAAGCTGTACAGCAGCCTATTGTTTTTAATATTCTAGGGTTTTTTATATTGTACATGTTGTCCTTTATTGTTGGTGTGATTGTTTTTTCTGTGCTCGGGCTTGACTTTAAAACGGCCCTTGGTGCTGCAGCATCAACCCTTGGTAATGTAGGTCCAGCTCTAGGGGATCTTGGTCCTGTGCATACCTATGCAGATTTGCCAGCATTGGCAAAATTATGGGCTACTTTTTTAATGTTAATTGGAAGGCTTGAACTCTTTACAGTACTTATTTTATTTACACCTTTTTTCTGGAGAACACGATAGGGCTAGTCATTAAAGGAAATAATTTCTATCTCCACGCGCCTGTCATTGGTGCTTCTTCTGCCAAGTGGTTGCCTAAAGGCCATGCCTTTATAACTCATTCTGTTTTTGTTAATCCCTTTTTTAATAAGGTAGTTGTAAACGTATTGAGCCCTTGCCTCACTTAAGTTTTTCTTTCCTGTTCTTAGATTTGTAAAATCTATTCCTGGGTTATCAGGGTCTCCACAACAAATATGGCCAATAAGCTTAAAAGTCATGTTTGGGTATTGTTGTAAAAAAGTAAGAAGTTTTTTTAGAGATTTTTTGCTCTCATTTAGCATGATATCTCTGTCTTGATAGAACCTAATACCTTCAATTGTGATTTTGTCTCCTGCTCTAAATACTTTTGCATATTCAGGGGCAATACCACTTTGAGTGGGTTTTAAGACAATCTCTCCAGCTACTTTTACATGGTATTTTTTAAGGTGAATAAAAATATCTACCCGTCTGTTGGTTTTTGAATCACTATCCAACTCGCCATATCCCTGAGATGAAATAATGGTAAACTCACGCAAGTTTTTAGTGACATTTGCTGCTCTACTTTTAGAAAGCGTTAAGTTATAGTCTTCTTTGCCAACTGTATTGGTGTAGCCTTTAATATGAACATCTAGCTTGTCTTTGTTGTGTATTTGTTTTATGCTGTCAAGAATAAAGATATGTTCTTGTGTAAGCTGTGCTTTGTCATTTTCAAAATACAATGAAAACTGCATCTGATCTTCTTGCGCCCACAAAAAAGGAGCACAAAATATGCATATATATGAAAGTAAAAGTTTCATGAGCAGATATTATCAGTACCTAAATGTACTAAAATATAAAGACTTGCCTTGCTAGAGGTGGAAATCTATGTGTTTTACTGCGCCCTAAAGTGCAATCTCTTTGTATGGATTAAGCAGTGTGTGTTTCAGCCAAATGGCTCAAGTCTATTTCATTAATTTCTTTTCCCGTTGAGAGTGTTATCAGACTTTGAACATTTCCTAAATAGGGCAACAGGGTGAGTTTTGTGATTATAAAAGTCTCGTAGGCCTCTATGTCTTCAACAATTAATTTGAGCAGGTAATCAAAGGTGCCACTAACCCTATGGCACTCTACAACTTCTGGAAAATCATTCACTTTTTTAACAAATTTTTCTAAATAGGTGCGTGTGTGTCCCTGCAGCGTTATGGCAACAAAGACTGTTTGTTTAAGCCCTAGTTTTTTTTGATTTAACCTGGCAGAATACCCCTTTATGTATCCTTCACGCTCAAGTTTTTTAATGCGTTCAAAAACAGGAGTTGTAGATCTCTTTAAATCCTCAGCAAGACTCTTTACGGTTCTATTAGAGTCTTTTTGTAGTGCCTTTAGGATGGCAACATCTGTTGTGTCAAGTTTCATTTGCTATTTATTCCGTTATTTTGTCGTAAAAATAGAATAAATATTATGTTTTTTGTAATTTTTAAGAATAAAACACCAATTATTAACTTAAAGGCAGGTAATACACATTATTTAAATTACATTTTTTGTATTTTTATAAATTATTAAAAAGATAGAAGCGGCATGACAGAAACTGCATTTAATATGCCTAAAATGGGCGAAAGTATAACCCAGGGCACCATACTTAATTGGTTGGTAGAAGAAGGTGCCGCTTTCCAAGAAGGTGATATTCTTGTTGAAATTGCCACAGATAAGGTAGATAATGAGGTGCCTGCTCCAAGCTCAGGAGTGATGATTTCTCATAAGGCTGCTGTCAATGATATTGTTCAAGTAGGGCAAACCATTGCTTTGTTGTCATTATCTAATGAAGTAGCTGCTGCTAAAATCCTTACAGACACTCCCCAGAAAAATTTAATTAAAAGTGGTAAAACCACTAAAAAACACTTAGTTGCTAAAGGTATTTTAAAGGTAAACGACAACGTTTTTATTTCTCCCCTTGTAGATAGTATGGCTAGAAAACATCATATTAGCTACCAAGAGCTAGCCTGTATTTCGGGTAGCGGCCTAGATGGGCGTTTGCGTAAAACAGATATTACAAGTTATATAGAAGCGGGGAGGCCTTTTCAGTTTGGGCAACTAGAAAGCAAAAATCAGGGGTATAGTATTCCCGATTTAAAATTTGATAAAGGTAGTGGTAAGATTATACCCATGGACCGCATGCGAGAAATGATTGCAGACCATATGGTGTACAGTAAGCATACCTCTCCTCATGTAACTGCTTATGTTGAGGCAGATCTAACTAATATGGTTGCATGGCGAAATACAAATAAGGAGCTATTTCTAAAGACCCATGGAGAGAAGCTAACCTTTACACCGCTATTTATAGAGGCAGTCGCAAATGCTATCAAGGATTTCCCGATGATAAATGCATCCCTCGACGGAAAAAACATTATAGTAAAACAGGATATAAATATTGGAATGGCAACAGCGCTGCCCTCTGGAAATTTAATTGTTCCAGTGGTTAAAAATGCAGACAAGAAAGACTTAAAAACCCTTGCTGGAGCTATTAATGAGCTGGCACAAAAGTCTCGTTCTGGAAATTTAAAGGCAGATGATATCAAAGGAGGTAGCTTTACCATTAGTAATGTAGGAACCTTCGGTAGTTTGATGGGAACCCCTATTATTAACCAGCCAGAAGCAGCAATTTTAGCGACAGGAATTATAAAAAAACGCGCCGAGGTAATAGAGAAACCCCAGGGTGATACTATCGAAATACGAAGTATGATGTATCTGTCTCTATCCTTTGATCACAGAATTGTAGACGGGCATCTTGCAGGTTCTTTTTTAAAGCGTATTGCCGACAACATGGAAAACTTTGATATAAACCGCTCTTTTTAGTTTCTTAGCTCAAGCCAATGAGCAACCCCATAAAACAAACAAACACAATAATATATTTTTGAATAGTATAGCATGAAAATCACCAAAGATTTAATTTTAGAAGCGTTTAAAAACCTAGTCACTGCAAAAGCAATGACCCAGGTGTATGAAGATAATTTTAAAGTTGTTTCAAAGTATGTGCATGCTACCTCTCGTGGTCATGAAGTGATACAAACAGCTCTTGGTATGCAGTTATTGCCCCAAGATTATTTGTTTCCATACTACCGTGATGATGCGATGCTACTCTCTATAGGCATGACTCCCTATGAGTTGATGCTCCAGGTGTTGGCAAAAAAAGACGATCCATTCTCTGGTGGTAGAACCTACTACTGTCATCCCAGTTTAAGAGATGATGACAAACCTAAAATACCCCACCAAAGTAGTGCCACTGGTATGCAAGCTATACCAGCCACTGGAGTAGCGATGGGTTTTTGGTATAAAGAGGCAGAGAAGCTTTCTAGCTATAAACCAAAAGAAGCCCCGGTGGTAGTATGCTCTTTAGGTGATGCGAGTGTAACAGAGGGTGAAATTGCAGAAGCCTTCCAGATGGCTGCTTTAAAACAATTGCCTATTTTGTATTTAGTACAAGATAATGGTTGGGATATTTCTGCCAATGCTGCAGAAACTAGAGCTCAAAATGCTGCCCAGTACGCTGCAGGATTTCATGGTCTAGAGGCCATCTCCATAGACGGAACAGATTTCGAGCAAAGTTACAA
>Ga0208971_1000892_pt1 | contig 19294 bp, 8 predicted proteins | sample AOAMet1_18_M0_10_2_FD_188229 | JGI IMG/M metagenome (GOLD analysis project Ga0208971, IMG submission 188229) | Ammonia-oxidizing marine microbial communities from Monterey Bay, California, USA - CAN11_18_M0_10 (SPAdes) | ecosystem: Environmental > Aquatic > Marine > Intertidal zone | place... | reverse complement strand
CAGCTTTCCAAAGCATTTTGGAAAAAGCTTCCGCCTGCTGAGGCCGCGCGGCTTCGGTCGCTGATATGGCCCGACTAACTTTTGGAACGACTCTCTTGTTGCAGCGACACTCTTGTTGCAGCATCACGGGGTTAATTTTTGCTGGGGCAATCTTTACAACCGATTTACGTGTACCGATGACCAGTCGTCGAATTCTACGATCTTGGATTTTTGATAGCCTTTTGTGGGCTGGGGCGGTATTGTAATACCTAACGTTTTATTCCAAGTTCGTTTCGTTAAAGCAACACCTCGGATCCCTGAAAGACTTAACTATGCCGTCGCCCATTTCTCGTTTATCTGTTACGCGTTTGTGCCTGTCGGTGATGTGCCTGTCGGTGATCCTAAGCGCGGTGTCCACTGCCGAAGGGATAGAAAAACCAAACATCATTGTTTTCCTTGTTGACGATATGGGGCCGATGGATACGTCAGTGCCGTTCATGACCGACGAGCAAAGCAATGCCAAACGGTATCCTCTCAATGACTACTACCGAACTCCGGCCATGGAGCGATTGGCGGCTCAAGGCACGCGGCTTAACAACTTCTACGCCATGAGCGTCTGCTCGCCGACCCGCACCTCTATCCTCACCGGCCAAAATGCGGCCCGTCACCGCGTCACTCAGTGGATCCGCTCAGAGGGCAACAACAAAGGCCCCTTCGGCCCGCCCGATTGGAACTGGACCGGGTTTCAGGACGCCAAGCGCACCTTGCCTGGCCGGCTCAAGACCGCAGGCTATCGCACGATCTTCATTGGCAAGGCGCATTTCGGACCGAACGATGAGCCTTCAGAATTCCCCGACAATCTTGGGTTTGACATCAACATCGCCGGTTGTTCCTGGGGGCAACCTGGCAGTTATTACGGGGAGGATGGTTATGGGCATCTCAAGGGCAACAAGAAACGCGCGGTTCCGCACCTTGAGAAGTATCACGGTTCTGAGACATTCCTCACCGAGGCACTCACGATCGAGGCCAAACAGCAAATTGATAACGCGGTAAAGGATGGCAAGCCATTCTTTCTCGACCTCGCGCTCTACGCGTTACATGCGCCCTTCCACAGCAACCCCCGTTACGCGGCGAACTACGCCGATTCGGGAAAGGGTAAGGCCGCGCAGGCTTACGCAACATTGGTTGAAAGCATGGACACGTGTCTCAACGACGTCATGGATCACCTCGAAGCCAAGGGGATTGCCCAGGACACGCTGATCATCTTTTTGGGAGACAATGGCAGCGACGCACCGTTGGGCCCGACTCACGAGCACAACAGCTCATTCCCGTTGCGAGCCAAAAAAGGCACTCACTACGAAGGTGGGATGCGGGCACCCTTTATCGCCGCCTGGGCCAAGCCAGATCTCAACAATCAGTGGCAGCAGAAACTGCCTATCGCTCAGGGGGCAATCCAGCAACAGCTCGGTAGCGTGATGGACCTGTACCCTACGATCCTCAATCTTGCCGACGTTGCTGTGCCCAAGGACCATGTGATCGACGGCACCGACCTGGCCAAACAACTTAGCGGCAAGCGAAATCCTGATCGCGAAGAGCGGTTTCTGATGCACTTCCCCCACAGTCACCGCAGTAATTACTACACCGTACTCCGTCTGGGGCAATGGAAAGTCATCTATCACTACCTGCCGAACATGAATCCCGCCAAGACGCAGTACGAATTGTTCAATCTCAATGACGACCCGTTTGAAAAATCAAATGTCGCCGATGAACAGCCACAGGTGCTCAAGCGGATGATGCGTGAAATGGTTGAGCAACTCCAAACCGAAGGCGCACTGTATCCAGTGGATCAGCAGGGCAAGGAACTCCGACCGCAAGTGCCACAATAGAGCTGTTTTGTTGGTGGATGAAACTCACAGTTCGACTGTCAAAGCAGGATAGGCTCAAGTTTGGACTGGAGACCGCAGGGGTTCATCCGGTAAGGAGCATCGTTCCGCGCTCACGCGAGCTACCGTGATTAAGGCCCTATGAACTAGAGTTAATCTTCGCCTGTCGATGGTCGATTTATTTAAGCGTTGCCAGCCACGCAATGAGATCACGAAGTTCCTCGCGAGTCAGGGAGTTTGTGAAGCCGGACGGCATCGCGGTTCCCCTGTCGACGCGATCTTCGATAGTTACAGCGGCAATCTCGCGGATTTTCCCGGTGGCGAGATCACGCAAACTGACGCTGTCGCTAGTTTCTGATGTCAAGTATCCGGAAAGTGTTCGGCCATCGTCGGTCAGAATGGTCGACATTTTGTAACCTTCCTTGATCTGACGTTTCGGCCAGATGACCGCTTCGACAATCAATTCCAGAGGCAGCCCTGCAGCAACAGCGGTTAGATTAGGTCCACTCTGAAAAAAATTCGTGGGCGAAGTCACATCCTGAACTTGATGGCAAGCCGCGCAGTTGGTAAGCGACGATAAGAAAACCTGCTTGCCGACAGCAGCATCACCGGATTGACGAACCTCCTCAATCAGCGATTGCACAAGCGCGGGATCGTAATCGATGGCATGGCCTTGCTTGATACCTATACGCGATTTCAGAGCATTGACTAATTCGATGTCGTCGTGGCCGGACGCACTAAGCCAGCGACTGATCAGTTTGGCTTTGTCGGCTGAAAGTTCGTTGTCGTTGAGCGCAACTGCCAGCGCCTGAGCACCTCCGCGACGGTTCATAATGATGCTCAGCACTGGCCCAAACGAATCAGCTTTTTGTACTTCGTGGAGCAGTCGAAGGCTTGCAACTGCCGCCGTTGCGAGATTTTGTCTCGCGGTAGCTTCCAGTGCAGCAAGGTAAACCGTTGGCGAGATTCTGCCTGAGATCAACGGCTGAAATTCTTTGACCGCAATCTCAGGAACCAGTTCAGACAGCGACAGGATTGCGGCGGATTGAGTCTGCTCGTCCGTCGCGTCGCCGACAATGAGTTTCAATTGTGAAATAAGTTGAGGCTGCTTCCATAGTCCGGCCAATCGAGCTGCCGAGGTGCGGACGCCTTGATTCTCGTTTTCGAGAAGTTCCGCCAGCTCTTTGTCAACGATGCCTGCTGGAGCAACGCGGCGCCCTTCCGCGATTGCTGGAAGCGACATGAATAGTTGCGGATCCTGCACCGCTTGGCGAAAGACACGGTCAAGGTCGCTCGCCGTACCCACGCGGGCGAGTAGCTGCAACAGCTCGCGCCGACCGTCAGCTGAAATCTCCGGTGACTCAATCAGTCCGCGGACCTGGCCAGCAACATCGTCACCGCCAAAAGCCCGCAACACGAAAATCAATCCGGCAGGATTTTCGAATTTGAGCTGACCCTGATTTAATGCCGGCTGCCATTGTGGCGCTAGAGCATGGACGGTTTGCGAGAGTGCGTGGCTTGTGAAACGGTCCATCGGTTGGTCCGTCGCTTTTGCAGCGACCGCCATTGACTCCGCCGAATGAATGTCGCTGCAGGCGACAATTGCCTCCAGTCGGACTCGCGGATTTTCATCAACAACACTCTGGTTGAGCAAGTCAAGCGGTGACTCAAGGCGGTCATGCCAGCGTCCGGCAACACGTGTTGCGTAAGCTCGCGCTCGATAGTCTTTGGCCTTGAGTAGGCGTTCCAGTAATGGTTGGTTAATGAATTCGTGTGATTCAAAGACACCGATCGCTTCGAAGAGATGATGCTCATTGTTGGTGTCGTTTTTATCGAGAGCATTCACCCACCTTGTGATGGCCGGGATGATTTCACCCTTCGGCAAATCCGCGAGTCGGCGTTTCGCCTGATAGCGAACATATCGCCAATCCGATTTGAGTTGTTCGCATAACTCGGCGACACTCATCCTGGACAGGTCAGGGGCCTTCGCCAGTGGGCGGCCCTTCGCGGTAATTCGCCAGATGCGACCGTGAGTTTTATCGCGTTCGGGGTGTCGGAACGACGCTTGATAGTGTCCGATGATCGGATTGAACCAGTCGGCGATGTAGATCGCTCCGTCGGGTCCGATGCGGATATCCACAGGGCGAAACGCGTTGTGCGATGACGTTAACAGGTTGGGCTGAAGTGACAGTCGATGTCCGGAGCCATCGATCTCCCTCTTGAAACGGTTGACGTCGCGCGCAAAGTAACCGGCGATCAGCATCTCGCCCTGAATGTCGTCGGGCAAATGCGGCGACTCGGCGAACTCGATGATCATCGACTTGGTTCGCGTCTGCCCGATCGTCATTTCGCGGCCCCAAAAGCTGGCGATTCGCTCCGTACTCACCATGCCGGGGAGCAACTCGAATACACCTTGACCGTTGCCCTTAACAAACGGCTCGCCCCAATTGCCGAACACGATGCCCCACGGATTTCCGTCTCCTCCGGACCGGCGGAATCCGTCGAGCTGCAGCCGCCGAGGACGCAATCGCCAGGAACCGTGCTCATCCAACCGGCGAATTCCCCACGGTGTTTCGACTCGTGAAAACGAATGCAGTCCCTGGCAGAAAAGCAGTTCACCGCCGGGGCTCCAAGTCAGTGAATTGATGTTCTGATGGGTGTCGCCGGTGCCGAATCCAGTCAACAGCACGCGGCGCGAGTCCGCTTTGTCGTCACCATCGGTGTCGACCAAATGCAGCAGGTCGTTTCCCTGACCGATGTACGCCCCGCCGTGACCCAACGCAAAGCCCGTGGGCATGTTCAATCCGTCGGCGAACACGGTGGTTTTGTCTGCGCGACCGTCGCCATTGGCGTCGGTCAGAATCAAGAGCTTGTCGTTCGGTTCTTCGACAGGATTCAACTGTGGATAGGCCGCTGTCACCAGCACCCAGAGTCTGCCAGCGGGATCCCACGTCATGCAGACAGGATTGGCTACGCCGTCCGTCTCATCGGCGAACAGGCTCGCTTCGTAGCCTTCGGCCAATTTGAACGACTTCAATTCCGCCGCGACTGAGTTGTCCGCTGCGGGTGGGGATACTGACTGCGCGTTGGTGGTTTCGGCAAAGACCATGGCAGCAAACAGGACTAGAAGCAAAGCAGAAAGTTTATGAGAACAGGGGTTCATTAGTGTCTATTTCGAATACGGGTAAGTGATTGGTTTGTGTTGATGCGAGAATATTCTCGATCACACGCCGCTACGCGAGAATATCCCGAACCACGTGTGCGGGTTCGACACCTGTGAGTCGTGCATCGAGGCCTTGGTATCGGACGCTTAGCCGTTCATGGTCGATGCCCAACAGGTGGAGCATAGTGGCGTGCAAATCGCGGATGTGGAATGGGTTCTCCACGGCGTTGTAGCCGAATTCATCGGTGGCACCATAAGTGATGCCTTTCTTGACTCCGCCACCGGCCATCCACATTGAGAAGCCCTTGATATGGTGGTCTCGGCCGTCGCCCTGCGCCATCGGTGTGCGGCCAAATTCGCCGCCCCAGATCACCAGGGTATCGTCGAGCATGTCACGTTGCTTGAGATCGGTAATCAAAGCCGCCGTCCCCTGATCGACCAGTTTGGCCGTGTTGGCCACGCCCGCTTTTACTCCGCCGTGATGGTCCCAGCCGCGATGATAAAGGTGGATAAACCGAACACCGCGTTCGGCAAGTCGTCGTGCCAGCAGGCAGTTGGAACCGAAGCTGCCATCGCCGCCGGTTGTGCCATAAAGGGCAAGCGTTGCCTTCGATTCGTCTGAAAGGTCCATCAGTTCAGGGACGCTCGTCTGCATTCGCGCGGCAAGTTCGTATTGCGCAATTCGGGTCGCGATTTCGGGATCATGCGAAATGCCAGCGCGCAGCTTGTTCAATTCGCCGATTGCGCCAATCACATCGGCTTGCTGTTCAATGCTGACGCCCGATGGTCGCTTGACGTACAACACGGGATCGCCGGAGGAATGAAACGGAACTCCCTGGTAGCGACTTGGAAGAAACCCGCTATGCCATTGCCTCGCCGCGATCGGCTGGCTCTCTCCGCCACCAACCGATGTCAGCACAACAAAGCCAGGCAAATTGTTGCTCTCCTGGCCGAGCCCATACGTGATCCAGGAGCCCATCGAGGGACGTCCTGAAATCTGTGTGCCCGTGTTGATAAGCGTATGCGCCGGATCGTGATTGATCTGATCGGTCGTGGCCGAATTGATAACGCACATGTCGTCAGCGATCTTGCTTATGTACGGAAACACATCACTGATCCATTGGCCTGATTCACCGTACTGTTTGAATGTTCTTTGCGGAGCCAGGCAGGTTAGCTTTTTGTTCTGAAGCTGCGCGATGGGCTGGCCTTTGGTGAATGACTCCGGCATCGGCTTGCCGGACATTTCCGCGAGTTTTGGTTTGTAATCAAATGTCTCCAGATGCGATGGGCCTCCAGCCTGGCAGAGATAGATAACGCGCTTGGCTTTGGGTGCATGATGCAACGGGTTCACCACACCGCGACTGTCCAGACATTGCTCAGCCTGGGCTGCAGCGGTCCGACCAAGCATGGCCGACAATGCCGCGGCACCGACGCCAACTCCGACCTGTCCCAGGAAGGTGCGACGATTGACCAGATTTTCCAGATGTTGCAAGTGCTTCATGATTATTCCCGGGTAATACATTCGTGCAGGTTCAGAATGGCGCGCGCTACCGATGTCCAAGCGGCGAGTTCCGCAGCGTCGATCGTCGCTGGAACGGGATGCAGGCCGATTTTCCCAAATTCAGAAGCACCGGCTGAGTTCGTCTTAAACTCTTCCCGATGCTTCTTGACCAGTCTCGTCAAAACCAGAAGTTCGGCTGACGTCGGCTCGCGGGAAAGGGCTTTGCGAAAACCAAACTTGAGGCGATCGCCATCCGTCTTGCCCCCTTCGGCGATCATTCGCCGTGCGAACTCTCGCGCGGCCTCGACGTAGGTCGGGTCATTGAGCAACACAAGTGCCTGAAGCGGTGTATTGGAGACCGAACGCTGGACAGTACACTCTTCACGTGAGGGTGCATCGAAGGCGGCTAACGACGGGTGCAAGAAAGTCCGCTGCCAAAATGTGTACAGGCCGCGGCGATACTGGCTCTCACCTGTATCCTGAACCCAGGATCGTGTTGGAAAATTGAGATTCGCCAGATAGCCGGCCGGTTGATAGGGTCGTACGCTCGAACCGCCAATTCGGGATGACAACAGTCCACTGATTTTCAACGCGTTGTCGCGCACGAATTCGGCATCCAGTCGCCACCGTCCCTGCCGCGCCAAGAGTTCGTTTTCCGGATCCCGTATGAGAAGCGACGGAGTCGCCTCGGAGGACCGGCGATAGGCGTCGCTCATCGCCATGAGCTTCATCATGTGTTTAACGTTCCATCCGCTTTCAATGAACTCACTAGCCAGCCAGTCAAGCAATTCGGGGTGCGATGGCGGTTGCCCTTGTGCCCCGACATCGCCAAGGTTGTTTGCCAATCCGCGTCCGAACATGAGTTTCCAAAGACGATTGACCATCACTCTGGCCGTAAGCGGGTTTGATGGCGAGACGATCCAGTTCGCCATATCGAGCCGTGTCAAACGTTGCCGCCCGTCCAGAGGAATCGAGCCAAGGGAGACCGGAACGGCCGGCTGAACGATTTCCCCTGTTTCATCCTGCCAATTGCCGCGATTGAGAATACGCACGACGCGAGGCTCTTTCATCGACTGCGAGATAAGGACTTGAGCATATTGGGCAAGCACTTTCTTCTCATTTGTAGCATCGTCGATCCGCTTGCGAAGGGATGCCGTGACTGGTGCCGTTGCGCGAAAGTGCTTTCGTACTTGATCCTGCTGGGTCTGACTCCGTTCTTTTGCATTGATAGCCAGAATCGTGGCGATGTCTTGTGGCACCCCGTGTTCAGCATGCGCGTCTTTTGACGTCGTGAATGCTAGGCGAAACCGACCTATCGTATGATGGTGACCGAAGTCTTGCGGCATCGTAATCGAAATGGTTTGCATCGTGCCTTCACCAATCGGCTTGGTGAAGGAGATGATCGCCGAATGGGAAGTGCCAACGCGTGGGTAAATCGCCCACGCGGTCGTCAGATTGTCATCGATGAGATTTCCAATCGGGAACTGGTGTTGGCTGTATGTGGCGGTCGCGCGTTGAAAAACGACTGGTTTGTCGCCGACCGTGAGTTGGCATGCGCCGAGTACAAAATTGCCCTTCTCTGCGCGCCCCGGCCCATTGGCCTTCAGTGACTCATGCGGGAGTACTTCCAGACGCAATGCAGTCACGTCCTTGAATTCCGCTTTGATCGTGATCGTGTATGTGTCCCGCTCCGGGTCCTCGCCAGAAGCGAGGATCGAATCATCCGGTTGAACGGTCAACAAAGCCCCTTCGCGGGATTTGGATTCGGTTGGGCGAAGTACTGTCCAGGTGGTCTCGGTAAGCGATTCCACCAATGACGCCTCCCATTCAAGCTGCGCCTGATCCATTTCTGCTGAGGGCGCGGCGAGTTCCTGTTGCGCTTCCGCGATAATCTTGTTCAATTCATGGTCCCGCCGCATCTGTAATGAGTTGAGCAACGAAACCGGAGCCTGGACACCAACCGGAGTTTCCTGAAGATCGGCGAAGAAGGCTGCGAAGCTGTAGAAGTCTCGCGCAGTGAGCGGATCGTACTTGTGATCGTGGCACTGGCAGCAACCCATTGTAAGTCCGAGAAATATTTCGCTAGTATTTCGGACCCGATCCGCCGCATAGATGGCGGTATATTCTTTAGGCTGCGCGCCGCCTTCACGTGTTGTCTGGTTTAGACGATTGAACCCCGAAGCAATCTTTTGCTCGTTGGTTGCGTCCGGAAGCAAGTCGCCGGCCAACTGTTCGCGAACGAACTGGTCAAAACGTTTGTTGCCGTTGAAGGCTTCGATCACATAGTCGCGATACGGAACGTGATGCCGATTGTTATCGCCATGATAGCCGTTGGTATCCGCATAACGGACCACGTCCAGCCAATAGACTGCCAAACGTTCGCCGAAGTGCTGAGAGCTCAACAGCTGGTCCACGAGTTTTTCGTAGGCATTCGAATTATCGTCGGTGACAAAGGAATCAACTTCGCTTGGTGTCGGCGGCAATCCGGTCAGGTCGAACGACAGCCGGCGAATGTGCGTGCGGCGATCGGCTTCGGCCATCGGTTCGACGCCTTCCGCTTTGAGTCGCCGATTTACGAACGCATCAATGGCGTCCATCTTCGGCGACGTTTTTCCCGCTGTTTCTGGGCGTTCCAATGGAATGAACGACCAGTGCTCGGAGTACTCTGCGCCTTCGTCGATCCAGCGTTTGAAGATTGCGACCTGCTCCTTCGTTAACCGCGGCTTCGTGGAATCGGGCGGAGGCATCAACTCGTCGGGGTCATCCGACATGATGCGCTGAAGGATTTCGCTGTTGGCCGAATCACCCGGCTCAATTGCGAATTGAACCGCCTCGTCACGCAGGTCGAGTCTCAAGCCGGCTTCTTTAGCCTCCTTGCTGTTCTGGTCTGGCCCATGACAGTGGAAACATCGGTCGGAGAGAAGCGGCTTGATGTCGCGACTAAAATCAACTTTTTGCGGCTCGTCTGCAGGAACCTGCCTTGCCGACACCACGGTACAAATTGTCAAACAGACGACGAGACAGACGCAACCCCATAGGCGCGATGCAGTTCGCCTATTCAACTTCATGATCTTCACAAGTTCGATATTGCTCATTTGTTCTTTTCTGCCACGGCCCTGGCCGCCGCTTTTTGAATTCGCAGTTCAGCCTCTTCCAGATGTGGTAAAGCGCTCTGCAGCTCTTCAGGGAACCAGCGGTGGGAGGGATTCGTGTGATCTCGGCTGCTGGCCGTTTGCTGACGGTTGCCGTACAGAAAAGCCCAGTTTGTCGGACGCCAATATCGGAACCAGAGATCGTTCTTGTGCCCAATCGCGGCTCGCAGCATCTCAGCCGATTCTGGCGCGAGCGATCCCGAGTCCTTCGAGTCACGTTCTTTGTTGCGCTTAATCGAACTGACCTGTTTGGCAAATCCCAGTTGCGATGCGAATGTGCGAGCCGCCAGCCAGTGGCCGGCTGAGTTCAGATGCAGTCCGTTGCGGGAAACGTCGGGCCCATCCGAAGACTGGATTGCGGCGAACAGATCGACGACAGGCAGTTTCCGCTGGCGTCCCAGTTTTCGGATTTCGTCGGCGTACCGTGCCAACGTTGCGTTCCGCTTGTCGATGTCCAATTCCAACTGCAACGGATTGCGAAACGGCACCGGAGTCACGAGCACGATGCGTTTGGTGTACTTTGCGAATTGATCGAGATGTTGCTTATAGGCTGCCGTGAATTCGTCGAGCCGTTCCGGGCCGTCCAGCGATTCGGACTGTCCCATCCAAAAGAACACGATGTCAGATTCAATCTGTGTTCGACCATCACTTTCGCCGTAGTCCGGCTTCGTCACTGCGTAGAAGTTGCGAGGGCGTTGTTGCTGGTAAACGGTGTCGGCCTGCCAGGCAAGGTTTCTCATGCGCACCTTGTGTTGTGGATGCGCGGCTGCAAGCAGTGTTTCGAGATATCCGTGTCGTCCACTTTCCAAAGCATTCGTGCCGCCGACAATCGCGATCGTTTGATCGCGATCGATGGCGAATCCATCGGTGAACGCGGGCACGGGATCTTTCCGTCGAACGAGCGGGCGAAGCAATGTCGGAACTAGACTATAGTTGTTGAGTTCAGCCAGGTTCGCACCTGGTGCAAAATGCCAAAGATTGGCCAGAGACAGCCGTTCTTCGTCCAGCTGCAGAAAGACTTGCTCTGGCTTCCCCGCAATTCCGCCCGGCGCGCCGTGATCCATCACTCGAACGGCGATAGTATTTTTACCTGGTTTCAACACTCCAGCGGGTACCGGATAGTTTCGCCCAGTGTAATGGTGGCCAGGATTCTCATAACCGCCGACTCGTGTGCCGTTGACCCAGGTAACGTCCATGTCGTCGATTTGACCGAGATGGAGCGTTGCGGCGGCTTTGGCCTGCTCCACCGATAGTTCGATACTCTTTCGGAACCAGACGACCCCATCGAATCCAGGTAGCTCGACGGTGTCAAAGTGACCTGGCACCATCATCGTTTTCCATTTGCCATGGTCGAAATTTGGCTTGGCCCACGCTTCCCCCTGTGATCCAGGATCGATTGCCATGATCAGTTTCGACCAATACGGCAGTTCCTTTTTTGGCAACTTCGCGACCAACTCCTTCTCGTTTAGCCCTGCCAATTCAATCTTCGGATTGTGCGTCAGAGTTGGGTTGCGATAGGCGACCGTCTGAGCCTCTCCAGCATGAATTTGAAACGCGATTTTGCCAGACAATTCGCCGTCAACATCCTCAATGGCCGTACACAGTTCGCCATTCACTGCAGTCCAAATGCGATGCCCGACGGCAAGAATTTCGTACCGGTTCCAGTCGTCTTTCTTCAAAACCTTAACGGCGCGATCATTCCAGTCCAGCTTCCCGCGACCGTGTTCGTGGTACAGGTTACCCCACACATTGCCAATTACTGGGTCGTGACCGACATCCGCCTGATAACCCATCGCATGCCCGTGAGCGTCTACCGGCTTCGAGCGAAATTGAATGCCTGCGTTACGGTTTTCCGGCGTTAGCTTGATATCTACCGCGAGATAAAAGTCCTTCACTTCAACGTCGGACCAGATGAATTCGTTATCGGTAATGCTATTATCCGAATGTCCAACGATGGCGTTATCGTTGACCGACCAGTAACCGTCGTTACCCTTCCAGCCACTCAGGTCTGTGCCATTGAAGAAATTTTTGTCTTTGGCATTATCAACCGCTGCCTGCAACGGTTTGGTTTTGTAATCTGGGTTGGAATTGGCAGCTTTATTTTGGCCCTCCGGTTGTGAGTTGGAAACGGATGTTTTTTCGTGCGACCAACAGTTCGCAAACGAGAACAAAACTACCAAGGCAATCGAAAAACCGAATTTCAAGATATGTAATCCCAATTAAATCCCCTCAAGAAAATTCGTTCTGCTTTCACCAGCGATTTGCCGCAAGCTCTATTCTCTAATAGGATCTGAACGGCGTCTACCTAATTACAACTAACTACTAATGCTATTGTTCCAACTACCAATGCTATTGTTTCGATCGGTGGTCCGTGACTGACTGAGTGATGGATAAATGATAGGCAATGAGAAGTGTTAGGGAGGAATTTCCGGTCCGATTCCAAATCAGAGGAATCTCGTGAACATCAATCATGAATCGTTTGTGAGCCTGCATCGCGCGTGCTTACGCGCATTGAGATGGGACAAATTGTTCCCGCCGCTAAGCTAGTTGACTGTCAACATGGATGTTTTGCCGCGCTCTCGAGCTCGCCAAATTGCCATGAATTCACTCCTTTATTTTGAGCGAAAGAAATTGCATCCTGCTTACCACAAAATATCCATTTTCGGTAATCTTGATTACGATACACAAGCTAATCACCATTCAACGTGATTTATGGTGTCCAGATGGTTGCGGCGATATGGTGAAGACAATCTTTGGTCGAATAATAATAGACTGCCACCATTTTTCCGTCTGAACGTTGTAGTAACCGAGGATAACCTAGGTCATTGGTTTCGTTATCTTCGGAACCGAAATCATCGCGAAGGACAATCGGATCCGTCCATGTTTTTCCCTGGTCGGCACTGTAGGCTGCCAGTATTCTGCCTTGGTCACGCTCCCCGAAAACTGCACAAAGTCTGCCGTCCGCGGTTGCGGCAATTGCAGGGGGATTGCCGTTGCTAGTTCCAGAGTCACCAATTTTTGCCGTGAAATTCCATGATTGGCCGCTATCGGTTGAAGTGTAAGCATCGACCCAATTCAATTCGCCGACATCTTTATCTTTTCTTTTTCGCCTCATCGCTGTAATGAGAACACCGGAGTCAGTACGAAATGTTTCTGGCATAACAGCGCGAGCTTTGTCGTCGACAGGAACAACCCAGTTCAGGAATTCAAAACTCATCCCGCCATCTTTAGTTCGCGCGGTGAAGATTCGATCGGTACCAAATTTACCTTTTTGGCGACTGGAAAGTAAAAGCACAGCTTCGTGTTTCCCCGTCACTACGTAATCGGTGCGCGGTGTCAACTCAGTAAGCTTTGCTTGCTTAAGCTCTGGTGCTTGGTGGAGTTTGCCAAATCGATGAGGTCCGTTCCAGGTTACGCCGCCATCGTAGGTGTAATGAAAATGTCCTCGCCCGTCTTTGGCTCCGTGATACCCAGCGCCAACCATCCGCATTGCGAATTTCGGGTGCTCAAAATTGATAGGTTTTTTGAGCGGTGGGCATTTGGGTTTGTCTCCCACATCTCCAACGTAGTTTTCAGGGTTATAGGCCTGCCAGTTTTCTCCCCCGTCGGTACTCCGTGCAAGCCAACATTCTTGAAAGCTTTTTCCAATGTTGTGACCTCTTTCCTTGAGTTCGTACTTACCGCGAGTAAAACCAACAAGCAGCTCGTCACCCTCAAAAATCCAAGCTCCATTGTTGGCCGGCCAGCCAGCAAATTTACCGTCTTCTTGGTATACGACGACGTGCTTGATGTCTTTTGGGGTTTGGGCGAAGGAGCAGGTAGCAGACAAAAAAGCGACAAAGATGAAAAGATTAAACTTCATGAATGAATCGACCTTTCTTAAGAGTACCTCACGCTTTTGAGGATCTTGAAATGTATTTCATGCAACTATCCAAACAACACCTGTTTGCATTGGACAACTAGGCAACCCAGTATTCTATTTCCATCAGAAAAACCAAAGTTTAACTTAGTTCATTCAAGCCCATAAGCAAGTGACCGCGCCCCGTTGGAGTGTCCAATCGCAAAGCGGTCTGTGAAATATTGAATGAGTACAATTTATTACGATACGCCAATCAATCCATCAAGTTTCTATCGATTTAGGGTGTTTGATATTGGAGTGCAAAGGTTTTGGGTGTTGACCAAGAATTTCTTAAAAGCGATACTGTCATAGATCGCAGGGGTGTCCCATTTTGGCTGAGAGTTTTGGACTAAATGATTCGAAACAACCCTTCGAACCTGATGCGGGTCATACCGACGAAGGGAGCGAGACGGCATTGCAGACTTTCTTTTGGACCTAGCCGCTCTCTTCTCTCAGAGTCTTTTTCTGATTGCAACCTAAAGGGAAGAAATGAATTCTCCAAAACTGCCAGTGTTGAAAAACTCAGACAATGCCAATCAACGTGGTGATTTCCCAGGGCAGTTTACCGATGCTGTGGACAACTCCGAAGAAATTCGCGCGATTGAAAAAGACCCAACTCTCTTCCCTAATTCGACCCGCATCTATGTCAAAGGCGAGATTCACGAAGGACTAAAAGTCCCTATGCGAGAGATTCGTGTCTCTGATACTGAGCACTCCAATGGGGAGATCGAAAAAAATGAACCCGTGAGAGTCTATGACTGCTCTGGTCCCTGGGGCGATTCTGAATTCAAAGGAGATGTGACTCAAGGGCTTCCCGATCTGAGAGGGAAGTGGATCTTGGATCGAACCGATGTCGAAGAGTACACCGGTCGCGAGGTTAGCCCGGAGGACAACGGTTATCTTTCTGAGGCACATTCGGAAAAGTACAACGAGCTGAAAAAAGTAAAAAATCGACTGAAGGAATACCCGGGATTAAAACGAAAGCCTTTGCGAGCCAAAGGTAGTACGGATGGTGAAGGCGACTGGCACCCCGTTACACAGAAGTGGTATGCCGATCAGGGGATCATTACGCCGGAGATGGAATACGTCGCCATTCGCGAAAACCTTGGGCGGAAAGAAGAGTTCAAGACGATCGCTGACAAGTATCCGAATCTGCGAGATCTTCCACCAGAAGCGTCCGAACGAATCCGGCAGCTATGCTCGACCCCTGACGGCTACGAAATGCCGCGGCCTTCGGAGATCGATCCGAATTCGCAGGTGCCGCGCAATCGCATCGATCATCAGCATCCGGGACAAACGTGGGGAGCGATGACTCCCACTTTCATTACTGCTGAATACGTGCGCTCCGAAGTGGCTCGAGGTCGAGCGATTATTCCGGTAAATATTAACCATCCAGAAAACGAGCCGATGATTATTGGTCGTAATTTCTTGGTGAAGATCAACGCTAATATCGGTAACTCGGCAGTTACTTCGACTATCGATGAAGAAGTCGAGAAGATGCGGTGGGCCACAAAGTGGGGCGCTGACACCGTCATGGATCTTTCAACCGGAAAGAACATTCACGCAACCCGCGAATGGATCATTCGCAACAGCCCGGTTCCAATCGGAACCGTTCCTATCTATCAGGCCCTTGAGAAAACGGGCGGGAGCATCGAAGCGCTGACCTGGGAATTGTTCCGCGACACGTTGATTGAGCAAGCTGAGCAAGGTGTTGATTATTTTACGATTCACGCGGGCGTACTCAAAGCGTTTGTACCGCACACAGCCAAACGGATGACGGGGATTGTATCTCGTGGCGGTTCCATTCTGGCGAAATGGTGTATTCACCACGAGAAAGAGAACTTTCTCTACGAGCACTGGGACGACATTTGCGACATCTGTGCCGCCTATGACGTGAGTTTCTCGATCGGTGACGGTCTGCGTCCTGGTTCGATTGCCGATGCAAATGACTACGCTCAACTGGCTGAACTGGAAGTTCAAGGTGAGCTAACCAAGCGTGCGTGGGCGAAAGGTTGCCAAGTCATGAATGAAGGGCCCGGTCACGTGCCAATGCATCTGATTCAAGAGAACATGCAGAAGCAAATCGAATGGTGCCACGAAGCTCCCTTCTATACGCTAGGTCCACTAACGACTGATATCGCTCCTGGTTACGATCACTTTACCTCAGGTATCGGAGCGGCACAGATTGGCTGGTATGGCTGTGCGATGCTTTGCTATGTGACTCCTAAAGAGCACCTTGGTCTGCCTGATCGGAACGACGTTCGTGAAGGTGTTATCACGTATAAGATTGCTGCCCACGCAGCTGACCTTGCCAAGGGGCATCCAGCGGCTCAAATCCGCGACAATGCATTATCCAAGGCGCGATTTGAGTTTCGTTGGCGAGATCAGTTTGCGCTCGGACTCGATCCAGCGCGAGCGATTGAATACCACGATGAGACGTTGCCTGCCGAAGGTGCCAAGACCGCTCACTTCTGTTCGATGTGTGGTCCAACCTTTTGTTCGATGAAGATCACCGGCGACGTTCGTAAATATGCTGAGGAACAGAGCAACGAGAATTCGACGTCCGACTCAAAGTAAAAATCCCGGCGAAGTTAGTGCGTTAGAGAATTACTTTGAGTCGAGAATCGCTCAACGATTATTTTTTCTTTTCTTTCTTATTATTACTTTTGCGCTTTTCGTCGCCGATGCGTTTGTTCGGATTAGACTCCAGCACTTTAGCCAGACGTTCCGCGATTTCCGGATATTCATCGATCACGTTGTTCGATTCGCCGATATCGTCCTTCAGATTGTAGAGCGTCGGACCTTGATGCTTTCGCGCGGTCTTCTGCACCTTGAAGTGTTCTTTCGAATGATATTTCCAGTCGCCGTGTCGCACTGCACTCTGGTTGTAGAAAAAGTATTCGTGCGGTGTTTTCGCGCCAGGCTGATTCGTCAACAAGTTGAGAATATTTTTTCCGTCCAGGGTCTGAACTGTTGGTAATGCTGCTCCTGTGATCGCTGCGAACGTAGGAAGTAAATCAATGGTCGCGGCTAGCTCGTCGCACACGATTCCTGCGGGAATTCGTGCCGGCCACTTCATCACGCATGGCACGCGCTGACCGCCTTCGAAAGTGGTCATCTTTCCTTCGAACAACGGCAGAGCGCTTCCACCGTTTTCCTTCATAACCAACCACGGCCCGTTGTCCGAAGTGAAGATCACGAGGGTGTTTTCCTCGATGCCCAAGACTTTGAGATGATCCAAAACCCGACCGGTGTTGAAGTCAATTTCCTCGATCACATCGCCATAAAGCCCGCCCTTGCTTTTCTTATTGAATTCGGGAGAAACATACAGCGGGATGTGCGGCATGGAATGTGCAAGATAGAGGAAGAACGGTTTCTCCTCCTTCACGCTTTCGGAAATGAAGTGGATTCCCTCGTCTGTGAAACGGCGCGTAATCGTCGTCTGATCTGCCGGAAACTCGATGCACTCCTCACCACGCATTAGCGGCACCTTTTGTTTCATCGACACAGGATTTCCTTTGCTCAACTTGCCCGCAAACGCTTCTTTCAACGTATCATGGCTCTGTCCTTCGCGGAACACGCAGTCGTCCGCGTATTTCATAGTGGACGCGGGAAACATGTCATTGCTGTAGGGGATGCCGTAGTAAGAATCGAAGCCCTGGTTCGTCGGCAGATATTTTCGCTCGTCGCCGAGGTGCCATTTGCCCACGGCTGCAGTGTTGTAGCCGACGGTCTTCAATATTTCGGCGATCGTCACTTGTTCAGGAGGAAGCCCTCCCGTGCCGCGGTTTGGAAATAATACACTGGGCACGCCCACGCGGTTTGGATAGCATCCGGTTAGCAGCGCCGCGCGCGAGGGAGAGCAAACCGAAGAAGCTACCATAAAGCTCGTGAACTTGATGCCCTCTGCGGCCATTTGGTCGACCCGAGGTGTTTTTATGTTGGGTGAGCCGAAGCAGCCAAGATCTTGATAACCTTGGTCGTCATTGAAGATAACTACAATGTTGGGAGCCTGATCGCCTTCTTCAAAAGGTATAGGTTGAACATCTGATGATTCCTGAGCTTGAGCTTTGGCACCGGACGACTCGACAATGTGCATATTGCGCTGTCTATCCAAGTCAAATCTAGACGGCGATTTCAGTTTGTCTGTAATGGAGTTCTTTACCTTCGCGAGGGACTCTCCAGTGACAACCGAAGAATGTTGCGCCGGCGCAGAATTACCAAGGCAAATGAAAAGAAGGCAGCAGGTGAAAACGCGAAATGTAATTTTGCTCATTGTTTTGACTTTTCCGATACAGTAATTAGGTCAACCGTTTTTTAAAAATTCCTCGCCACAATTATTTCTTCTTCCTCTTCGCTTGTTCCTCTTTGTCCTTTTGCCTCGCCTTCTTCCTGGCTTCCCTTTTTTTCTGTTTATCAGTTAGCTCCGACGGTTCCGGCTTCTCCGTTGTATCGGTTCCGTCTGCGGGTTTTGCTTTTTCTTTTTTGGCCCTTTTTGCATCCTTGGGATCTACCGTTGAGAAGGTATCATCCAGCCTTTCCATCTCGGCTTGAAGCTGCGCGTGCATCTCTCCAACTTTTTGAGTGTACTCAGGGTTGCCGGCGAGGTTATCCAACTCCCACGGATCCTTTTTAATATTGTAAAGCTCAAACTCAGGGTGCTTCACAACACGGTCGATTTTTGCTCGGGCATCAGGATCTGTCTCGGCTTTTTCCTGCCATTCTCTCCATGCCTTGGCAAAAGTCTTCCCGCTTTTAGGAGCCATCATAACGGCAAGGTAGTAGTCATTCGCTTGTTTGGGGGTCCAGATCAGTTTGAATTCCTTATTACGAATGGCTCTTTGCGAATAACCACTACCTTGATGAACCAAGTAGGCATGTTCACGGTGGTCTGATGTTAGCCCTTTTAATACTGGATATAAGCTTCTGCCGTCCACAGGGGGAGTCGTTCCGCCGGCAATATCAACCAAGGTAGGGACGATGTCACAATACATGGCAACTGCGTCGGTGACGGCAGGCTTGATTTTCCCCGGCCAGCGAACCAGGCATAATGCCTTTGTCCCATAATCATAAATCGACCATTTACCGTTGGGCATGGCGGTCCCCTGCTCGCTCAAAAAGATCAATACAGTATTATCATTAAGGTTCATCTCATCCAGCAACTGCATGGTCGCACCAACCTGATTATCCAAATCTTCGACCTCCGCCGCGTGCGTTGCCAGCGCTTGACGGGTAACGGGCCCATCAACCATATGAGGCGGGACGATGATTTTATTTAAGGGGAAATTAGATGCGTCTCCAATCGTCCACGGATGGTGCGCATGAACCGAAGCAACAACCAAGCAAAAGGGGGTGTTCGCGGCCTGAGACGTTTGGATGAACTGTTTCACGCCGCTCAGCTCCCAAGTAGGAGCTTGCTCGTTCGCACCGACTGTAAACCCAGGAATCTTCTTAAACGCTGTTTTAGTCGTGAAATGGGTCTTTCCGGTCAAACCAACGTCATACCCAAGGTTTCCAAGATAGTCGACGATATTTTTATAATCTTCGCGCGGTTTATAGCCATTACCAAAAACACCGCTGGTCGGAGGTAACAGTCCCGTATAAAGTTCATGCCGCGTTGGAGAACACTGAGCACCTGCGCATGAGAAATTCTCAAAACGCAAGCCTTGGGCAGCAAGACGATCTATGTTCGGAGTACGGGTAAATAAACCTGCATCA
>Ga0208971_1000891_pt1 | contig 19303 bp, 20 predicted proteins | sample AOAMet1_18_M0_10_2_FD_188229 | JGI IMG/M metagenome (GOLD analysis project Ga0208971, IMG submission 188229) | Ammonia-oxidizing marine microbial communities from Monterey Bay, California, USA - CAN11_18_M0_10 (SPAdes) | ecosystem: Environmental > Aquatic > Marine > Intertidal zone | place... | reverse complement strand
TGACGGCGAACACGTAGTTGATGTTGAACTCTCATATGACCTGAACGAAAGTTCTTCGGTTATGTTAGGCGGCAATAACATCTTTGATGAAGCTGGCTCTAAGAAGCATAACGGTGCCGGTGGCGCTGGTAACACGTACAGTGAATTTGCTCCTATGGGCTTCAGTGGCGCGTTCTGGTATGCCAAGTACAGCTACAATTTCTAAGCAACTCTTTAAGGGTTAATTAGAAAAGCAGTAAAAAGTAAGACAAAAAAGGGTGCCAATTGGCACCCTTTTTTTATCTTTTCGAACAAGAGAATAGATTAGCCTAAATCTAAAGACAGCACCGTTGTACTGCGATTTCCGAAATCTCGGCGATCCAGATCGACAAATGTAGCCAGCTCCTTAAACCCTGCTTTTCTCATCATTCCCGCTGAGCCAGCATTTTCGCTATGGCGATCAATCAATAAAGTCTCAGCACCCAATTTCGCTCCACGGTGAATGATATCCCCCAGCAGGCTAGTGCCAATGCCTCTTCCACTATAGTCTTGATGGACAACCACCTCGGCAATATAGACCCCGGATCTCGTTCCGCAATACTGCCGATAATTTACTGGTAGTGACTTTGGATGATAAAAAATGGCCAGACCAACAGGTTGTTGTTGAATATAGGCCACCACCGCTGAAGCCCCTCCACTGGCGATTAAACTGAATTCACGGTCAACCCCCTCGAGTGGTAGATGATTCCAAGGATTGGCGCCATGGTGAAAAAGAAAGGCCTTTAGCGCGTTTAGGTCTGCGGGTTTTGCGAGTTCAAATTTAAGCATAAGAAATATTCAAAAAAACGCTAAGCTGACAGCTTAGCATAGCCAACTAAGGGTCGAGATTAATCCGCTAGAACGGCACTGACCGTTCTCAAGCGTTGTTTGGGCCTCGGGATTAGTGGAGATTAAGTTGATACCGCCGAGTCAGAGTCTATTTAGCCCTTTCCTGACGACATTCATAGGAACTCATTTCGAACTCTCGGCAGATCAAGGGGCGGGTTTCATAGATGGAACACAAATAAGTATCGCGATCTATTGCCGAGCACCAGCCATCGTCTAGTCGCAGCATGGTTTCTGCGCCCCACTGATCCACCGAGATATGTTCGGATGGCACACCGGTGTCAGTGATAATCATCACCTCTAAGCGGCAGCAGCTCGCCTGACAGGTTGAGCAGGTGACCTCCGATTCCACTAGATTTTTAACCCTAATAGTCATGACTATTGCCCATTAGTCGAATCAACACTTGCCGGTTGTAGGCTCTCAGGAATGGCTTTAGGCACTGCTAATCGAATGCCATTGGCGCTACTTTCTTCTGCTAACTCAAGTATTTTTAATACCTCAACCCCATCTTGAGGATTTACTGGATTGTCAGCCCCGGATTCCAGCGCAGCACTGATTTCGATGTAATACTGTTGGTAGCAACCCTGATCAGTTTCTATAGGCTCACTGGACGATTCACTGTAGAGCCGTCCATAGTTAAGCTCGTCTTCCACACCGTAATGAGAGTCATTTGGAATTGCTCCATTTTTTAGCTGCTGCTCTTGAGGATCAAGCCCATACTTGGTGAAACTTCCCTTAGTTCCCTCAATGCGAAAACGATTATTCGGAGCGGCTGAAAAGGAGCTGGCATGAAGCACCACCTCGTGGTTTTTATAGTGCAATTGCACATGAAAATAGTCGGTGGTTTTTGAACCCTCTCTCAAGGGTAAGCATCTTGCTGTAAGGGCTTCAGGTAAACCGAAAAGGTTGAGCGCCTGATCAACCAAGTGAGAACCCAGATCAAACCATATCCCCGATCCCTGGCCCGGCTGCTCTCGCCACCTCTGGCGAACAGAAGGCCTAAATCGATCGAAGTGTGATTCAAATAAGCGCAGATCACCGAGCCGTTGATTGGCGATAAGCCTTTTGACCGTTAAAAAGTCCCCATCCCAGCGCCGGTTATGGAACACCGACAAAAGCAGAGAGCCCTGTCGGGCAATATTCACCAGTTCCTGTGCTTCAGCACTGTTTGTCACCATAGGCTTCTCCACAATCACATTTAGCCCGTTCTCTAAGCATTTTTTGGCGATGGGGTAGTGGTTATTATTAGGGGCGGTAATCACCACTAGATTCACATCTGCGTTGGCGATTAGGTCCTCTGCCCTGTCAAAAACTGAGACATGAGGAAACTGACTTTTCAATGCCTGGCCTTGGGAGCTGCTGATTGCCGTCAGCTCAAAGGAGTCAGATACAGTGATAAGGGGTATATGAAAGGTCTTAGCCGAATAACCGCAGCCTATTACACCCACTTTAATCATCTGGCTTTATCCTTAAGGTTATTTTTTTCTGTAGCGCTTTTCCATGCCATCGAGAAAATTACGCAGCACTTGATCGAGGCACTCGCGATAGTTTTTATGATCTGGACGCCGAAATAGGGCGCTCAACTCATGCTTGCTCATAGTGAACCCATTGAGCTCAAGGATTCCAAGTAAATCATCGGTCTGCAGATTCAAAGCAATCTTCAACTTTCGCAACACAGTATTGTTACTCATAAACTGCTCAGGCTCTGGAGTGCCCTTATCGTTGGCGCCTCTATTCTTGATTATCAGGCCATTGAGAAAGCTGGCTAGACAACCATCCTCACAGAGCACAAAGTCAGGCTCCCCTTCGCGTGCGAGCCATGTTGCTAGCTCAGCTTTACTACCCTGATAACCCCCGAGTTTAAAGATAGCAATCATTAGTGGATCGCTAAAATCGAAGATATAGCGAACCCGGCGCAAGATGTCGTTATTGTTGATAACTAGTCCTCCTCTCCAGTAATAGCTGTATCGCCGCCAAGGGGCTTGGCGATAATTTCCACATAAAGAGTCATAATATTCTTGGCTACAAACTCATCGACATTCTTTGTTAACGATGACAGATGCACTTCAATAGCAGTCTCTTCAGACTCGCCAAACTTACAGTCAAAGCCCCAATATACAGCGCCAGCAGGTAGCGTTTTGGCCCGCTCTTTCTTGAGGAATTTGCGGATATCATGTTTTACCGAGTCAACTACTCTCGGCAGTTTGATTTTGGGATGTTCCAGCCTGAAGGTCTTTTTCATTGGGATCCTACTGAGGTGGGCAGCCGCGGTATGCGGGACAGATTCTCGAGGCGTGCAGTGTAGTGGTTATAAGACTATTCTGCTACGTATTAAAAAGCTAACATAAGGTGGCTTAAAATCACCTAAGATAGCACAGCCAGTAATGCGCAATTACAAGAATCTACATGCAATCGCTGAAATCCTAAAATTAATTTATCACTCGGTAAGTGACTTCCAGAAATCACTGCTAGTCTCCAGCGCCGAAGTCCAGGCTTGAGTGCTCGTATTTTTGACAGATTCCCAAGTCTCAGAACTGATCTCTTTCGTCTCTTCCCAAGCGTTATCAACTATTTTTGGAACGGCCTTTCTCACCGAAACAATTATTTCACTCGACTCTTCTTTTGCACCAATTAAACATTGTTTGAAATCGAACTTGATATCTGTTCCGTACAATAAATTTCCATCTTCTTGTATTTCTTTTTTATCTTCACAGTAACTATGGGCCTCTAGGCCAGCGACTGTTATTACAACCCCAGCGGTTCCAATTGCTGCGGCGCTGACTGCGGAAGACGCAATTTTTTTACTGGAGCGCTTTACGAATTTTTTTGATACATTTGTTTTCTTTTCCTGATGACGCTTTTTTACCTTATCAATAACCTTGTGAGATTCTTGAAGCTGATTAAATTTCTCAAAGGGCATGGCAACCAGATCAAAAGCCCCCAAAATGCTATTGATGAAAATCGACGCCGTAAAGGAAATAACAATTAGCGTTGTGGATATTGAGGTAAAAATAACTTTAAACATAGCGTGTCCTGAAAACCTAAATTAAACTCTGGTTAATTACTGAAGCCATCGTTACTTAACAATAAGCCAGTTAAAAACCGAAAATAAAAACCAAAAAAATCTAAATTAAAACTTTGAGAGTCTTAATTATTTTTAATAAAAATCATTCCAATCTCGAGAGTTGGTTCACTGCACAAATGCACTATCCAATTGTTTATATAAATCTAAGGACTTGTCAGATTCTGCTTTAATATTTTCATAGAGACTACCAGCGATAACCCGAATAGCATGCTTTTCATTCATATTTAGCTCTGGGTAGTTGTGCTTCTTGATACTCGCGCAAATCTTTTTTCGTCTTGCTTCGTTGTTAGAGGACTCACCACGTCTGTCGCAGACCTTTGCTAAATGCTGCTCCCAGTTACAATAGGATTTATCTTCACGGCGCTCTCGTCTATTGCAGTCTTTGCAGCAAGGAACGATATTGCCAGGATGGTGGAGGCCAAATTCAGTGCGATTAAACATTAATATATGCTCTATTTGGAGCTTCTCATTTCTCTCACCACAATAAGCACAGCAACCCTTAAAATCATCGTCGCGAATACTCAGCCAAATGGCTTTCCCTTTTCCGCTACCGGTATTAAATGAATGCCCTAGATAATATTCACCTACTTTTGTCAGAAAGGCTCTGATAGCGGTATTGGCAGCATCGGAAGCGCTATTGTAAACAGCCATATTGAATTGTCTTTTTAATTGAGTGTCTGTGGGAACTATTCTAACGATAAGTGAAGGAAGACTCGAGTACTAGTGTTACTGAAAGATATGGATAGATATTAATTTGACTTTAAACCCAACTAATTTGCCGAAAGAAACTTATCAAACAGCTTATTAAATTCCTTTGGTCTCGCAAAAAATCAAATGCTTGCCCATATAGATGGCGCTGGACGATGAAGGGTTGGCCTTTATCCATCGATCTGCCACTTCTTTCATTTCCTCCCGAACCACGGCTAGCGAAGGCGCCTTTCCCTTCAGGTCAATAGACCATCACTATAATCGGAGTAGAATGCGGTGGCATTTTGTATTGAGGTAACGCTACTTGAGACGTTTCTAGCTGTGTTTGCCAGCTATACAAGATTCTCTGCCCATGGGTTTTCCATCATCCACTTGCTAAATCCCGTCACTACATTGTCGCGATCCTCGATAATGCCCTCGGGGAACCTGCGCGCATATCCATTGGTGCCATCGTTTAGATACCAGACCTACTGGTCCTGTATCGATCATAATCATGGCTTTAAGCTGATCACTGCCAAATTGATCAAGGTAGGCTAGTTGCGCTGTTAGGCCATATGACCAGCCCGCCAAAATAATATTTTGAACTTTAATTTATCAATTAAATTAGCCCAATCTCGCCCATGCTGTGAATAAATATGGCCTTCTACAGGCTTTGATGACTTGCCTTGGCCGCGAGGGTCATATGCTAGAGATCTGTATTCGGCTGATCCTTTAAAGTGTGCGAGTTGATGTTCAAAAACCTTAGTGGACATTATTCGGCCGGGAATAAAAATAATAGTTGTATCGTCATTGCCAGCTTGTTCGCATTATGTTGTTAGCTCATTATCGAGTTTGATGTCTTGGGCCTGTAAATGAGGTATAAGCAGGTATAGGCTAATTAGAATAATCGAGAAAATATTTCGTGATTTAAAGGAAAGAGTGGCCATTACATCCCTTCCAATGATGTGGTTGTCGCATCCCTTTAGCTAAATCTGTCATCTATCAACGTCATTGTTTAGATTTTTTGAGTACAGCCAGAGTCAGACCAAATTCGTGTCTGACCCTAATGCCACGGTTGCCTCAATTTCTGTTAGCTCATTAGGTGAGGCAGAAAAAGTTGAGTTTATTGCCGTCCAGATCTCGAAAATAACCGGCGTAAAATCCATCTTGTCTTGGCCCCGCTGGCCCCTCGTCTTTTGCTCCCAGTGCTATAGCCTTGGCATAGAGTGCATCGACTTGATCAGGTGTCTCCAAAGCAATTGCAGCCATTACGCCATTACCTACAGTAGCCGCCTCGCCGTTGAAAGGCTTGGTAATCGAAATGCCTGGGTTACCTAGGTCAGAGCCCCAGAGGATAAATTCACTCGTATCCATTAAACGTTTAATGCCTATCTCTTCGAATAAGCCATCGTAGAATTTAGCGCCCCTGTTGAGGTCATTTGAACCGAGAGTGATATAACCGATCATAAATATTCCTTGCTTAGTTGGTGTGTAATTGAACATTCAGAATTCAAAAAAGCGCGAGTTTTAAATTTTCACTGGGATACTGACCACTTCTAAACCCTAACTTTAGTTGCAGTTTATTTCCTTAAATGAATGTACTCTTCTAGTAGAGACGTCACTGAACAGAGTCTGCCCTCAAGAGTGCGGATACTATCTTCGAGGCTTTCTGATCTTTGCATTAAGCTTAGGGATTGTTGATTATTAGAAGTCTTGTAATAAGCTATATGTTCTCTTGCTGATTCATATAGATTTCTCGACATCTGTTCGGATATTTTTATGGTATCCAGCAACGCTAAAATTTCTTCAGAGGTTGGAACATATATCCTAGAGGACGCCTCATTCAAATCATGTTTTAACTGAAGAATTTCAAGATCAGTCTTCCTTACCGCCCGTAGGTTTAGAGAAACCGTGATCAGCGCCAGTGCAAGGGAAACTCCTGAGACCAAGAATGCTAATGCGCTGGTTATTTCCATTGATCAGGCCTAAGAAGCCCAAAAAAAATGGATAGAAGTTGCAGAGTGCTACTCTGTATTGCCATCTCCATTCCTTTGGGTTTTGTGGCGGCACCGTCCTGTGCCGAGAAGTTTGATTAAACTATAGGAATGAATCTTTAAGCTATCAAGTTTTATACCGAGATAGAATCATAAGGGCCTAGTTTAACAATTGAACCATTAAGCCCTCAAACTATAGGTGGGATGAGCCTAAATAGACTCAATCTAGCTCAATCCCCAGTTCATCCCAGATATCATCAACCCGATGCTTGACGGCCTCATCCATAATAATGGTTTCGCCCCATTCTCGGTCAGTTTCGCCGTGCATTTTATTGGTCGCATCCATGCCCATTTTTGAGCCCAGACCGGAGACCGGAGAGGCGAAGTCGAGATAGTCAATAGGGGTATTCTCAACCATCATGGTGTCTCGCACCGGGTCCATTCTTGTGGTCATGGCCCAGACAACATCTTCCCAGTTGCGCACGTCGATATCATCGTCTGTGACAATCACAAACTTGGTGTACATAAACTGTCGCAGGAATGACCAGACACCCATCATTACGCGTTTGGCGTGCCCTGGGTACTGCTTCTTCATACTGACAATGGCCATACGATAGGAGCAGCCTTCGGGTGGCAGATAGAAGTCGACAATTTCCGGGAATTGCTTTTGCAGGATCGGTACAAATACTTCATTGAGTGCGACACCGAGTACAGCTGGCTCATCTGGCGGACGGCCGGTGTAGGTGCTGTGATAGATTGGCTCTTTGCGGTGGGTGATGCGATCGATGGTGAAGACCGGGAAGCTCTCCACTTCGTTGTAATAGCCAGTGTGATCGCCAAAGGGACCTTCCTCTGCCTCTTCACCGGGGTGCAGAAAGCCCTCGAGAATATATTCCGCTGTGGCGGGTACTTGCAGATCATTGCCTAGGCATTTGGCGACCTGGGTTTTCTCGCCGCGCAGCAAGCCAGCGAAGGCATATTCTGAGAGTGTGTCTGGTACTGGGGTGACGGCGCCTAAGGTGGTGGCGGGGTCTGCGCCCAGTGCTATGGCAACCGGGTAGGGCTTGCCGGGGAAGCGTTTTTGGAATTCACGGTAGTCGAGGGCGCCGCCACGGTGGGCGAGCCAGCGCATAATTAATTTGTTTTTGCCGATCTTCTGCATGCGGTAGATGCCGAGATTCTGGCGTTCTTTTTCCGGGCCGCGGGTGACTGCCAATGCCCAGGTAACCAGCGGGGCTTTGTCGCCGGGCCAACAGGTTTGTATGGGCAATTTGTCGAGATCCACATCGTCCCCTTCAATCACTACTTCCTGGCAGGGGGGATTTTTGATCTGTTTTACAGGCATATTTAATACCTGCTTAAAGTCGTGGCGCTTTTCCCAGAGATCGCGCAGTCCTTTGGGTGGCTCTGGTTCTTTTAAGAAAGCCAGCAGAGTGCCCACATCGCGCAGGGCGCTGACGTTTTCTTGACCCATGCCCATAGCGACTCTGTTGGGAGTGCCAAATAGATTGCACAGCACCGGAGTGTTGTAGCCTTTGGGGTTTTCAAACAGTAAGGCGGGACCTTTGGCGCGCAGGGTGCGGTCGCTAATTTCGGTCATTTCTAGATTGGGATCGACCTCCTGCTTGATGCGAACGAGCTCTCCTCGCTGTTCGAGGAAAGCTAAAAATTCACGCAGGTCGGCATACTTCAAGGGGCTTTTAAATGTCATCGTGCTGGGGCCTAGGTCAGTGCAACAGGCTTATGATACGCAAGCTGCACTTGTTTTGGCGCACTATTTACGCCGCATTGCACCAAAGAATTCGGTGTTGTTTTTAAAGCCTTTGAGCTTTTCTGTCATAAATTCAATTGCGGCTACGTCCTCCATATCGTGGAGTAGCTTGCGCAGAATCCATACACGTTGCAGCTCGTCTTCATCCATCAACAGATCTTCGCGGCGGGTGCCGGAGCGACGTATATTGATCGAGGGGTAGACGCGCTTTTCGGCGATCTTGCGATCGAGAATCAGCTCCATATTACCGGTGCCTTTAAATTCTTCGTAGATTACTTCGTCCATCTTCGAACCGGTATCAACCAGGGCGGTGGCAATAATACTGAGACTGCCCCCATGTTCGATATTTCGTGCAGCACCGAAGAAACGTTTGGGCTTTTCTAATGCGTGGGCGTCAACACCACCGGTAAGTACTTTACCGGAGGATGGGATAACGGTGTTGTAGGCACGAGCTAAACGGGTGATCGAATCGAGCAGAATCACTACATCTTTTTTGTGCTCTACCAGTCGCTTGGCGCGCTCGATAACCATTTCGGCTACCTGCACATGACGGGTTGGTGGCTCATCAAAGGTCGATGCAATAACTTCACCGCGCACGGTACGCTGCATTTCTGTTACTTCTTCCGGGCGCTCATCGATAAGCAAAACGATAATGATACATTCTGGATTATTGCGAATAATTGACTGAGCAATATTCTGCATCATGATGGTTTTACCGGCTTTCGGCGGTGCCACGATCAAGCCGCGCTGTCCCTTACCAATCGGCGACACCAAATCAATAATGCGGCCGGTGAGGTCTTCTGTTGAACCATTGCCTGCCTCGAGAGTTAGGCGTTGATCGGGGAACAGAGGGGTGAGGTTTTCAAAGAGAATTTTGTGTCGTGCATTTTCTGGGGCATCGAGGTTAATTTCATCAACCTTGAGCATAGCAAAATAGCGTTCGCCGTCTTTTGGTGGGCGAATCTTGCCAGAAATACCATCACCAGTGCGCAGATTAAAGCGTCTTATCTGGCTCGGTGATACGTAAATATCATCGGGGCCGGCGAGGTAGGAGGCACCTGCAGAGCGCAGAAAGCCAAAGCCGTCAGGGAGTATTTCTAATACACCGTCGCCGTAAATATCATCGCCGCCTTTGGCGTGTTTCTTAAGTAAGGCAAAGATAATGTCTTGTTTTCTTGATCGAGCTAAATTGTCGAGGCCGGCAGCGGCAGTCATCTTCAATAGCTCGTCAATTGGTTTTTGTTTTAGTTCTGATAGATTCATAGGAGGGATATTTTAGGGTTGCTATAGGGTTTGAGAGAGGGTTGGCTTTGCAGCCGTTTTGTTTATTTAATTTTTTGGGTGTGGCTCGCCAATTATGATGTGCTATGCATTTCAGTTTTATTTGAGTGTGCAATAGCAGGGCTTATAAATAGCACCGAAAGTCGTTAGTGGGGGAGCCTACGTGGGGTAAAGGTTACTTGAATAGAACGAAGTATAGCGCGCATTGATCAAAGAGCAAGGAAATTTTGCGGCCCCCGAAAGCAGGGCCGCAAAGGTATTACAAAATGCTGTCGACAAATTCCACAAGCTGAGCTTTGGATAGAGCGCCAACTTTGGTCGCTTCTACAGTGCCATTTTTAAATACCAGCAATGTTGGAATGCCGCGGACATTAAATTTTGCCGCTGTCTCTGGGCTGCTGTCCACATCGACTTTGCAGATTTTTACACGTCCGGCATACTCCGTGGAGAGTTCATCGAGCAGTGGGGCAATCATTTTGCAGGGACCACACCAGGCCGCCCAAAAATCTACCAGTGCTGGAATATCTGACTGTAGTACATCGTTTTCAAAACTAGAATCGGTCGTGTGAACGATAGCGTCGCTCATAGTGTGTCTCCACAATTTATTAAGGTTATTGCCAGAAGCATGATTTGGCGGTCATGTTACCATTCACTGCAGGTGACTCTCAATGCTAAAAAGGCAGTTTATCTAAGGCCAAGATAATTGAATAAAGCGTATGAGGGCTGGCTGAGAGTTGATTGAGAACTAAGACTAATTGAGTCACAGAGAATAGAGAGAATGTTCTGTCGACAACGTTCTATTAAGAGGTGTTAGCGGTGATTAAAAAAATACTATTGATCCTGGCAATCGGCGCTCTACTCTTGGCCTATGGTGCCTTTGATGGTCAGCGTTACCTCTCGGTAGACTTCTTTCGTGAACTCTATGCCCAGCAGCCGCTGCTAACGGCGGCGGTATATTTTACTATCTATGTGATTGCCACGGCGGTGTCGATCCCAGGCGCTGCGCTGCTGACTATTATTGGCGGTATGCTGTTTGGTTTGTGGGCTGGCACTCTGCTGGTTTCTTTCGCCAGCTCTATTGGTGCCACATTGGCTTTTTTGGTTTCACGTTTCTTGCTTCGGGATTGGGTTCAGGCAAAGTTTTCCAGCCACTTGAGCACTATTAATCAGGGTATTGAGAAACAGGGTGGTTATTATCTCTTTGGTCTGCGCCTTATACCTCTGTTTCCATTTTGGATGATCAATCTGGTGATGGGCCTGACCCCCTTGAAGACAACCACTTTTTATCTGGTCAGCCAGTTGGGCATGCTGGCCGGTACGCTGGTCTATGTTAATGCCGGTGCCTCTCTGGGCAGTATTGATGAGTTTTCTGCGGCGGGAATTATGACGCCAACGGTAATCTTATCCTTCTTACTGTTGGCGATTTTCCCCCTGTTAGTGCGTGGGCTGACCACTTGGGTGGAGCGGCGTAAACTTTATAGCGGCTTTAAAAAACCGAAAAAGTTCGACAGCAACTTAATTGTTATCGGCGCCGGCAGTGGCGGGCTGGTCAGTGCCTATATAGGGGCCACGCTCAAGGCTCGGGTGACGCTTATTGAGCGGGACAAGATGGGAGGCGACTGTTTAAATACAGGCTGCGTGCCGAGCAAGGCGCTGATCCGCGCAGCAAAATCTGTGGCTGAAATCAAAAAAGCCGGCCAGTTGGGTATTGATACTGCGGCACCGCAAGTGGATTTTGCTCGGGTCATGGGGCGAGTGCAGGATGTCATCAAAACCATTGAACCCCATGATTCGGTCGAGCGCTTTACAGGGTTGGGCGTTGATTGTCTGTATGGCAATGCCAAGCTTATTTCACCCTGGGTGGTGGATGTGGACGGGCAGCAAATCAGCGCTGAAAAAATTATTCTGGCCACTGGCGCACGGCCTACCATGCCGCCGATTCCGGGGCTGGATCAGGTCGATCCCCTGACCTCCGAAACCCTTTGGCGGTTGCAGAGCCTGCCCCAGCGGCTGCTGATTGTCGGTGGTGGGGCTATTGGCTGTGAGCTGGCTCAGGCCTTTCAGCGGCTTGGCTCTGAGGTCACGTTGGTTGAGATGCAGTCCCAGCTATTACCGCGAGATGATCAGCAGGTTGCAGCCTATATGCAGCAGTGCCTTGAGTCAGAGGGTGTGCGAGTACTGACTAATTACGGCGCGAAACAGTTTCAGTCTCAGGGTGAGCAGGGCCTTGCGGAGCTGTCGTCTGCAGCTCAGGAAAGTCTTGAACCACTGCAGATTGCCTTTGATCGGGTGTTGGTGGCCATCGGCCGCACTGCCAATACTGAGAGTCTTGGTCTCGAGGCGCTGGGCATTCCACTCAATCCCAATGGCACTATCACCACCGATGATTATCTGCGCACCTGCTACCCGAATATTTTGGCCTGTGGCGATCTGGTTGGACCCTATCAGCTAACTCATGCGGCCAGTCATCAGGCTTGGTTTGCCTCGGTCAATGGTCTGTTCGGACGGTTTAAAAAATTTCCTGTGGACTATCGAATCATGCCCCAGGTGGTGTTTACCGACCCACAGATTGGTCACGTGGGTCTCAATCAGAGGGATGCTGCGGAACAGGGAATTGAAGTAGAGATAACCCAGTATGATCTCTCCGATTTAGATCGTGCGATTGCCGATAACGATGCTCAGGGTTTTATTCAGGTGCTCACGGTTCCGGGTAAGGATCGGATTCTAGGGGCGACTATTGTGGGGCCCCAAGCGGGCGAGTTGATCAATGAGTTTGTGTTGGCGATGAAACATAATCTGGGACTAAATAAGCTGCTGGCAACTATTCGCAGTTATCCGACACTGAGTGAGGGCAATCGATTTGTGGCGGGAGAGTGGAAGCGCAACCATGTGCCCCATAAGTTGCTGAGGATTCTGCAGCGTTATTTGGGCCGCAATTTGAAATCTCGACGCTAAGGTTTCTGGCTCCAAAGCCGTCTAGTCCAAATTCATCTAATCTAAACTGTGCTCATCACTACTGGCATAGTCAGGCATGCTCTCTTGAGCCGCTACAGACTGGGGATCAATATGAATAATGATTTCCGAGCCGGGAAAGACTGAGAGGATTCGTGCCTCCACTTCATCAGATATCTTGTGGGCGGCCATCAGGCTGAGATCATCATCCAGTTCTAGATGCAGTTGAATAAAGGTCATGGTCCCAGAGTGGCGCGAGCGCAGATCGTGCATTCCCCGGACACTGGGATGTGCCAGCACCAAAGCTTTTATGCTGTCGCGATCTTCGTCTGGTAGTTCGCGATCCATTAGGTGATCGTAAGAGGTGATAATAATTTCCCGCGCGCTATAGAGAATATAGGCTCCGATCACTGCGGCAAAAACGCCGTCGAATCCGGGCCAGCCTAGACTCACTAGTATCAGGGCAATAATCACGCTGCCATTGACCAGCAGGTCGGTGCGATAGTGCAGGGCATCGGCTCGAATCGCCGTGGAGTTGGTTTTGCGAATCACATGCTGTTGAAAGCTCAGCAAGCCGAGTGTCGCGACAATCGAAATCACCATCACAACAATACCTAACTGCACAGACTCAACCGCTACCGGATTGATAATACGCTCGGCGGCTTCGAAGAGCAGAAATCCTGCAGATCCAGCGATAAACAGTGACTGACTCAGACCGGCCAAGGCTTCGGCTTTGCCGTGGCCAAAGCGATGCTCTTTGTCTGCCGGTGTCAGGGCATGACGCACCGCGACCAGATTGATTATTGAAGCCAGAGCATCGAGCATGGAATCGATCAGGGTGGCGAGCAGACTGACGGAACCCGAGGAGCCCCAGGCGAAAAATTTTAAGGCAATCAATACCAGCGCCACAGAGGTTGAGGCATAAGTGGCCAGACGCAGCAGGCGTGCAGTCTCCTGTGGAGGCAATTGATTGATCGTTGAGTTGGTGTCGCTCATGGGGCTATTTTAACACTCTAGTGTTCTGATGCTCTGTAGTTTAACAAATTTAACCGATCAGTCCCTAGGAAAACCCCTGAAGAACGCTATTCAAAAACTGATAGCCCAGCGCGGTCGTTTTATAGCGCTGATCGTCCACTTCCAAGAGCCCTTGAGACTGCAATTTTGCTACCTGGTGGGTAATGCGTGCAGTGGCGAGACCGGTGCGCGGGGTAAAATAGTCGGCCCTGATACCATGCCGCAGACGCAGACCATTCATCATAAATTCCACCGCCAGCTCGTCCACTGCTATTGGTTTCTGCTGCGCTAGAGTCAGTGGATCCCGGGCCAGATAGTTGTCGGGCTGGCGAGTTTTGTTGCTGCGCAAAATGCTATTTTTATCCATTAGACTGATCTTGCCATGGGCCCCGGCGCCAATGCCGAGATAGTCACCAAACTGCCAGTAGTTCATATTGTGTTGTGAGAGACAGTCCTTTTGCGCAAAGGCGGAGACTTCGTACTGAGCGTAACCGCGGTTATCCAACAGCTCCATGCCCGCCTGTTGGATATCCACTAGAGCGTCTTCCTCAGGTAACTTTGGAGGTCGTGAGTAGAACTCGGTGTTGGGTTCGATAGTTAGCTGATACCAAGAAATATGCACTGCGCCACTGTCACTGGCCTGTTGCAGATCTCGGCGCGCCTGCTCTACTGTCTGGCCCGAAAGACCATGCATTAGGTCGATATTAAAGTTATCAAAGCCGGCTCGCCGCGCGGTTTCGATCGCCCCTAGAGCCTGAGTGCCATCGTGAATACGGCCAAGCTGTAATAGATGTTGATCGTTAAAACTCTGGATGCCAATCGATAGGCGGTTAACGCCGGCACTGTAGAAACCGCTAAATTTACCCTGCTCAGCGGTTCCGGGATTGGCCTCAAGGGTGATTTCTATATCTGCTTCAAAGCCGATAAGCCGTTCTGCGGCATTGAGTATCTCGCCAATACCCGCCGCTGAAAACAGACTCGGGGTGCCACCGCCAAAAAATATCGAGGTAAGTTTTCTGCCCTGCGCCCATTTCTGATCCTGCTGTAGGTCAGCAATTAATGCCTTGATATAGGCCTGCTCTGGAATCTCGCTGCCGGCAGTGTGAGAGTTAAAGTCACAGTACGGGCATTTGCGCACACACCAGGGTATGTGCACATAGAGAGAGAGGGGCGGTAATTCCAGTGCGCTGTCGATGGGAAGGCCTGTTGGTTGTAGTGGGATCTAAACAGTCTGCAGATTAGCTGCAGCACTGCTGGCTAACTTTTCAAGTAACTCGCGGATAGCTTTGCCCCGGTGACTGATGCGGTTTTTTTCCTGCTTGGGAATCTCAGCTGCATGACAGTTTAACGCCTCCACATAAAATAGCGGATCATAACCAAAGCCTCCATCGCCCTTTGGCTCCATTGCGATATGTCCTTCCCAGCTGCCCTGACAGATAATCGGAGTGGGGTCCGTGGCATGGCGCATATAGACGATAACGCACTGATAGCGTGCGCTACGCTGCTCCAGTGGGGCATCTCCGAGCACCTCGAGGAGCTTTGCATTGTTGCTGGTATTGTTGGCCTCTGGGCCAGCAAAGCGTGCGGAATAGATACCCGGTGCGCCATTCAATAGATCCACTTCGAGTCCCGAGTCATCGGCGATCGCGGGCATTCCCGACATCAGGGCGGCGTTGCGCGCTTTGAGAATGGCATTTTCCACAAAGCAGAGTCCGGTTTCATCCACATCTTCTATGCTCAGCTCCTGTTGAGGGACTATCTGCATATCCAGCTCGGCCAGCATGTCGTTCAGTTCTTTTATTTTTCCGGCATTGCTGCTGGCCAATACAATTTTCAAGCGCCTTTCCTCTAATTTGATGGTGATACAGATGTCAGCTCTGATGGCTGAGCTTAGTCGTGATACATTTTTTTCTGAAACTTAAGCTTATAAGATGGCTTGTTTGGATCTGAGCGCACCGAGATCTTAAAGGTTAAGAAGTCTTCATTTTCAAACTCGAAAGGTGCCAGATAATAGACTGCCCCCTGTTCTCGAATTTCAACAAACTCCAGTGCTTGGCTCATCTGAAAAATATTGTAGACATTGCCAGTTATCACTGCGGGCTTGCCAGTTCCCGAGTCTAAAACCACGGCTATATTGACCAGCCCTTTATCTTTGCCGCGCACAATTTGATTGGCCACAGCGACATCGGGATCGATAAATGTGCTGTTAAAGGCACTAAAAAAAATCTTATTATCACCATCCTGTTTGTAGACCTTGTCGTCGCCGACAGCGGCCATGGGCAGAGCTAGGGACATAAAAGAAATTACTAAGAGTAAATATTTCATTGGCTTAATCCTCCATGGTGGGCCAAGAGACCCGGAAAGTATTATTTGCTCAGGTGATAGACCGCGGTTTCAGCAAATAGATTGGGCCACAGGTTTTTGAGTTGCCGATCAAGAAAATGTTCACCGACAAATTGTTTACGCAGAACTTTTATATTTCGCTCACGACACAGAGCCTCGAAATCACGGTAAGTAAAAAAGTGAATATTGGGGGTGTCATACCACTGATAGGTGAGCTGTTTGGTCACTGGCATACGACCGCGCAATGTAAGGTAAGCACGGGCTTTCCAATGGCCGAAATTGGGGAATGTAATCACACACTGAGTACCAATTCGGAGCATTTCATCGAGCACCAGATGGGGGAAGCGCATGGCCTGTAGTGCCTGAGTCATAATCACGGTGTCGAAGCTGTCATCGGCAAAATTGGCCATGCCTTTGTTGAGGTCCTGCTCCACAACATTGACACCCTTTGCCACACACTGGTTGATTGAGTCCGGATCTATCTCGAGACCATAGCCGCGGATATGCAGATCTTTTTGCAGCTGGGCGAGCAATGTGCCGTCGCCACAACCCAGATCGAGAACCCGGGAGTTGGGCTTTACCCAAGAGTGGATGGAATCATTTATTTGGCCTCTACTGGCTACTGGATTCATGCTGTGCCCTCCAATTTATCGGCGACCCTGCTGAGATAATTACCCAGCACTTCTTCGTAGCGTGGGTTGGGCAGCAGAAAGGCATCGTGCCCCTGATCCGAATCAATTTCGGCGAAGGAGACATTTTTCCCCGCGGCAATTAGGGCGTCTGTAATCTCTCGGGAACGCTGGGGTGAAAACCGCCAGTCGCTGCTAAATGCCACCACTAGAAAATCGCAGTTGGCATGGCCAAAGGCCTGAACGGGATCATTTTGATACTCCCGGGAGAGATCGAAGTAATCGAGCATCTTAGTAATCAGAATATAGGCATTGGCATCAAAGTCTCCGGAGAACTTTTCTCCCTGATAGTTGAGATAACTTTCTATCTGGAACTCGATGGGTGCAGCCTCCCCCTGAGTAAAGGTTCCGGAGCGCAGCTCGCGACCAAATTTCTGCCCCATTAATTCATCAGACAGGTAAGTGACATGGCCGATCATGCGCGCCAGGGCCAGACCGCGGCGTGGCGCGGTATTGTTCTCTAGATAGTTGCCATCACAGAAGTCTGGGTCGGACTGAATCGCTCGGCGAGCCAGCTCATTAAAGGCGATATTTTGGGCTGTGAGCTTCATCGATGAGGCGATAACAATGCTATTGGCTAACTTATCTGGATGTTCCAGCGCCCAGCGCATCGCCTGCATGCCGCCGAGGCTGCCGCCGATCACCGCCGCCCAGCACTGAATGCCGAGGTGCTCCATCAAAAGGCGCTGGGACTCGACCCAGTCTCTGGCGCGCAGCACCGGGAACTCTGCGCCCCAGGGCTTGCCACTCTCTGGATTAATGGTGGTGGGGCCGGTGCTGCCAAAACAGCTGCCGATATTATTCAGTGAAACAATAAAAAAACGATTGGTGTCCATAGCTTTGCCGGGACCAATATAACTGTCCCACCAGCCGGGCTTTTCGTTGTCGCCATAAACGCCAGCGGCGTGATGGCTGCCACTTAGGGCGTGGCAGATTAACAGGGCATTACTTTTGTCAGCATTCAGGGTGCCATAGGTTTCAACCATTAGCTCGTGGCTGGGCAGCACGACGCCGCAGGCCAGAGTCAGGGGCCTGTCGATAAGAATCTTTTCCGCCGTTACCACGCCGACTGAGGTTGCGCTGATGCCTGATGTCATTGATACACTCTTTTGGGTTTTGCTCTAGGTTAAACATTTGAGTCTAAGAGGCTACCTAGTTTAACGCAACTTTAGCCCTAAGCTTTTATTAAACAGACTCTGGCGCAGATAAACCTAGGCAAAGGCGAACAAAGAGATGCGGGAGCTATTTTTAATCTCTGCATTGTCGGATAGACTGGAGATCCAAATTCGCCCGGATAAAAAAAGCATGATATATAAAAAGTTGGGAAACACTGATATAGATGTGTCGTTAGTTGGTTTAGGGACCATGACTTACGGTCAACAAAACACCTCTGACGAGGCCTGTGAACAGATGGATTACGCCTTTGCACAGGGCATTAATCTGCTCGATGTCGCCGAGATGTATCCGGTGCCACCAAGGCCAGAGACCGCTGGCCGAACTGAAAGCTATGTCGGCGACTGGCTTCGACAGACTGGCAAGCGCAAAGACATTGTTCTGGCGACCAAGGTTGCCGGCCCCTCAAGCGCTCTTGGTGTCACCCATATTCGAGACGGTTCACGACTCAACGCGGACCATATCCGCCGCGCCGTTGAAGGTTCTCTGGAGCGATTGCAGACTGATTATATCGACCTCTACCAGGTTCACTGGCCAGAGCGCTCAACCAACTACTTTGGCCAGCGCGGCTACAATCATCGTCCCAGCTTAGACGGCATTGCCATTGAAGAAACCTTTGTCGCACTGGCGCAGTTGGTGGACGAGGGATTGATCAAACATATAGGTGTCTCCAACGAGACCCCCTGGGGCGTGATGGAGTATTTGCGTCTGGCCCGTGAGCTGGATTTGCCGCGTATTGCCACGATTCAGAACCCCTACAGTATTCTCGGTCGAGCATTTGAAAATGGTCTTGCTGAGATGAGTATTCGTGAAGAAGTAGGTCTATTGGCTTATTCACCCCTGGCCTTTGGCGTGCTCAGTGGCAAGTATATGCACGGTGCTTTGCCCGCCGGCTCACGTATCGAACTGTTCCCGCGCTTTGCACGCTACAGTAGCGCCAATTCACAGGCCGCCACCGAGGGTTATTTTGAGGTGGCGAAAAAGCATGGTCTGAGTCTGGTTGAGCTGTCACTGGCATTTGTCTGCCAGCAGCCCTTTGTTGCCAGCTGCTTGATCGGAGCCACCACTATGGATCAGCTCAAGCAGAATATTGACGCCTGTCAGGAGGCCCTGTCTGATGAGGTCAAAGCGGACCTGGAAGAGGTTTATCAGCAGTATCCAGATCCGGCGGTTTAACTGACCAAGCCTAGCTAACCAACGAGTGATTGCACTGCGCCGCCAAGGATTGGCAGCAGTTTGTTGCGAATAATCATCAGGCTGAGAATCGCCACCATTGGCGAGATATCCATCATGCCGATGGGTGGAATAAGACGCCGAAAAGGGCGCAGATAGGGTTCGGTAATCTGGCCCACCAATCGCACGGAGGGGTGGTTAGTCGTGCCTACCCAACTGGATATGGCAAGAATAAAGATGCCCCAGAAATACACTTCAATCAAGGCATAGAGCAGG
>Ga0208971_1000886_pt1 | contig 19359 bp, 1 predicted proteins | sample AOAMet1_18_M0_10_2_FD_188229 | JGI IMG/M metagenome (GOLD analysis project Ga0208971, IMG submission 188229) | Ammonia-oxidizing marine microbial communities from Monterey Bay, California, USA - CAN11_18_M0_10 (SPAdes) | ecosystem: Environmental > Aquatic > Marine > Intertidal zone | place... | reverse complement strand
CTGTCGGGATGACAGGGTAGGGTTACTGTCATCTCGAACGTAGGTGAGGGATCTCGGGCTTGGGCGTGTGTTTAGGCTTTGAGGTCCCTCGTCGCTGCGCTCTGTCGGGATGACAGGTTAGGGTTACTGTCATCTCGAGCGCAGGTGAGAGATCTCGGGCTTGAATGTGTGCTTAGGTTTTGAGGTCCCTCGTCGCTGCGCTCTGTCGGGATGACAGGTTAGGGTTACTGTCATCTCGAACGCGGGTAAACGGTCTCAGCCTTCCGCTATTACAACCATAGATCATCGTTTCACGACAGGGTTTAATTCACCCGTCCGCTGGAGTATAGAGGCCAATATACCTTGCTATACAAGGGTATTCATAAGATACTCGAAGATGGATAAACCACTTAATCGCGCCTTTGATTTGCTCAGCTGTGCCAACTCAGCTGGACGCATCAGGTTGTAGTATTTTAAAAAATAGAAGAAGGCAGTCTAACAATGAATCAAGTTCGCAAAATATATTTCGGTTGCTTTGTGTTAGCCGCTCTTATTTTTACCGCAACTAGGGTCTCTGCCGAGGATCTAATTGGGCTTTGGGCGATTGCTGAGAAGCAAGACGGCAAGTACCTTTCCGCTAAATATCGGTACCTTGCTGATGCTGAGAGTATTAAGCAAACCCGAGCGCAATTGCTGCCGACTATTTCTTACAACTATGAGGATAAAAACACCGATCAAGTTATCAATGAATCTGACAATGCAGTTTTTAACCTCGGTAAAGACAATTACACCACTACCACCAAGGGCTTCCGTATTTCTCAGGCCATTTTTGACTACGCCCGCTGGTCTCGCTACAAACAGTCGAAAATCTTTGTCAATAAATCTGAGATTGAATATCAGTTGGCTAAGCAGGAGCTGTTGTTAAGGCTCGCCGAAAGTTACTTTTTAGTTTTAGAGCGCGGTGACCAGTTTGACACAGTGCAGGATGAGAAAACTGCAATGAGCAAACATTTGAGTCTCTCTGAACTCAAGTTCAAGAGTGGCTTAGGAATGTCAGCGGATGTGGAAGATGCTCGAGCACGATATCTCAGCACGCTGAGTAAAGAATTTGAGCTAAAGAGTCGTCTCGATGACAGCCGATACGCTTTACGTGAAGTGTTGGGGGAGATACCGGTAAGCATTGCGTCTCTAAGATCAGATATTGAATTCCAGAAGCCCATACCTGATGTAACGGATGAATGGGTCGCTATGTCTGCTCGGCAAAACCTTGAGTTACAGGCGATGACTTTATCCCTTAATGTTGCAGAGAAAGAAGTGTCTGCGCTGAAAGCTGCGCGCTACCCAACCGTGAACCTTGTCTATAGTGACCTCGATACGGTCACAGACGGTTCAGTTTTTGGTGGCGGAAGCGATATTAATAACGCCGATATTCAACTGCAACTCAATGTGCCAATTTACACCGGCGGTGCTACCTCTTCTAAAATCCGCCAGGCAATTCAGAAAAAACTTTCTGTGGTAGAAGATATAAAAGATAAGCGCCGCTCTGTTGAGCGGGCAGCGCAGGATGCCTTCAATCGCGTTCATACTGCGATAGTTCAAATAGAAGCCCTGGGGCAAGCAGTGAAGGCTCAGGAGCGTTTATTGCAAACCTATTCTTCAGGTTATCGAGGCGGTAAAAATTCTATTTTAGATGTGCTCGATACCCAGCAAGACCTCTCGCAGGCCAAGCAATCCCTAACCAAAGCTCGTTATGATTATGTGCTCAATACTCTGCGTTTAAAGTTCACCGCGGGTGATTTACAGGTGGACGATTTGATATCTATCAATGGGTGGTTATCAACTAGCGCCAGCGGTCAGCGGTAGTTTTTTACGCAGCCTAGCGAGTTTGTAAAAAAAATAAAAAAATTTTTAAAATAAATCAATGAGAATTAGAAATGCCACAACTACTCTATAGAGTGATGCAGTCGCGTTATGCAAAACTGAAGAATCTTCGTCAGTTCTTTTGGAATTATCGGGCTGTCTCAGCCAAGCGCCGCAACACTTTTCTTGTTGAGCAAATGGAAAATAGATTTTTGCTCTCTGCGGATGCCGCTCCCTTTTCTCTCAGTGCTGAACTGTTAAATGACAATTTGATCGTCGAGCAATTGGTGGAGACAGGTCTCGCAGAAGACAGTAGTAGTAAGGATTTAACTCTGGTTCGTCAGCACGAAAATAATCAGTGGGCCAATGATCAGGATGACTCGGGTGTAGATTTAAAATTAGTCTCTCCATTGACCGATGCGCAGATCGAAGAGGGTCTTTTACTTGAAGAGGTCAAGCCCGCAGGAGAAGAGCTGGGGTCGCTACTTAGTGCTGAAGAAATCGTTGGTATCCGTTTTGTTCAGCAGTTAAACGGTCATCAATTCTTGGTTGTCGATCGATCTGTAGAAGACTATCAGGCTTTGCTAGCCACGTTTATGGGTGATGCCGCCAATGAACTTGAGTGGGTGAGTGAGGAAACGGCCGGCGGCGAAGTTATGCTGGCAGAGTGGTCTGGAGCTGACAATAAAGATCTGGCTGATAGCGATGTCATAACTGCTACGGATGAAACGATTGATCAGTTGACTGAGATCTCAGCTCAGAGAGGCAAGGTAACTGTCGTGCTTATCGATGAGCAGGCCGATGGCGTTGAACAACTGACCGATATCATCAGCCACTATGACGACGTATCGGCGCTGCACCTGTTGTCCCACGGTTCCGTTGGAGCAGTCCGTCTCGGATCTGCACGTTTAGATGGCTCAACCCTTGAACGCTACCGCCAGCAGTTGGAAGTCTGGGGTCGGGCCCTAAATGCCGATGGCGACATACTGCTCTATGGCTGCGATGTTTCTCAGGGTGAAGTTGGCATTAGTTTTGTTGATAGATTGGCCGGTGTCACCGATGCGGATATTGCGGCATCGGATAACTTAACTGGCAACCGGTTTATTGGTGGCGACTGGGTTCTGGAAACCGAGAGCGGTTATATCACCGAGACATTGGACTTTATGTCCGCCGAACAGCTGGCGTTTGCCTCTAACGACCCAGTATTTAGTGGGTTGCTGGTTGATCCAGAAACAGTTGTGATTAGCAATCAGACCCTACAGTTAACGGCGAGTTATCAGGGCAAGACCATTGAGCCTGTGGTGGGCGCAGCTAAAACGCCAGTGAAGTCAAAAGATACGACTGTCGACCTTACGCAGCTAGGGGCATCTTTTACGGTCGAGTTAAGTAAGGTTAGCGGTGGGCTTCAGTTGAAAGCCACTCCGGCCAGCGGCAATGCCATTATTGTTGCCTTTGCTCCCGGTAGTACTGAGCTGAAAAATTTAATTGTCAATCAAAGTACTGCATTGGTTATTGAGGAAGATGTAACCGTTGTCATGTTAACGGTTCGGGGTAATTCAGCGGTAGCGCTGGGTGATGGATCTGGGACAGATCCGGTCGACGCACTTAGCAATACCGGCGTTAATACCGTGGATTCGGTGGACGTAAACGCTTCCAATGTTGCTGTTGATTGGTTGGGTGCAGTCAATATCTCAGTTACCTTGAGTGGCGGCGCGCTGAACACTCTCAAGTCAGAGCAAAGTACCTTAAATGCGTTGCTAATTGCCGAGGGTGGTCAAGTTGCAAAGCTTGATCTCGGTGGGGCGCATCTAAAACTGCAGTACTTGGACGAGCCGGGTTCGGTCAGGCATACACAATCAGGTTACGGTTTAACTGGGGTCAGTGACAAGCTCAGACATATTATGTTAGAGGGTTTTGTTGGCGGTTCGGGAGCCGATGTTGCTTACATCAACAGGGGCGCCTCAGTGGTAAGGCTCGGCGGCGGCAATGATACGGCTACTGTTGACGCCAGTGATTCAAAGATTTATGGCGGAGCGGGAGACGATACCGTTATTTTGCGTGGAAATACGGGGATTGAAATTTTTGAAGGCGCCGATGGTGGCCAAGATACGCTGAATTTGACGAGACGGTCAGACAGCCTTGACGTGACAGTGGAGCTTGGAACCCCTAGAGTCGTAATTACGACTCAGGGTGCTACTTCGACCATGGTGGCCAGTGCAAGTAATGTTGAAGTGATCAATACTCCGGTGCCTATGGCTCATCATTATATTGTTCCAAGTTTTAGCTGGACCGGAAGCAATGGAGCTCGTTCAATCACGCTGGGAGATGTCGATAATCTAGAGCTTTCACATCTTGATTTATCTGCAGTGATGCACAACTTAGACTTTATCTTGGATGCCAATGGTGAGGTTACTGTTACCGCGAAAAATCCCAACAATAAAAACGAAACTGTGGAGATACACGCTTATGGTGTAAAGACTTTATCTCTCGGATTAGCTGAAAATCATGTCACTGTGAAGTCAGAGCGGGCACTCGCTGGGAGAATCCTCGCACCGACGTCAGGCACGCTTCCGAGTTACAGTACAACCCTCGACTACTCGCGGCTTGATGAAGTGAGCGATGCAAATTCGGTAAGTGTCAAATTTGTTACTACTGATTCAGTACGAAATGCAAAAGTTCTTATCAGAGAAACCACTCAAACTGGCCTCGTCCCCAAAGGCTTTCACGACAATGGCGTGGCATCGGGATCTAACACCTACAAAGCGCAGGTTAAAGTCGACGCTGGCAGCTGGCAAGACATCGAAGTTGTAATCGATGATTGGCACCAGCGCTTCTCTGACCTGCTAGAGCAGTTAAACCATGATACGAGCGGCGCTACCTGGAGTGTTGAAAACGGCATTCTAACCGTCAAAAGTGATTCGTCGGAGTTGAGCGCATCGGTAGAGTTGAGGGATGCAGTCTCCGGGAAAAAACTCTTTGCAAGCTTGAGGCCGGCGCGGGTTGATTATGGCAGTCTTCAATATACGGGATACAACCATTATCGGGGGCATGCTTTCACTGGGTTCGTCGGCACTCCACAAGAGATCAATATACATGTTAGCGATGCCGCCACAGGCGCACTAAATTACGCCACAGGTTTAAACTACAAAACGCCTTTAGTTAAAGAGTCGATGAAATTCAATGGCGTTGCTGTAGCTAACGATCGTGCATTTCACTTCACTTTAGGGGACCAACAATCAAAGTCTGTGACCTATAGCGAATCGTCAATCGACGGAGCTACTCTCAACGTTGAGGGTAGCGTCATAGATACCAGTACAACCCCCTTTATCACTGGCGATTCATTGTATGTGGTCGTCGATGAAGTGCGGCATGCTTTCACCTACGCCAGTTCCAACGGCAATGGTTCCTGGACTCCGGTGTCCTCAAATGGCGGTTTAACTATTGTCGATGCTGGTCAATCCAAGGTAGCTATCCAAGACAGCAGCGGCACCCAGAAGCAAGCTAAGTCGGCTTATTTTGCGAATGCCGAAATAAGAACGTTAGCGGCGGTGGAGTTTGAAGACGATCTTCAGCTCGCGCTTAATATAATGACTGCAGGAACTCCCCCTGTTAGTGTCGAATTGCTCGGTTCGGTGCTGAAGGTTACATCGCAGAAGCCTTTTGATAGTGGCAACCCGCTGGCGAATTTAGCGTTCAAAAGCGATGGGCATAATTACAGTCGCCTGCACACTTCCAGTAGCGTATTGACCAATAGCAAAAATAATGCGATCGCAAATGGGCAGGCCAATAATCTGGTTATAAAGCGAATTATTGGGGCCGACGGACGAGATCTGATTTCTGAAGCTGCTCCAGGGTTTACTTACTCAATTGGCTCTTTTGTCGATGATGATGGCCAGTTGCTCCACAATATTGGCGCAGAAAGGACACTCCAGCTAGGTGCTGACAAGGGTATTATAGGTGCTAGCTTTAGTGGCGGAGATGTCTATGCTCGCGGTGCTGGATCAGATGGTGATATTGACCTTTCGAATGCCACTGGTGGGCTGGTCGTATTTGGCAATGACGGGGCAGAAGAGATAAAGCTAGGCTCTGGCGATGATGTGGTGTTTGCCGGTGCTGGTGATGATCAGGTTTATGGAGGGCGCGGTAGCGACACCTACTCTTTTGAAGGTAGCTGGGGTCATGACAGGATTACAGAAGAAGGGCCGCAGGCGAATGGGCGCTTTAATCCGCTAGACCCTAAAGACAATGATGTTGAAGATGCCTCGACGGGCAGTCTTGGTGACCATGTTGACTATCACCAAATTGGCGAAGGAATGGTCCATGTCATCTCTGAAAATAACTATATTGGCGCAACAGGGGCTATCAGCAGCTCATTGCAAGCCGGCCAGAATGCTCTCACAGGTAGCACTAAATCAGGTGGGACAATTCTAACAGAGAGTGACTGGAATGCTGCAGGGGCGTCTGATGTAGCTGCTCTCATTGTTTCCAATCCGGCAAATTCGGTACTTGTTAATCAGCAACAATTTCAATATATCGATCGAATCACGGCGAGTCAGGGTGCTAATACCTTTATTTTCGGTAACGATTGGGGTCCATCTGCAGGGGCGTTAAATGATCTAATTGAGGCTGCGGCAGGGACTATTGGGTCTGGCTTGGCGGCACTGGTCAATACTGATCGCACCCTGACCATTGATACCTCTTCGGTATCCAGTGATTCAGCTCTGGTGATTGATTTTCGCAATGTCTCTAAGGCGCTAAAGTTCGCCTTTGCAAAAGAATCTGACGGCAGTACTAGCCTCACTGTTACCCAGCCGGGTAATGTTGGCTTAAGCTTTATTAAAGAACTACCAATTATTGGTGATGGCGCCAATGAGCGCAGCGCGCTTAAGTTCACCAATCTGGATGCAAATGCCACTATATTTGCGGGTCGCAATCACAATACTTTTGTCATTAAGCATGGCGTCGAATTTGCCGGCAGCTTAATTGGTGGCGAAGGCTTGACCGTAGGCATGCCCAGCGGCTTTTTCACCGAGCATCAGATTGCTGGGGATGGTAATAAATGGTGGGCTGATATTGAGAGCACACAGCTTCACAGTGGCAATTATACTGTGGGCTTCAGTGGCGAGGGTGGCCAGACGCAGGAGGTTGCTTACGCTGGAGATCTGCAGGCATTTATAGCCTCTGTAACGACAACGGTAAACAACATGGAGTCTGGTGCTTCGGCGTTTGACGCCGGAGGGCAGAGCATTGCCTTTAGCAGCAAGATAGATGCAAGTTCGGTCACTGGTTTGGCCGTTGGTACAAACTACAGTGCAACGCTATCGGTAGGTACAGATCCTGCCCAAAATATTACTATTGCGGGGGCTGAAGCACAGACGTTTAGCGCTTTGATTGCGAAGCTCACAAACGTCACTGCAAATGTCGACTGGCAGATTATCGGTGGCAAATTGGTGGCTATCGTTGAGCAGGGTTCAGCTGGTGCCTCAATCAGTATTGAAGACACCGGCACAAACAAATTATTTGCTTCACTGACCAATTACAGCACCATCAGTGCCGCTCGGTTTATCGGCGTTAGTAGTTTTAAAGATTCGGCTCTCGGGTTTAAGTTACTACTTGAGCCAAAGAAAAGCGTATTTAGCACCGCTTCGTCTGGTTTCTCGTCGCTGGCTGATTACTACAATCTTTTTGATGACGTATCCCATGGAAAGTTACCGGCTATTACAGTGTCAAATCAGCTGGTGTATAAAAATGATCTGACTGCCCCCTCATCCAATTTTAATTATTCATCTCTCAGAGAGATAAACCGTGACAGTGGCTACCCTCATACGGTCACAGGGGACAACACTTCTTGGACTATTGCCTTGGGGGCTCTAAACAATGGTGACAAGTTCCAGGTTGGTTTCCGCTCTCCACTAACTGCCTACCCCGCCGACACTGACCTCAGGAATAACGCCGAAACGCTCAGAGTCGTGACTTACAGCAACAATAGTATGGCAGATTTTCGTGCCGCTATTCAGGCTGAGCTGAGGGCTATCGGCTTTCTTGCTGCCACGGTAACTGAGGGTGCAAGCAGCACTGAAATACTCATTACCAACGCGGCAGATATAGCAGAAAATAAACAACTACTGTTTCAGAAAGATAGATCAGGCTCTCCCCATGAGGTGGTGTCCAGGCAAGCGGTTGGAGCCTGGAATATTCATATTCAGCATTTGGTATCTGGGAATTTCTATGAAGTAGGCTTTCATGATGGCTCTAGCCATACGACCAAGCTGGCAAAAGTCAAATATGACGGCAACAATTCCCACTTTACCCGTGATGTGGGATTGGCGTTGGGTGCCCTTCTAAGTGACAGGGTTCAGGTAGGTTATGCGGTTGACATGAATGGGGGAATGCTGGATCTCACAAACTTTGTTGATAAGGCTGAGGGCTCTTACGCTATTTTTCAAGAGGACACCACCGCGTTTAACCATACTGTCAGCAGCGGTAACGGTGAATGGTCGATTGTACTAGACAATGAAGCACTAACAGATGGAACTATCTTTGAGGTTGGCTATGAGAGACAAGTTAGTTTAGCAGGCCATTATTACACCATATCTTCCGCAGTTAAGCAGGTTACTTATTCAGCTGCTGAGGGGCTCACTAAGCTGGCTTCAGACCTGCAAGTTCAATTGCGCGCGATACATGGTTCGTCAGTTGAAGTACAGCTCTTTGAAAATCTCCTCACGGTTAAAAACTTTGTCGATAGTAGCTATGGGAAAAAGTTGGTTTTCCAGAGCCCTGGATCTCAAAAGCTCAACGGATTTGGTCATATTGAAAATATCGATCAGGTTACCTTTGGCTATGGTGGCACCGTTGCTATCGGCTCCAACTGGGGTATTGATGTTGGCTGGGATAGCTTCAAAGCGGACCCTCTCGGTGCACTCAGTCAGGGCATTGATACCGGATCTGATACATTTTCTATTGCCGGCAATGTGATTGCAGATGCACTGGCCTTGGCGGATAAAAAGCTGTTTGGCGAAAACAATGCCCTCGACAGGGGTGTCAGCTATGTCGATGGTGTGTTGAACGCGGCAATGGGTGACTATTTAGGCGGCACCTTTGCGCCTAGCGCAAATATTTTCGCCGGATTAAGTGGCGGTGACACCTACAAATTTAGTGGGTTTTTTGGCGCGGCAGCTGTTCTCGAAACGCCGGATATTTTGGTTGGCGGTGTTGCTCTGCCCGAGGGCTATGACACATTAGATCTATCGGGAACTGGCTCGGACACCAGTATTGATATCTATGATCTGGCAACGCTGGGCGGTGATGAAAAAAGTGTTTTGTGGGATGTTCTAAATATTTCCAATGCCGAGGGGGAGAGCCTTCTGGGTCTTGGCGGTAATGTTATTTTGGTAAAAGACGAATCTCTCAAAGATTATGTTGAGAGCTTCGGTTTCGGTTCATATGACTTTAATGAAACATGGACAAAGGCTCAGGGAAACTACATTTTTGCCACTGATATAGAAAATCTAGTACTGGGTTCTGGTGAGACAACGGTCAAATTTATTGGCGCCGGCTCTCTTCAAGGCACCATTACTCCTAATGGCGGCGGTAAATTAGTCTTGGATTATTCCGAGTACACCGGCTCGGCAAAAATAGATCCGGACGCCGGCGTTAATTATGAATTAATCCCGCCAATTGAAATCATGCCAGCTTTCACCCTTGGCGGTTTGACTGTGGCGCCCATTACATGGGGCGGATTGAAGTGGAATTATGGGTCGGCGACGGGCATTGACGGCAATCGTCTTATGGGTCTGGACCAGTACATAAGTCTAGTGACGGGCTACAAGCCAGAGAATTTTGCACTGACTGACTACAGCAATGCCGTGGGCAGTGCTGGGGATGATAATTTTAAAGGCACTGGTGCCGACAATATCTTTATTCTGGGTACCGGTGGCACTGATACTATCGTCGGCGGTGACGGCGCTAATTCTACTGTGCAGTGGTCAGGAGTGAAGGCAGCCTCGGACGAAAAACACGGCGATGTTGTGGTATTTGGCTCCAGCGATGGGGCTGTGGTCTCTTTTGACGGTGCAATGGGTGAGGGCGTGGGCTATGATCTGGCCGAGTACGCAGGCATTAGCAGTCTCGTTTTGGTGAATGGGGCCACTGCTGCAGACGCGGTTAATAAAGCCTTTACGCTTATTGTGCCGAAATTGCCAAAGGGCGTTCAGTCGCCTCAGTTTACCCTTGAGCATCGCGGGTTTTCCTCCACTACTGCCATCGATTTCAACTCCAGCAAAGCAACGATTGAAACGGCGCTTGCGGAGATAAAAACTGGCGAAGGAGCTTCGAGCACATCGGTTTATACCGTGACTCAGAGCCCCTCAGATAATGCTCAACAAAAGCACTGGACGATCGTATTTGAGACCACTGCTAGCACTGATCTGGCGGCCTCTCAGGCTGTCAATTTTGCGCCCTCGGCCACGATGATTGGCAACACCGGTTTAGACATTAATACAAACTATAAAGCCAGCATTACCGTTGATGGTGGTGCAGCGCAGTCACTGGTAGTTGCGGGGGCGGCGGCATCGTCATTCAGTGAGCTTGTTGACGAGTTAAACGTCCAAACTCTGGGCGCGACCTGGGCTATTGCGGGTGGAAAGCTCGTTGCCACCAGTAATCAGGCACCAGCTCTACCCTCTTCACTTGAGATTGCTTCAGGCTCTATCTCCGACTTATTTACAGCACTAACTGACTACACCGGTATCGATAGTGCCGTGGCCGGAACAGGCGCCCTTGCCGCGAATACTGTGATTTTCGAAACTATCAAAGACCGGGTTTCTTTTACCGGAATAGAGTTGATTGGCGGCGGTACCGGCAATGATGTTTTGTTGGGCAATAATGCTGATAACAAATTCTATTTTAATGAACAGGAAGATGCTGAAGGCTGGGGCCACGATATTGTCTATGCTGGGGCTGGCAATAACAAAATAGTCTTTGGCGGCGATGTGCAGCGTGACCTTAGTGGCCAACAGCTCAAGGTGGGTAATCGCGGCGCTACGGTCAATCTGGCAGCAACCTCAGTGGAGGAGACAACTCTAACAGGGCTGACCCAAGGCGTTGATTACAGCGCCCTAGTGACTGTGGATGGAGGGCGTTCTGCGCTTATCAGCGTAACCGGCGCCACAGATCAGACCTTTGGGGAATTACTTACACGGCTAAATAACGAGACGTCGGGCGCAGTCTGGAGTATTGCTGATAATAAGTTACAGGTGACCAGTAATACTGCTGGCGCTCTGGCCTCAGTGACCATGAGAGATACGGGTGTCAGTGGTTTGTTTCAGGCCTTAGGCGTCTCCGGAGCCGCTGCCTATACAGCCACAGCCGACTCGAAATATCTTATCGGCTATGAGGAAGGCTCGAGCCGAAGCTACAAGACTCTCGACAGCTTGATTGACGATAAAAATGCGGTGATTACCCTGAATGGGGCTGACCTCACTGTCAATTTAGGCAATCGTGCACAGTTAGAAACTGCAATTGAAAACGGTACTGACTTTACTCTCAAGATCGATGGTGTACAGCAGGTAGTTGGGTACTCTGACAAGATAGATGATTCAGTCACTATCTATACCCTGCCTACAGTGGCCGGCAACTCCACTATTCTGGCTTTTAACACGTCCGGATATATTGAGTATGCACCGAATAAGCTAAAGACTGCTGTTGCTGGCAATTGGGTGGGTTCCGCTGTTGATATTGGCAAGAGCGCAGTGGGTGATGCGGCTGATCCTTTCACTGTAGCCGGTTTGATTAAGTTAGATGCCTCCATAGAGATACCGACTAATCCCGCAACTGCGGATATAGAGGTCGGCGATGCTGCGATTAATGATCTGATCACTGCTGCCGTAGCCGCTTGGTCCGACGCTGGTTTTGATACGACGTCCCTAGTGACGAACCCTGTTTCTTATGCCGTTGGTGATCTTACTGACGATGCCATTGCATCGGTGGACGATGACACCAAGGTTATCGCGTTGGATCCCAATGCCGGTGGTGTTGGCTGGTTTGTGGATGAGGACCTTTCCACTGACGAAGTGCCCGCTAACCAGATAGATTTATATTCCGTTATTGCTCACGAAGTTGGCCATCTTTTGGGTTTTGAGCATGTTGAAGAGGGCGTGCTGGCAGAGACCATCAATGTTGGTTTGCGAGAATCAATTGTTGTGGATCATCTGGATAGCGACAAAGTGGCGGCGCTGACGGATGGCCTGACTTCGCTCTCCTCGCTGACGAGCAAAATAAATGATTTCGTGCTCGACGAAATCTTTAACATTGATCTTCCCTTTGGTGCGGTTAGCATCGAGGATCTACTGCCTGCCAATGCCGGTTCATTTCTCGATGAATTGGATGCTGTGATAAGCACCTTTAACACGGCTATTGAAACGTATTTAAACCATCAAAATGTTGGTACTCCATCTGTAGATGGACTGCTTACCGCTCTGCGGGCTAATGGCTATAGCATCGAGAGAAGCTTAGGCGGTGATTACCAGTTTGATCTCGATATTCCATTGTTGGAAATAGGCGATGGCGCAGGTATCGACATTAATCTAGAGAGCTGGTCAATACCCGGATTGCCCTTTGACTTACCCTTTGGTATCTCGGGTGATTACAAGTTGCCGGTTTCTGGAGGCATATCGTTAACGTTAGGGCTTGGGCTGGATTCCGCCTTTAGCTTCTACATGGAAAATCCATCCATTGAGGCCGCTATTAATATCGGCAATGGAACCTTCGATTTTAACCAGTTGGCGATAGAAGATGATGCGGGAACTAAAAGAGCGGTCGTGATTGTTGAGGGCGATGTCAGTTCAGATTACAGCGCCACTGATTGGATTTCTGTTGTGGGGTTAGTGGGTGATGTAAGTGCCTCATCGGTGAATCGGGCCGACTATGATGCGGACACCGACAGGACCAAAATTTGGCTCGACGAGATAGTTGAAAGTCGTCTGGATATTGAAAATGTCACTGTCACTTTAGCCGACAGTGTCGATGCAACTGCCGAACTGCAGGGGATTATTAACCGTGCTGGCGAGTCATTGCTAACTCTCAGCGGTGAGTTCTCACCAACGGACTTAGAGTCTGCGCAGCTTTCTGGCGTCGGCTCACTTATGGTTGGTAGCGACAGCTACGACGTCGCTGAACTGCGATACAGTGCCGAGACAGATGAGACAACCTTTACCCTTGCGGACAATATTGTTGGCGTCACAGTATTCAGTGATGCCGTGATGCGCAAGGCCTTTGGCGAGGCCGATAACGGCGATGCGCCCTTTGCTTTAGGTTTGGGTATTTTTGAGCTTGAGGCTGGTCGAGATGGCTTTATAGAGCTCTCTGCGGAGATGTCAGCTGGTATCACAGGTAGATTTTACGGCGCCGATGTTCAGGCACTACAAGCTGCAGATTTATCTATCGGCTTTACCGAATCTCCCTCATATGCAGTTTACATTCCAGTTGGCTTAGGCGGTGTTCTCGCAGATCTTATGGAAGGCAGAGGTTATATCAGTGCCTTCTCAGAAAATTTGCCGGAGGACATGAGCTTTACTCAGTTCGTTTACTCGCTTCCAACCTCAGTAAACTTTGATGGTTTTGAAAGTTTATTCGAAATGAAAACCATCTCTCTGGATATGATTCTTGCAGCCCTTGAGGGGATGTTAGAAGAGATGGTGGGCATTAATAAAGATGTCTATGTGGATCAGGCCAACAAAAATAATGTGTATGAGCAGCGTTATCTCGAGATGGACGTTATCGCACAATACACTAAGGCTGACGGGGCAGAAGCCTCAGCAACTCTTGAACACTATTCTGATTATTATCAGGATTTCTTGGACACCTCGTTTTATATAGAAGACAACCAAACCGTTAGAAGTGTTGGAACCTGGGTCAGCAGCATAGATGACAGCCGTTATTTGGGATATGTGGATTCCAGTTCGGGAACCAATTCACTACACCTTTTTGGGACGGCACTGGCTGCTACTGGGACTGACTTCCTTTTGGGTTATGTTTTAAGTAATCCCACTGATGGTTCATCTAAGACCAAGTCTGTTCTCAACCGACAGGGACAGAATAACGTTCTCAGTCGCTATGAGATAGACGGCGAAACCCTCTGGGGCTACGAAGAGGTTGATGATACTGGCCAGACACAGCTGCATGTCATGGAGGAAAACTGGTACAACACGACCTCATGGGATGACAGCGACGGAGCCTTCGCGACAAGCGATACGCTGATCGAAGGTCAGGCGCTCTATAGTGACAGTGATTCTCAGACTAATCGAACGCTAGTCAAAGGTATCTTGCAGACAGGTGCAATGTACCAAGAGGTTGACCTTATCGATATGTCGGTTGCTGATGTCATGGGCACGGGCGGCACTGACTTTGTTGGAACGCTTTATAGCGCGATAAGAGATACTCGGGAATTTTTGAACAATGATGATTCGGGTGGAATCGATAGCTTAGCTGATTATTTTAATGATTTGATGAGGACAGCTTTTGGTCTTGATGATTCGTTCAGTCCACTGTCTTTTGGCTACCAAGATTCGACCTTTAAAGCAGATTTCGATCTTAATTATTTGGCGGAAACAACCTTTGAGGCCGGTTTTGATCTTGATGATTTAAACCTCGGTTCTGTATTTGATATTTTTAACCTGGAAGCCAGTGCTACGGCAATGTTAGATGCACAAGCCTATGCTGAACTTTCGGCTGGGATTGGTTTTGATCTGTCCGATGTTACTTCACCTGAACTGTTCTTGGATGCTGATAGTGGGTTCCGAGTTGGGGCAAATGCGGCTGCCGAGGATATCGAAATCTTCATCGGTTTAGATGTTCCTGGAGTTAGCAGTTTAGGGTTTATCGTAAGCGAGGGAACGGTCAGTGCAGATATTAATTTTGCTGCCGGATTTAATGAAATTGCTCAGCAGGACGGCGATGATTTCGTGTTTGACGGAAGAATTGGATTTGGCGAGATTGTTGAGTCCTTTGATATAGGGGGTGAAGTTTCTCTCGAGGCTGATTTACCACTCTACTTCCCGATTAAGGCTCTGCCAATCGGCGGTACCACAGGGGATAGAAATGCGGATGGACTTGCAGACAACTCCTTGCATTTTGATACCTCTGCAACAGTGACCTTGGATGAAGGGTTTGTTTTTGATGGTGTTAACTATCAGATGCCATCCTTTAATATGGATTTTGATCTTACTGCGGCGCTGTTTGCGATCATCAATAATCCGACCGAGGTAATAAGAGGGTTAGATACATTCTTTGAGGGTATTAATAGTGTTGCCGATGGTCTCGGAGACATCGAACTTCCGGTTATTGGCAGTGACATGTTTAGTGGTGTTAAGAGCCAACTCAAAGGCTTGCAAGACATTGTTATGGAGACAGGTTTTAGTGCTCCCTCCGGCTATGAAAATATAGCTGTTGACGGCGAAGTTACCCTAACCACTCTGTTGGAGGAAATGGAGACCCGTGGAGACGGTGTTTTTGAAGTGCTTATTCAATCTCTTCGTGAAGCGCTGTATCTAGGTCTCAAGGATATTGATGATCCGCTATTCTATTTTGCTGTGCCTAATTTGGATGAGTTCGGCGAACTTCAGTATCAGGCTGATGGCAAAATTCTCACTAAAAAAGCTACCAGTGCTGACGACATTCAGTTGCTGCTTTCATCTGACGGAGAACTCTCATTTAATATTATGTTTGCCGGTGTTCTTCTGGGCGAACTCAACAACAATGAAGCCGTTTTTGCTGAAGAGCTTGATGCCAGTGATTTAAGCGGTCGTGCAACCGGGCTTAATAATGATGGGACAGAGTATCGAGTCAGCCTTGTGGTCGAGGGTGCGAATAATGACAACCCTCAGAGTGTGGTTGTTAGTGGTTCGGATGCTCAAGATTTTAGTGCACTGATTAGCGAACTTAATCTACAGACAGAAGGCGCGACTTGGGGCGTGACTGACGGCAAGCTCAAACTCACACACGGTAATGGCATTAGCTCGGTGGCTATCGAAGATCAGGGCTTATTTGCAAACTTGGTCTCTTTTTCTGGTTTCCTTGCTGAGGGTGTTACTGAAGATATCGACATTGATTTCTCTAGCGGTATTTCAGGGCTAAGTTTAGAAGTTGATGCCAAGATCCAAGTTTTAATGGATTACCTGATGGGGATTGGTCTCGGTATCAATGCTGGCGGCATTTACCTTGATACTAGTGGCATCAATGCGATGGGTGAAGAGATAGCGATGGATGTCTCCGCGGTTTTCACTACCGAAAAAGCCCCCGGAAGCACTCTGTCCCACGAGGATGACAAAGCTACGATTGTAGGAGCATATAACTCTGTTTCCGGTACCCTCGGATTCTTGACCATGGACGTCTACGGCGAAGCCGGTCTCAATGGTCACTTGGGTTTGGATATTGCGGGCGGCGCTGATAATAAGTGGAATGGTGGGGCTATAGAGCTGTCTCTGAACGCCAGCGCAGAAGCCTATGCCAATATATATGCTGAAGTAGCGACCTCAGCTGGCGCTATCTTGCCTTCAATGAGCACATTTATTGAATATGATCAGGTGCTAGGCGATGCAACCTGGTCAAGTTCCAGTGGTTTTGAGTTTGTCACCGGTAGTCCCGAAGTGATGTTGTACGATGTGTCTTTGGATGCCGGGTCATTGATGGGCAGTTTCCTCGGGGAAACTCTGAACGGCATCAAAGAGATTATCGAGCCTATGCGGCCGGTAATTGATCTGTTATCTCTCGAGTTGGATTTGGGGATAGCTAAGTTCCAGTTGATTGATATTGCGTACTTAAAACTCCCGGCAAAAACTGTCGATACCGCAAAAGCGGTCATTCAGGTTATCAAGTCGACACTGGAATTTATCGATAGTATCGACTCTTTGGATGGTGTTATTAACTTTGGCGACTTTAATCTCGGGGCGAGTTTTTTAGAAGACCCAGATTCAGAAGTGAGCGAAGAGGAAACAAAGGCGGTCGGCAGCGATCCAACGCAGAAGAGGGAGGTTACAGGGCAGACTGCATCAACTACTGCCGCTAAGAAAGGTCCCAATCAGCGCGGTCTCGATAAGGGTAAAGAAAAACGCTTTAAACTGCCGATACTTGACGATCCAGCGTCTGCACTGGGGCTCATAACTGGCCGGCCAGTGGATCTATTCTGGTATGACTTGCCGGATCTGGATCTCAATTTTACTTACAAAAAATCCTTCCCTGTATTCCCTGGACTGAATGCCGGTATTGTCGGCAGCGTTGGCGCTTCAACCAATTTTGATTTTGGTTTTGACACCTCTGGTTTCATTGAATTCCAAGAGAGTGGTTACGATGCCTCGCAAGCTTGGCGCATCATGAATGGCTTCTATTTAGATGACCACGGTTTGGAAAATACCGCCAGTGATCTAGATGAAGTTCTGTTGTATGCCATGTTTGGCGCTAGTGCATCTATCGGCATTGGCGGTCTTGTCGAAGCCGGTGTGATGGGAGGTATCGAGGCGCAGATTGGTTTTGACTTGAATGACAAGTTGACTCAGTTTCAAGACGGATCACCGGTGGGCGATGGTAAATTGTACGGCTCTGAATTAATCGAGCGTATCAGTCATGGCCCCCAGTGTCTGTTCGATGTTCACGGTGACTTAACGTTATTTTTAGAGGCTTTCTTTTGGGTCGGTATTGATCTTGGGTTTTCAGAGATCACCCTGTTTGAGGCCCGCGAGCGCTTTGTTGACGAAATTATTGTTGAGTTTGATTGGGAATGTGTACACCAGGCGCCAGAAAATATAGCCCATCTCAATGGGACAGAGCTTGCGCTCGCCTACAGTGGCAGCAATTCAGGTGGCCAGCATGCCTATACTGTTACCTCTCTAAATGCTGATGATCATGATAAGTCTCTGAATAAGTGGACGATTGAGTCCTTGTTTAAGCTTGGCTTTCTTGATTTTGACTACTACACATCCTCGGAGCTGAGCGCACTGGCCAGTCGGCTGAATAGTCTCTCGGTTTCTGAAGCCAACTTGTTGGTTGTCAGTACAGGACAGCGAGTCCAGGTATACGGCGCTTCTCAGGTTAACCGTATTACGTCAACTGGTACCAACCAAGAGGATTTCTATCGACTTAGCAAGTTAGACGGTTTAGTTGACTCTATTGATCTGACTACCGGCGCCGGTGCTGACTTGGTGGATATTACTCTGGCGGATAATCCTGCTGGAGGTAACGCTAGTGTTAGAGTGATTTCTGGCGATGGCAATGATCTTGTATCGATTTTAGCTGGCTCGGAGACCCACAGTGTCAGCAATATTATTCTTGATGGCGGCGCTGGCGATGACCGATTAAAAGTGACAGCTACGTTTGACGCGAACATTGTTATGCAGGGTGGGGTTGGCAACGATACCTTGATGCTGGATGGCGAAGATCAGGCCTATAACCGTTTTGCGGCCTTCGGCGGCAGTGGCAATGACGACATTATGGGTGGGGATAGTGCCGACTTTATTTACGGGGATGACAGTCTCGATTTAAGCCAAGCCAGTGCATTGATAACGGCAATGAATGTCGCTGGTGCCGATGGCACCTCGCTGGTTGGCGTGATTGGTCAAACTGATGGCGGTATGGACACGATCGTCAGCTATGGTGGTGATGATTATATCGATGGTGGTGATGAAACCGTGGCCCTGGTGGGAACCGGTTCGACTCAGGTTCTCAGCATCTATTACAACCTTGACGGCACTCCTCTCGATGCTGCCGATTACAAAGCTGACGGTACTCTCAGCGCCTCCGGCGCTACCAAAGATGCCCTGGGCCAGGTGCTGTTACAGACTCGCCACGGTGACTTGATTAGTGCTGGGGATGGCATAGATACAGTCTATGGCGGCACCGGTTACGATCAAATTAATGCTGGGGCAGGCGCTAATTCTGTCTTTGCTGGCGCCGGCGATGACCTTATCGATGCTCGCGAAAGTTCCGGAAATGTAGAGGCTGGCGCCGGAGACGACACTATCTCGTGGCTCTATGAGCCGGGCAGTCAGTTGACTGTTGATGGTGGAGAAGGCGCTGATCTATTAAGTGCTACCTTGGCTGATGGCAGTGATCCCAAAAATCCGGTCCCGACAGGGCAATATGTGCTTGTCTCTGATCAAAACGGCGCTGCTGTTATGCAGGTTAGTGCTGAGGTTATTGACGAAAATAATAACAGTGTCGATAGCATCGCACTGACTAATGTGGAGTCTTTGACTCTTGCCATGAAAGGCGGTGCAGATACTCTGCAGATTGATGATGTAATTGGTACCGATTTGCAGTCCATTGATGTGGATGCAGGTTCCTCCCAGGAGACCATGTGGTTTGCCGATCGCGACAGCTCAAATAACCAATCGCCCTCGCGCGCTGATAATCACTTGCAATACCTGCCGCTAATCCCGGCAGATGCAAGCAACATAGTGTTGGGCTATAAAGCGCTCAAAGTCCCTGAATTAACAGGAGATGTGACAGCCGATACAGAAGCGCCCGATGCTA
>Ga0208971_1000882_pt1 | contig 19379 bp, 17 predicted proteins | sample AOAMet1_18_M0_10_2_FD_188229 | JGI IMG/M metagenome (GOLD analysis project Ga0208971, IMG submission 188229) | Ammonia-oxidizing marine microbial communities from Monterey Bay, California, USA - CAN11_18_M0_10 (SPAdes) | ecosystem: Environmental > Aquatic > Marine > Intertidal zone | place... | reverse complement strand
GCCCCCGGCACGCGCACGATGCTAAAAGAGCAGGGACCACAGGCCGTTGCTGATTGGATGTTGGCGCAAAAGAAATTGCTGATCACCGACACGACAATGCGTGACGGACATCAATCATTGCTAGCGACACGGATGCGCAGTTTTGATATGGTGAATGTTGCGGATGCCTATGCGCATAATTTGCCCGAGTTGTTCTCGATGGAATGTTGGGGTGGGGCGACCTTTGATGTGTCTTACCGGTTCTTGCAAGAATGCCCATGGCAGCGTTTGCGCGATTTGCGCCGTCGTATGCCTAATGTCATGACCCAAATGCTGTTGCGGGCCTCTAACGGTGTTGGTTATGCCAACTATCCCGACAATGTTGTGCAAGAATTTGTGCGCCAAGCGGCCACCACAGGCATTGATCTGTTCCGTGTCTTTGATCCGCTTAATTGGGTTGAAAACATGCGTGTTGCGATGGATGCAGTGCGCGAACAAGACTGTTTGCTTGAGGCAGCGGTTTGTTACACGGGTGATATTCAGGACCCAGATAATGCCAAATATGACCTAAAGTATTACGTCAAAATGGCTAAGGAACTTCAGGCGGCTGGCACCAATGTTTTGGGTCTAAAAGATATGGGCGGTTTGTTGAAACCAGCGGCTGCCAGCATCCTTGTCAGAACCCTAAAAGAAGAGACTGGTCTGCCCGTGCATTTTCATACACATGATACCAGCGGCATCAGCGCTGCTTCTATTTTGGCGGCATCAGATGCGGGTGTTGACGCGGTTGACTTGGCAATGGATGCGTTTTCTGGTGGCACGGCCCAACCTTGCTTGGGCTCAATTGTTGAAAGCTTACACCACTCAGAACGTGATACTGGCCTTGATATTGGGGCGGTGCGTGACATCAATACCTATTGGGAAAATGTGCGTCGTCAGTATGTTGCGTTTGAAACATGGCCAAGCCATCCTGCATCCGAGGTTTATTTGCACGGCATGCCCGGCGGGCAGTTTAGTAACCTCAAAGCGCAAGCGCGTTCCATGGGGCTAGAGGATAAGTGGTCAGATATCGCGCGTACTTATGCGGATGTGAACCATGCTTTTGGTGATGTTATTAAGGTGACACCGATTGCTAAAACTGTTGGCGATATGACGTTATCGATGGTTGCGGCTGGATTGACCAAAGATGATTTGGCTGATCCTAAAAAGGAAATCGCTTTCCCAGACAGTGTTGTGACCTTTTTTAAGGGCGAAGTTGGCCAACCTCACGGCGGTTTCCCATCTGAATTGCAAGCCAAGGTTCTTAAGGGCGAGAAACCGATTACCAATCGCCCTGGTGAAAACCTAGCGCCGCTTGATCTCGAGGCTGAGCGCGCTGAAATTAGTGCCGTTCTTGGGGGGATGGACATCGATGGCGAAGATTTGAACGGCTATTTGATGTATCCAAAAGTGTTCACTGAATACATGAAACGGCATGAAATTTTTGGCCCTGTTCGTACACTTCCAACCAGCACGTTCTTTTATGGTATGGAGCCAGGTGACGAAATCAGCACCGAGATTGATCCGGGTAAAACCCTTGAAATTCAAATGATCGCCATTGGTGAGACTGATGAAGACGGCAAGGTTCAGGTGTTCTTTGAACTAAACGGCCAACCGCGTTCGGTGCGTGTAATGAACCGCGCAGCGGCTGTAACAACCGAAACGCGCCCCAAGGCACAGGATGGTGATGCAACCCAACTTGGTGCGCCAATGCCGGGTGTAATTTCGTCGGTTGCAGTATCCGTTGGTCAAACTGTGGCACAGGGTGATTTGCTTTGCACGATTGAAGCCATGAAAATGGAAACGGGCATCAGCGCGGAAAACGATGGCGTGGTCAAAGCTGTTCATGTTGGCGCTGGCGCGCAAGTCGACAGCAAGGATTTGTTGATCGAATTTGAAGCCTAAGGTGCTAATATAATTTATAAAAGGCGGCTTGATCAATGGGATCTAGCCGCCTTTTCTTATTGTGGTTTCGGCAAGTTTTTTAGATACCACCGCCGAAATGATCCTTGATAAACGCTAAGAATTTGGCTTCTTCGCGTTCCTTTAAGGCCTCGCTGGCGACGAATTTATCACCGTTGTAATATCGTGGGTCAGTACCGGGTCCATCAGGGCTGCCGTGATCGGCATCAATGGATTTACGCCACTTTTCAGCATGATCAGCCCATTCATCGCGATCAACAATTTGTGGCGCTTCAAACCAGACGTTCCAACACAAGACATTACCCTCTTGCAACATGTTCCCAGCGGCCAGATTGAATGCTTCCATCACCAATTTGTTAAATTCATCAACAACTGGATCACCTTTCGAAATGGGCGCACCGATTTCGACACTTAGATGGCCAACTGACCACGCCTCATCGGGGTGCCGAGCAAAATCAGGGATGGGGAAACCCGTGGACTCGCCCTTGTTCAAAACAAATATAGGATTGTCGGGTTGGCCTGCATTATAGGTGTTTAATTCCATCGCATTGGCTTTGTCAGATGGAAAGGGGCGATCGCTGCTGGCAAACTTGTCCCAGATTTTGCTGACGATCCAGTTTTGGTCGGCACCTGGGCTGAACCAAATTTTAGGGCGTACCGTCATGTTGGCGGCAATGGATTTATCGGTTTCATTGGCCCAACCACGGTTGCCTGTCACCGTCACCTCAACATTCAAGGCGCCAATGGATGCTGATGCTGTACCCTGTTGAGGGCAAATGATGGAATAAACGCGGCCCTCATTTGTATATCCAAGCCGCGATATGTCTGGGGCAAACATCTGAAAACAAAGTTTTTTGTCTGCTTCGTCCTTTTGGGTTTCCCAGCTGAATTCTGGCCATAAAACCGCTTGTTGTCGATCCAGTAGATTGATGTTTGCAAGGTTATCCAACATCTTAAGCGAGGATAAATCTGGTTTTGGGTAGGCGAAATCGGGGTTGGATTCTTCAAACCCGCCAACCCAACCGGGGGCAGGCGTTTTGTGAACGATAGGTTTCATCGGGATTTCCTTTGCAAAATGTTCAATTAAAAATTTGGACTGGTAAAATATAACTAATGACGCAGAGTGTGGCCGATTTCTGGGGTTCGGTCTACAAAATTGTTGGTTTTTGGCGTTGAACGTTTGAGTGCTTGGAATTATCCCCGATATATCAAAAATATAGACGTGGGGATTCCGGCGTATATGCGCCGATATTTCCAACTAAGCCGCACTATTGAGCATGGCGATTACGGATTGATGAAAAGGATATGACTTTGCAATTTAAACCCATTGGATTGGCCATAGTTGCCGCCTCATTGATCGTGCCGATGATTTGGTTGCCTCCGCTTGCCGCAAAATTCGACAGCGTGGCCTTGTTTAGTCAATATCTGGGAATGGCCGCATTGATAGCCATGTCTTTGGGGCAAATTATCGCCACACGTCTTGGGTTTGTTGAACGGATATTTGGCGGTCTTGATCGCAGTTATATTTTGCACAAATGGTTGGGTATCGGATCAATGATTGCGATCCTTTTGCACGACACGATTGATGCGGAAATGGATGGTTTGGGCCGTGAAACACTGTTAACTGAATTTGCGGAAACCGCGGGTGAAATAAGCCTTTATGGTTTCTTGATTTTGGTGGTGATTACGATTACCACCTTTATTCCCTATCATTTATGGCGGTGGACGCATAAAATTATTGGCGGCTTTTTTGTTCTCAGTGCGCTACATTACTGGTTGATCCTAAAGCCGTTTTCAAATGGCGATCCGATCGGAATATTTGTCAGTGTCTTCTGTGCCTTGGGTATTTTGGCATATGTTTACAAGATCTTGCCGCGAAGTATGCACCCAACAAAAGCATATGAAATCAAAGACATAAAACTTGAAGGTCTTGCCACGGCGATCACAATGACGCCGACAAAACGTGCACTGAAACACCGGGCTGGTCAGTTTGCATTTGCAACGTTTGACGGTATCGGCATGAACGAACCACATCCTTTCACCATCAGTAAGGCACCTGACGCGAGTGGTGACTTACGCATGACGGTGGCGTCTCTGGGTGATTTCACAAACGCGTTGGCATCACGCGTGAAATTGGGTGGGAAAGTCAAGATCGAGGGGCCGTTTGGGCGTTTTGAACGTAAACGTGGCCTTGCCGCCGAATTGTGGATTGCGGCTGGAGTGGGCATCACGCCTTTTGTTGCATGGGCACAATCATTGACAGACAAAGATGGATTGGTGACGCTGTTTTATTGCGTGCGTGACGCTAAAGATGCGGCGCATTTGACAGAATTGCAGCGTATTGAAGGTCGTCTTAAGAACTTTAGGGTCATTGTTCATGACAGCCAAATTCAATCGCGGCTAAATGCGGATCAAATCGTCAATCAGATGGGTTTTGAGGCGACTAACGCCCAAGCATATTTTTGTGGGCCCGAAGCGATGCGTAAAAGCCTTGCAAAGGGGCTGGCGATCAAAGGAATTCCCCAACGAAAGTTCCATTTTGAGGAATTTGAAATTCGTTCTGGTATTGGGCTTCGCGCGCTAGCACGGCTTTTGCTAAAACGTTTGCAATAGGCTCAAATCCTTGCTCTTTTGGTACTCAAAGTTGAACGTGCACTAACGCATTGGTAATTTAATCAAAGGGTACAGTGATGAAAGTAGCATTAACAGGTGCAGCCACCGGAATCGGCGCCGAGGTTGCCGCGAAATTGAAGGCGGAAAATCATCATGTGACCGTTTTTGATATTTCTGAACCTTCGGTTGCGGTGGATCACTGGATCAAAATTGATCTGTCTGATCCAGCGTCTATTGATTTGGCGATAGCAAAGGCAAATGGACCCTTTGATGCGTTAATAAACAACGCGGGCTTACCCCCGCGTGCTGGACTTACAGAAGCGGTTCTGAAAGTTAACTTTCTAGGTTTCAGGACATTTCTGGATGGCATGATGCCGAAACTGGCCAAAAGCGCGTCAATTGTGAATACCGCATCGCGTGCTGGGGCCATGTGGCGTGAGAATTTACCACAAATCAAAGAATTGTTTTCATTAGACCCAGATCAATTGGGCGGATTTGTTGAAAAACATCAGATTGATGCAACCCGCGCGTATAATCTGTCCAAAGAGGCGATGATCGTTTTTACCATGGCTCAAACGGAAAAAATGATTGCCCAGGGTTTTCGCATGAACAGCGTAAGCCCCGCTGCGGTTAGCACAGGTATTTTGGATGATTTTGTCAAAGCATTTGGTGAAAAGGTTGCGAAAAACATTGAACGGGCGGGGCGTGCAGGTGACGCGCATGAAATTGCTGATGTCATTATCTTTATGGCATCCCCTGCAAGTAACTGGATCAAAGGTCAGGATATTTGCGTTGATGGCGGCATGGGCGCGATGGCCATGAGTGATATTTTGGAGCTTAATTCATGACAAACCCAGCCCTAATCCATCACAACGCCATACAATTTAAGAAATCGATCATCCAACTTTGCCCCAATATTTGGACAGCGGTTGGATATGCGGCCTCTACCCAGCATATGATTGTGGGGGCAAACAGTGTGACGATTGTCGATACGTCTGAAAGCACGAAAGCGGCTGAAAACGTGTTGGCAGAATTTCGCAAGATCACCGACAAACCTGTGGCGCGCATTATCTATACACACAGTCATCGCGATCACATTTCGGGCGCGTCTGTTTTTGCGCAAGGTAAAGATATTCCAATCATTGCAAGTGCAGGGTTTGCGTCTGATTTAATCGATGTCGATCCGGATATGATTGCACCAAGCCAAGCATTGGGCCGCCGTACCTTGGCGCAATTTGGGTTTGGTTTAACATCTGATCAACGTGTTAGCCTTGGATGTGGACCAGGTGAACGCCCGATGGAGGGGATGGGTGCAGGGCACATTGCCCCGACACAGTTGATAAGTGAAAATTGTTCCATGGATCTGGATGGTGTTCAAATCGATCTGATCATGGCGCCGGGTGAAACGTCAGATCACATGGTGGTCTGGGTGCCGGAACATGGCGTTTTGATCCCCGGCGATAATTGGTATCATGCGTTCCCCAATTTATATGCGATCCGTGGCACGCCTTACAGGGATTTCGGGGCGTGGGCACAAAGTCTGTTGATGCTAGAAGGTTTGCAAGCCAAGGTTTTGGCACCGGGCCACACCATGCCGGTTTTTGGAGCCAAGAACATAAGCGAGGTTTTATTGACCACGCGTGCCGCAATTTTGCACGTAATGCGCGATACCGCGGCGGGAATGGATGCTGGGCATTCCTTGGATGATATTGTCGCAAACCTAACGTTACCACCTGAAATCGCGGATAAACCCTGGTTAGGGGAATATTATGGCAAGGCATCCTGGGCAGCGCGTGCTTATGCGACAGGCACATTGGGTTGGTATGATGGGAACCCCACTAATTTGGGCAGTCTTGCCTCCAAAGACCGTGCCCAACGGATGGCGGATTTAGCAGGCGGCATAGATGCCCTGCAAAAGGCGGCTGAAAACACATCAAACATGCAGTGGCGACTCGAGTTGTGTGATCACCTGATCGCTCTTGATCAGCCCGTACAAAGTCTGAAGGCCAACGCGATGGAGGCGTTAGCCGACACAGAAATTAATGCGACCGCCCGAAATACCTATTTGTGGGAGGCAAAGCGTCTAAAAGAATTAGACGCATCCCAAGCTTCGTCCGATTAGTTTAGCCTGTGATATCAACGCGGTAACCGGCACGTGGAAAATGGACGCCAATGGCACCCACGTCTGTTTCGTGGCGCAATATACTGATGGTGTCGACAGTGGCCGAAACAATTTCGCCCTCAACAGGTTGTTCGCCGCCATTAAGGTCGGGTGAAACGGTAACCTGCATTCCAGGCGTTAATCCTTGCGGATCAAACGGATCAGTCGCGGGCAATGTGCACGGCGTGCAACTTGCCGCGCGTTCAATGGCATCCTCTGGTGACAGGTCGGTCATTGTACCATGTCCAATTGCATGGACCGTGTTTTCCCACCGTTCAAGATATTTGAATTCGGATAAGAATTTTGGCCCCTGATCCCAGCGTCCGCGCAAAAACCACGTCAGATGGTAGAGCTGCGCATCAATAGCAGCAGGGTTATCGCCCAGCAAAAATTTCCTGTTGTCGGATAGTTGATCGTTGGCCCAGCTTAAAGGTGCCCGCAATTGCTCGGCCAAATGGGGTAGGGCAGCATTAGCCGCACGTAACCCATCTGCCCAGTTTTCGCCTAGATACAGACGCCCACGATCCTGTGCAAAATCTTTGGGCAATGCATCGCCTGCTGACCCCAACACAACCTTAACCGTCAAGTCAAACAAGGCACCATCTGTCCATCGACTGAGCCACCACATCATTCCAGCTTCCGCAGTTGGAAAAAACGAAGGCGAAGGATGACGGCGTTCCAATTCGCGCAAAATACACTGTGAATCACAATAGATGTCCGCGCCAATTTGCATAACGGGCGTACGTCGGTATCCACCTGTAAGTTTGGTCAACATCGGCTTTGGCGTAAGGCGCGGAATTTCAACAGACCGCCATGCTAATCCTTTAATGCCCAAGGCCACGCGCGCTTTCTCAGCGACGGGCGATTGTGGATAGTTGTGCAGGATAATTTCATTTGCGGCGTCATTCATTTTATCAATCTCCGAGGCATCTGGTTTTCACTCTGGATATAGTAAGCGATGCTTCGAAGGTAGGCGAAAATTGATGGATAAACTATGGCGCGGGTGGCGCCATAGTTTATGCGGCATATTAGATAACACTCAAACAAGCACATTTTGCAATATGATTTATTTTCAACGAGGTACTGCCTTGTATTAATGCGCTTAGGTTGCCCAATCCACGGCGCCCAGTAACAATTAGATCCGCGCCACACTTTTCGGCACAGTCGGTGATTTCACTGGCCGGATCGCCAGCACCCAAATAGGTTTGATGGATGGTTTGCCCATGTTTTTTGGCAATGTCTTTGCCAGAATCCAAGATTTTGTTTCCCGCTTTTTCAACTTCTTCGGGCGCGGGCATGGTTGTAACAGTGTGATAGCCAGCAACCGCCCCCATAGCAAAAGCAACTGTTTTGGGTTGTGGCGTGTGAATGAGGTGCAACTCTGAACCGAATTTCGACGCCATTTCGCAAGCGGCCTTCAGCGCATTTTCCGAAGTTTCAGAACCGTCGATACCCACAACTATTTTGTTAAACATTTTGTTTCCTTTCGTTGATTGCATGGGAAGCATGTTAGGACACGGCAAATGACATCGCATTGACCTATATCAAGGGAAATGAACGCCCTGCATCACCGTAAAATCGGTAATTCGATGAATTCAACCAATCCGCCATTATCATTTCCAACGAATTGGATTAAGGGAGGACAACCCAAAAGGAGAATGTCCATGTCTGCGTCCGAGAGTTTATCTGATCTAATTGCTACGGCCCAAAAAGAGGCCAAGGCGACAGAGGTTCGGATTGCGGAAATTGGAACTTTGCCCGAAGCGTTAGATGCGGGGGACGAAGTCGTCACAGAATGGCAATCATTAGTGGTGTCGCTGGAACGCGCGGCGGTTGATATGTTTTCGTTGTTTGAAAAACGGATGCAACATCACTTTAAGCGCGGGCCATTTTCCAAAAAACTAGCGGCCTTATTGGTTTCAGAAAACAAACGTGATTTGGCCGATAGGGTTCAGCAGAATTATCTGGTCGTGAATGTGCTAAAACATGGGCAAGGGGCCAGTTACCGTGAATTGGTTAAATCCCCGGCTGCACTTGCCACGCTGAAAGAGCCTGATGGATTTGTGGAAATTGATGAAACGACACCGTCTGAATTCATCGACATTACAGCGCCTGGTTTCATAGACGCAATGGCCGCCACGATATTGGATGCGCAAGAATTTTTAGAGAACCGTTGAAAACTGAACTGATTTAAGTTGAATTTTACTAGTTTAACCGTGGCATTGATGTGCGGCGAAACTCACTCGGGGTGCTGCCCACACGTTGCGAAAAGGCACGCGTAAAATAAGCGGCAGATCGAAACCCAAGGCCCGCAGCGATATCTTTGATCGGGAGGGCGGTTTCTGATAGCATTTTACGTGCTTCAAAGAAAATCCGATCCAACAACAATGAAGAAGCTGGGCGACCACAGGTTTCGCGACAAGCACGGGATAGATGCGTGGGGGTAATGCCTAATTTTTCGGCATATGCCGCAACGGTTTTCCCGGTGTTAAAATCTTGTTCCAATAATTGACTATATGAGGCGGCCAATCGGTAAGCGGCACCAGAACGTCCTTTCGGTTCCACATTTTCCAGCTTGCGTTCGACCCAAATCGCCATCAATTCAATGATTGATTTGCAAACTTGTTCATAACCTGTGTTTTGAACATCCAGTTCTTGGCCAATGTTTTCCAGAAAGTCTGTCAACTCGTGCTGATCCGCCATCAATGGCAATCGCAAAATGGCTTGTTCTTCAAAACTGGATAGGCTGGTGGCGTTTGATAAGAACAGTGCGTGACCAGAGGTGGTACGCCCGCATTCAAAGCCATGCATCGCGTGGCTGGGAATAATCACAAGGGTATTTGTGGCATATCCATAGCGCACGCCATTGATCGTTAGGCGGCCTTGACCCTTTGTAAACCACAACAAAACAGGAAAGGGATAGCTGCGCATCGCCTCGGTGCGCCATGTGCCGCCACGCGCCAATTGCTGAAGTGCAACATAGCGCAATCCCCCTAAAGGGGTGTCCTGTTTAAGATACATATTCTGCCTGCCGTTTTGTCTTTGTTTTTCAGCATATTGGCTGGCAAAGCGTAAAAAATCAAAATGGAAATGAATCAGGCGATTCGGTTGCTAAAAGTGTCGTTGCAGAATTGTTACGCAGGATCAAAGTGATGCCAGTCTTTCATGCGTTTTCTGAACCATGTTCGCTGTCTCTTGGCATATTGATGCGTGCCGGTTTTTGCGGCCTCAATCGCGGCGCCTAATTCCATATATCCTTGTAAGTAAGCAATTAATTCAGCTGCACCTATGGCTTTGGCAGATGGAAGAATTGGGTTCCAGTTCGGTAAATTGGCCTTGGCTTCCTCTAGCGCGCCGCCTGAAATCATCATGTCAAAACGACGATCTATCCGTTCGTTCAACCATGGCTTTTTTGTGTCCAAAACGATGGGAAAACAGTTTTGCAACGCCAATAAAGGGGCAGGGGTCGCATCTTGCCAATCCGCAATGCCCTGATTTGTTTCTTTTAAAACCTCCCATGCGCGTTGAACACGTTTAGGGTTTTGAATGTCTATTCGACTGCGGGTTTTTTCGTCCAATTCGGAAAGCAAGCCAGCGATGCCGGTGTTTTCTAAGATACTTTCGCTTTTAATACGCCATTGCGGTGAAATTGCGGGAATTTCTACCAACCCCTCGGTTAGGGCCCTGAAATACAGTCCAGTACCGCCAACAATTATTGGTCTTTGCGTTTCATTTTGCAAAAGCGATGAAACATCACGCAGCCATTCGCCGACTGAATAAAGTGCATCACCTGAAACATGGCCGTACAAACGATGGGGGGCCAGTGCCTCTTCTTCTGCAGGTGGTCTTGCCGTTAACACGCGCCAATTGGAAAAAACCTGTAATGCATCGGCGTTTACAATCATGCCGCCCTGATTTTGCGCAATCTCTAAGGCAAGGGATGATTTGCCAGAGGCGGTGGGGCCAGCGATTAAAACCGGCTGATCAGGTCTGATTTGTGTAAGGTCAAACATCAAAATTCAATTCATTAACAAAAAAAGTGAACGATACCGAAAATAATCCGCGTGAAAGCGGGTCTAAGGCGTTGCGGTTAGCGGTGTTTTCAGACATTCTTTGCACACTCAAAAAAACAGCCCGGAAAGGCCCGATATGACAGCTGCATCTTCTGCCAACAGCGACACGTCTTACAAGAGGGTCATGTTAAAAATTTCTGGCGAGGCGTTGATGGGGGACCAAGGGTTTGGTCTTAATCCGCCGACTGTTGAAAGAATTGCCGCCGAAGTACAGCGTGTTCATGACCTTGGGATTGAGATTTGCATGGTTATTGGCGGCGGAAACATCTTCCGCGGTTTGCAAGGCAGCGCGCAGGGTATGGAACGCACAACAGCCGATTATATGGGCATGTTGGCCACAGTAATGAACGCGCTGGCGATGCAATCCGCCCTTGAGGCACTGGATATTCACACACGCGTTGTTTCAGCCATTCCAATGGATCAGGTTTGCGAGCCTTACATTCGTCGCCGCGCAGTGCGCCACCTTGAGAAAAAGCGGGTGGTGATTTTTGCCGCAGGCACAGGCAATCCGTATTTCACAACCGATACAGCAGCCACGCTTCGCGCCAGCGAAATGAGCTGTCAGGCGATCATCAAGGGCACTAAAGTCGACGGTGTTTATGACAAAGATCCTGCCAAGTTTGACGATGCCGTCCGTTATGACGAAATTTCTTATGATGATGTATTGCAAAAGAACCTAAAGGTTATGGATGCATCCGCCATTGCCCTTGCGCGTGACAATAATTTGCCGATCCTTGTGTTTTCACTAGATGAGCCCGGCGGATTTTGCACCATCATGGAAGGCAAGGGAACCTATACAAAGGTTGGCGGTTAACGTTATACCTGAGCTAACAATCAAAGCTGGCTGTATTTCCAGCCCAACGTAAAAGAGTGAAAAACCATGGCACAAGACGACCTAGACATTGACGTAGATGATCTGAAACGACGCATGGATGGCGCTATGACCAGCCTTAAGTCAGAATTTCAAACCCTGCGCACAGGTCGCGCGGCCGCCACGATGCTTGATCCTATTTCAGTCGAGGCATACGGCCAACGCACACCCATTAACCAAGTCGGTACAGTAAATGTGCCAGAACCACGGATGTTGACGATCAACGTTTGGGACAAAACAATGGTTCAGGCCGTTGAAAAAGCCATTCGTGAAAGTGGTCTGGGCATTAACCCAGTTGTTGATGGCACAATAATTCGTTTGCCAATCCCAGAACTAAACGAAGAACGTCGTCGTGAATTGACGAAAGTCGCTGCACAATATGCCGAAAGTGCGAAAGTTGCGGTTCGCAACGTACGTCGTGACGGCATGGATCAGATCAAAAAAGCCAAAGGTAATGGCATGGGTGAGGATGATCAAAAAATCTGGGCCGATGAAATTCAAGAGGTCACAGACGCCGCTATTGCGGCAGTCGACGCAAGCTTGGCGGCCAAGCAAGAAGAGATTATGCAGGTTTAACCCGGAAAGGGTGCTGATGTCTGATCAGAAAACAGGACCAAACCATGTCGCCATCATTATGGATGGCAACGGGCGTTGGGCTGTGCAAAAGGGGCGGCCAAGACTATTTGGTCACCAAGCCGGTGCACGGCGCGTGCGGGAAATTGTCGAAGCGTGCCCTGACTTGGGCGTGCGTTACGTGACGATTTTCGCCTTTTCCACCGAAAACTGGAAGCGTACCCAAACCGAAATTGCGGGGCTTATGGCCCTGTTTCGCCGCTATATTGCGAAAGAAATGCAAGAATTCATGCGCCAGGGTGTGCGGGTTCGTTTCATCGGTGACCGTATCAAATTGGATCGCAAATTGTGCGAGTTGATGGATGAAGTTGAAGAGTTGACCAAGGCCAACACGCTTACCGATTTGACGATCGCGTTGAATTACGGGGGGCGCGATGAGGTGGCACGTGCGTCTCGACGTATGGCCCGCGATGTGGCCTTGGGTAAAATTGATCCTGAAACCGTCGATGAAACGACATTGGCGCGGTATTTGGATACGTGTTTCTTGCCCGATCCTGATCTGGTGATCCGAACATCCGGCGAGGCACGAATTTCAAATTTCCTATTATGGCAATCGGCCTATGCTGAATATGAATTCATCGATACTTTGTGGCCAGATTTTACACCGGAAATTTTCCAAGGTTTGATTGAACAATATGCTGGCCGTAGCCGGCGTTTTGGGGCCGTAAGTGCATGAACAAAACTGTAAGTAATTCCGGTCTTTGGGCTGATTTAGCGCCGCGTGTCATTTCCGGTGCGTTGATGGCGGCCCTTGGCGTGACGGCTATTCACCTAGGTGGCATTTGGTTTCATGGCCTCATTGCCATTGTGATCGGCATCATGATTTGGGAACTCTCCCAAATGTTATCACCGAAAATTTCATATCTTTCCGTGCTTTATGGCATTTTCGGCGGCGCACTCGTTTTAGCCGCCCCAACCATACCCCTTAAGGTTCTGTCGCTTCTGACGTGTTTATTCGCGGTCTTTGGGATGTTGAATTTCGCCAATAACCGCGCGCTATTTGCCATTTTTGTGATTGCCCTTTTAACTGCAGGTATCGGGCTTGTTGGTTTTCGCGCGGATCATGGTGGCACATGGTTGTTTTGGCTGGTTTTGGTGGTGATCGTAACTGATATTGCGGGCTATTTTGCTGGGCGTATTTTTGGCGGCCCCAAATTTTGGCCTAAGGTCAGCCCTAAAAAGACGTGGTCCGGTACCATTGCAGGATGGGGTGGTGCCCTCGGTGTTGGTGCCTTATTCCTGTCGTTTACACGCGCTGGATGGGATTTGTTGTGGATTTCGGTCTTGTTGGCCTTTGCAAGCCAACTTGGTGACATCGCCGAAAGTGCGCTAAAACGTAAGGTTGGCGTGAAAGACAGTTCATCCCTTATTCCCGGACATGGCGGTATGTTTGACCGTTTCGACGGTGTTCTTGGTGCGGTGCTGTTCATGCTACTGGTCGCGATATTTGTTGATGTGCCAGGTATCTCTATCCGATGACCCGTAAGGTTTCGATTTTCGGCTCGACCGGTTCAATCGGTCAAAATACTGTTGATCTGATTGCCCGAAAACCAGAAGACTATGATGTGGTTGCCCTAACAGGTGGTCGAAATATTTCGGATTTGGCACAACAAGCCCAAGCATTAAATGCAAAAGTGGCCGTTACGGCGCATGACGAATGTTATCAGGATCTTAAGGATGCACTCGCAGGCACAGAAATCAAGGTGGCGTCTGGCGCTGAGGCCATCGTCGCGGCAGCTATGGAGCCCATTGATTGGGGCATGTCGGCAATTATTGGCTATGCTGGTCTGGCACCAGGAATTGAAGTTCTAAAACAAGGCTCAACCCTTGCCTTGGCCAATAAAGAAACGCTGGTTGCAGCGGGCCCATTGGTGATGGACTTAACGGCAAAACATAACGCCTGTTTACTGCCTGTGGATAGCGAACATTCCGCCATTTTCCAAGCACTCGTAGGCGAAGACATCAGCGCTGTTGAGAAGATCACAATCACTGCGTCTGGTGGCCCGTTCAGAACATGGAGCGCCAGTGAAATGGCGTCTGCAACCTTGGAACAGGCTTTGGCACATCCAACATGGGAAATGGGGCAACGGATCAGTATTGACAGCGCAAGCATGTTTAACAAGGCCATGGAAGTTTTGGAAACCAAAGCATTTTTTGATGTTGAAATGGATCAGATCGATGTGCTGGTTCATCCGCAATCTCTGGTGCATGCCATGGTTTCATTCAAGGACGGCGCGGTGATGGCGCATATGGGAATGTCGGACATGCGCCATGCGATTGGTTATGCGTTAAATTGGCCATCTCGTTTGGATTTACCCGTGGCGCGTCTTGATTTGGCCCGCGTAGGTACATTGACGTTTGAGGCACCCAACGAAACGCGATTTCCAGCGCTGCGTTTAGCGCGTGAAGTGGCGCAAATGGGCGGACTAATGGGCGCCGCATTTAATGGTGCCAAAGAGGCCGCACTAGATCTGTTCATGGCCCGCAAAATTGGATTTTGCGATATGGCTGAACGAGTAGAATTGGCGATCACCAAGATTTCGGCGGAATCCAGCCTTACCAGTGCCACGGTTAACCTTGAAAACGTCGCTGAAATGGATCAACTGGCCCGCAGGCTGGTTAAACAATAATAGGAAAACGGGGCGAAAATGGCGGACATATTAGCAGGTTTTGGTGGGTTCTCTTGGGCGATATTGGCCTTTATTGTTGCCCTTTCAATAATCGTCACGGTGCATGAGTACGGCCATTACATTGTTGGTCGATGGTGTGGGATCAAAGCCGAAGTATTTTCGTTGGGGTTTGGCCCCGTCCTGTTTTCACGCCACGACAAACACGGCACACGTTGGCAACTGGCGGCCCTGCCTTTTGGGGGATACGTAAAATTTTTAGGTGACGCGAATGCAGCAAGCCAACCCGATGGCGAAGCTGTCGCTGCCCTTAGCGACGAAGATGCCGCCAAATCGATGTTTGGTGCTGCTCTTTGGCGTCGCGCGCTGACGGTACTTGCGGGCCCTGTTTTTAACTTTGTGCTTACGATCATCATTTTCGCTGTTATCGCATTGTCACGTGGATTGCCTGTTGATGAACCCAAAATCGGCGCAATCAAAAACAATCCAGCAGGTGTAAGCGAACTTCAGGCAGGTGATTTGATCTTGGAACTGAATGGCGTGCCAGTTGACAGTTACAAGGCGTTTTTCAGCCAAAGCGACACGATTGAACAGCCAACAGTTGACTATCTTGTTGAACGAAAAGGCGCGACAATGGCCATAACTGGCCCCAACCCAAGCCCCGCTTTGGTGGATCGTGTATCCTTTGGTTCTGCTGCGGAAGACGCCGGTTTAGAGGAAGGTGATGTAATCATCGCCGTTAATGATGCGCCTGTGGCAACATTCCAAAATCTTATGGCTATTGTCGCGGAGCTTGATGGGGCACCCATGCGCCTAACAATCTGGCGTGCAGATGCCGATGGGCAAGGCGCGACTGAATTTGACGTCGAATTGGCACCGCGTCGTTCTGATTTGCCGCTGCCAGAAGGTGGCTTTGAAACCCGTTGGCTAATCGGAATCAGCGGTTCCACGCTGTTTGAACCTGTGCTTGAGGCACCCAGCGTTTGGGGATCGGTTTCCTATGGCGCAAGCCGGGTCTGGTCAATTGTTACAGGAAGCCTATCAGCACTTTCACATATCGTGAGTGGGGCAATCAGTACCTGTAACCTACAGGGGCCAATTGGCATCGCTGAAACGTCGGGCAATGCTGCATCAAATGGCATATTGGATTTCGTCATTCTGATCGCCGTTCTATCAACGGCCATCGGCATGATGAACCTTTTCCCAATTCCGGTGTTGGATGGGGGGCATTTGCTGTTTTATGCATATGAGGCTGTGACAGGTAACCCACCACCTGAAAAAGCGCTAAGATTGCTTTTTGCCGCCGGAATGGCACTGGTTCTGGGCATGATGATCTTTTCGGTGTTCAACGATTTTCTGTGCCCATAGGCAATAAATCTTTGATGCAATCAATTGACTCAACGTCATGGGCTAAATTGCGGAATAGTCACAACCTTTTCTCGGCTGGGTCACATTTGCGCCCCATTTGACGGGCATCTTGGATCTATCGTTCAAGAAAGGATATCAAATGCGTTACATTCAATCTGGTTATCAAGGTGTTTCCCTGCTGATGGGTCTGAATGCTGACCGTTTCATCATGCTTGGCGCTGTTGGTGGTGCGTTGTTGGCTGGTGCCTTCATCGGATCACTTTAAGACATTTCCGATATCGTGCCATAAAGGTGCGGTAAATACGTCCCTAAACTTCATGCGGCCCCCTGTGGATAACTCCACATGGGCCGTTCTTGTTTTTGACATCTGTGTCTATTCCCGTTAGCAACACTATATCTGGGAATAACAAGGCGAGAATCGCTGCTATGGGCACTAATTATCGAGTTGAAGCAATTGCAAAGTCGCGTGGTCTTAAATCCACGATTTATTGTACTTTTCTAACATTTATTGTTCTTTGCGCAATGATCTGGGCAAGTGCTGCTGAGGCTCAGCCATATCGTTTCACATCTGTTAGCATCGAAGGCAATCAACGCGTCGAAAGTAACACGGTTCTCAGCTATACTGGCATTAAACGTGGCGAAACAGTTACGGGTGGTCAGCTGAATGCCGCTTATCAGAATTTGCTTGGTTCTGGACTTTTTGAAAGCGTTGAAATTGTTCCGCAGGGCAATCGTTTGAAAATTGTCGTAAAAGAATACCCAACAATCAGTCGTATTAACGTCGAGGGCAATAAGCGTCTAAAAGATAAGGATATCTTAGAGTTTTTGCAATCCAAGTCACGCCGTGTGTATAGCCCCAGTATTGCAGAAGCAGATGCTGCACAAATCACCGCTGCATATCGCCAACAAGGGCGTTTGTCCGCGACAGTAACGCCCGTTTTAATTCCACGCTCTGAAAACCGTGTGGATTTGGTATTCGAAGTGACAGAAGGGCGTGTTGTTGCTAATGAACGGATTGGTTTTGTCGGCAACCGTTACTTCTCTGACCGTCGTCTGCGTCGTGTTCTTGAAACAAAACAGGCTGGGCTCTTCCGGGCTTTTATTAAATCAGATTCATTCATTGCGGATCGTTTGGAATTTGACAAACAGTTGCTTGCAGATTTCTATATCTCGCGCGGGTTTGTGGATTTCAACATTCCTGACGTGACAGCCGAGGCCGCGCGTACGCGTGACGCCTATTTCATTACGTTCTCAATTCAGGAAGGTCAGCAATTCAAAATTGGCGAAGTTACGACTTCTAGTGATCTGGCTGAAATTGACCCCGATGCATATCTGGCGATTTTGAAAATTAAGACGGGTCAGGTCTATTCTCCAAGCGGGGTCGAGAATTCGATTGCGCGATTAGAGCGTCTGGCGTTGCAGCAAGACTTGAATTTCATCCGCGCAACACCGCGGATTACACGTAATGACGCTGACTTAACTTTAGATATCGAATTTGTTCTGGAAAAGGGTCCGCGGATATTTGTTGAGCGTATCGATATCGAAGGAAATAACACAACTTTGGATCGCGTTGTCCGGAACGAATTTGATACCGTTGAGGGTGATCCGTTTAACCCTCGCGCAATCCGCAATGCGGCTGAGCGTATCCGTGCAATGGGCTTCTTTAGCAGTGCAGAAGTTGAAACACGCGAAGGATCCGCGCCAGATCAAATCGTTTTGGATGTTGATGTCGAAGAGCAACCGACTGGTTCTCTTGGTTTCGGTGCCAGTTATTCGACAACATCAGGTATTGGGCTAAATGCGAACTTTTCTGAAACCAATTTCCTTGGCCGGGGACAAACGCTAAGTGCCACGATTGGAACGGTTGATAACGCTAGATCTTTGACTTTGGCCTTCGCTGAACCAAACTACCTAGGTCGTGAGCTTAGCTTTGCGATTAATGGGGGTTATTCTGAAGACACCGCAGATAAATACCAAGTAACTAACTTCTTCTTTTCACCATCGTTTGAATTCCCCGTCAGTGAAAATGGGCGTTTTCAAGTAAGGCTCGGATTTAGATACGAGGACATCAGTTCGGTAGATGCCGCTGCATCGGCCGACATAATTGCAGATTCTGGCAACCTTTGGAAAAGCAGCGTTGGGTATAAATACTCGTTTGATAGTCGAAAAACTGGCCTTAATCCTAATGCTGGCTATTTGTTGAGTTTTGAACAAGACTATGTCGGCTCTGGTTCTTCTGCTCAGTATATCCGGACCTTAGCGAAAGCCCAGGCGGAACAAAGCATTATGCAAGAAGAGGTAATTTTGCGTGCTGCATTTGAAGCTGGTGCTATCAATGTTTTGTCTGGATCAACCAAAATCACAGATCGATTTTTCTTAAATACGGCGCAGATGCGCGGTTTCGAAACCAACTCAATTGGTCCATATGATACAGCAACGTCGGATCCTTTGGGTGGTAACTTTTATGCCGCTGCACGTTTTGAGGCAGAATTCCCAATCGGCTTGCCTGCTGAATATGGAATTACTGGCGGCGCATTCTTGGATGTAGGTTCGGTTTGGGGGCTGGATGATAAATCATCGGTTCCCGGTATTGATGACGGTCTGCATCTAAGATCTGCAGCTGGGGTTTCTATCTTTTGGAAAACTGCAATTGGACCGCTGCGTTTCAATTTCTCACGTCCAATTTCGAAACAATCAACTGATAAAGAGCTAAACTTCGAATTCACGATTTCAACAGCGTTCTAAATGAGGCCGCTTAACTTCATAGCGGCTTGTATTTGGGGGGTCATGCTTACTTGGGCTATTCCTGCCCAAGCACAGTTTTCGTTGGGTTCTGAAATTTCAGGCGGCGTATTTACTGTCGATCAAGAAATCGTTTTTCAAAGAACGCTGTTTGGCAAACGACTGGTAGAATCCTTTCAAAATGAAGTCTTTTTGTTAAATTCTGAAAATGAAGGGGTTTCTGTTGAGCTGAAAGAAGAAGAAGAAGCACTTACCGTGCAGCGCGGCATTCTTGATCAGGCAGAATTTCGAGCCCTCGCATTGGCGTTTGACCAAAAAGTGGTCGCGATACGCGATAAACAACGTGAAAA
>Ga0208971_1000874_pt1 | contig 19525 bp, 19 predicted proteins | sample AOAMet1_18_M0_10_2_FD_188229 | JGI IMG/M metagenome (GOLD analysis project Ga0208971, IMG submission 188229) | Ammonia-oxidizing marine microbial communities from Monterey Bay, California, USA - CAN11_18_M0_10 (SPAdes) | ecosystem: Environmental > Aquatic > Marine > Intertidal zone | place... | reverse complement strand
ATATCCATCAGATTTTTAAACCGGCGCTTGCTTTCAGGGCTTTCAGGTAGACCACCATTCACCATGGGTTGGATCAAACCGCCTACAGGCATCATGCTCGCGTAGTTTCCACCACTGTGCCAGAAACAGCTTTCGTCCCAGAAAAACCCCGTCTTCATTTTCGATCCTCTCTTTGCGCGTTGCCAAAGTTTAGGAGCAGCGGTTCGCTCAAGCAACGGCAACTGTGCAAATTCGTGACTGGTATTGCCCAGACGGCCCGCCTATCTTGAACGTAAACTAAAACTGCTCGAGGTGCGAATACGCATGATCAGATATCTCTCTATACCACTCCTTGCAGTAAGCCTAAGCGCGTGCGTCTCCACCCCCAGCCCTGAACCAGCAGCGCCAAGCCAGTCCAGCGTATCAGCACCGACATCCGCAAATGCAGAGCAAGCCGCACGCCAGTTTGTGAAAGTTGTGCAAACCGTTGAGCCCGTCGCAGAAGCAGAATGCCGCGCGCGGACTACGGATCTGAACTGTGACTTCAACATTGTCGTCGATGATCGTCCGGGCCAAGCACCCAATGCATTTCAAACGCTCGACAAAAATGGCCGACCTGTTCTAGCGTTCAACATTCCTTTGATTACGACCGTGCGCAACGCGGACGAGCTCGCTTTTGTTATGGGCCATGAGGCTGCACACCACATCGAAAAGCACCTCGCACGCCAACAAGTAAACGCGACAGCAGGTGCGTTGATATTCGGGGGCCTTGCCGCAATCACTGGCGGTGGCGAGCAAATCGTGCAAACGGCCCAGCAAGTTGGCGCGACAGTTGGTGCGCGCGGATACTCCAAAGATTTCGAGCTTGAGGCAGATCGCCTTGGCACGGTGATCAGTCACAAGGCGGGCTATGATCCTGTGCGCGGCGCTGCATTCTTCACGCGCATCCCCGATCCTGGCAATACCTTCCTCGGCACACACCCACCTAACGCATTACGCATCAACACAGTCCGCAAAACTGCGGCTAAGCTTTAGTAGTGTTTCAGATTACCCATGTGGTCACTGACCGTGGCTCTAAATATGCAGTAAGCGGCGCACCTGCAAAAGGCAAAGCTGATGCCTTAGCCTTCCTTAAGGCCCTCAAACGTAACAAGCGTTTCGCCAAAGCGACCCACAATACATGGGCGCTCCTGTGTCACGAAACCGGGCCCATCAAGAACGACGATGGCGAAAGCGGTGCAGGCGCGATCATCCTGCGTATGCTGGAACGAGCCGAACTGTATGATCATCTCATTGTCGTCACGCGCTGGTATGGCGGCGTGCATCTCGGCGGTGATCGATTTCGCCGCGTGCAGGATTGCGTTAACGCCTACTTGTCTGAGGCTCCTGATTTCCCATAAGCCCCCTTCAAAACGATTGACAAAACCCGCCTTTCACCGCCTCTTAAAGCCCAGCTTTGGGAGTATAAAATATGCTAGGTCAAATGATGCAAGGCAACTTGCTAATCTCGTCACTTATTGATCATGCGGGTCGCTATCACGCCAGCACTGAAATCGCCTCTGTTGAAATGGATGGCAGCGTAAGCCGTTCTAATTGGGGCGAGGTTCTGCGAAATTCTAAAAGGCTTGCGAGCGCGTTGACCAAGATGGGTCTGAAAACATCTGCACGCTGCGCAACAATTGCGTGGAACAATCGACGCCATCTTGAGATTTATTTTGGCGTGTCCAGTGCGCAATTCGTGTGCCATACAATCAACCCACGTCTTTTCCCTGAGCAACTTGTTTACATCGTGAACCATGCCGAAGACGAAGTTCTGTTCATTGATGCAACGTTCCTCCCCCTCGCAGCCGCGCTCAAAGATAAAATGCCAACGCTCAAGGCGATCATCCTCATGGGTCCGCGCGATGAGGCAGCGCTAGAAAGCGTGCCAGAGTTGCAGTTTTATGATGAATTCATCGAGACGGGCGATGAGAATTTCGTTTGGCCCGACTTTGATGAAAATACCGCGTCCAGCCTGTGCTACACCTCTGGCACAACGGGCAATCCCAAGGGTGTTTTGTTTTCACATCGCTCCACCATGCTGCACAGCTTCGCTGCCGCTTTGCCCGATTGCATCGGCTTTTCTGCGCGCAATATCGTGCTGCCTGTCGTGCCCATGTTCCACGTCAACGCATGGGGCACGCCCTATGCAGCAGCGATGGTTGGGTGCCAATTGGTTCTGCCAGGGCCAGGTCTCGATGGTTCAAGTCTGTTGAAGCTGATCGATGCAGAGCAGGTTGATATCGCATTGGGTGTGCCTACGATCTGGCAAGGCTTGCTTATGGCCGCCAAAGACTCGGGAAGCACCCTAAGCAGCCTTAAACGCACAGTTGTGGGTGGCTCCGCCTGCCCGCCGTCGATGATCGACACGTTCCGTGATGACTATGGCGTTGATCTTATTCACGCATGGGGCATGACAGAGATGAGCCCGCTTGGCACCTCCAACCAACCGCTTGCGAAACACGCGATGCTCCCGATTGAAGCCCAGCGCAAGCTACGTGAAAACCAAGGGCGGCCTCCATACGGGATCGAACTGAAAATCGTCGATGAGAACGGTAAAGACCTACCTTGCGATGATGTCGCTCAGGGCGATTTGCTGGTGCGCGGTCCTTGGGTGCTTTCGGGGTATTTCAAGCCAGAGAGGGATGACGAGCTACGCGATGGTTGGTTTGATACAGGCGATGTCGCGCGGATTGATGCGGATGGCTACATGACGATCTGTGATCGCTCCAAAGATATCATCAAATCAGGTGGCGAATGGATCAGCTCTGTCGAACTCGAGAATATCGCTGTCGCACATCCAGACCTTCTTGAAGCCGCCGTCATCGGTGCTGCGCATCCTAAATGGGATGAACGCCCCGTGCTTGTCGCTGTAAAGGCAGAGGGCTGTGATCCAAAGCCAGGTGATTTGATCGCATTCTTTGACGGAAAAATCGCGAGCTGGCAAAAGCCGGATGCGGTTGTATTCACAGATGCTCTTCCCCGCAATGCGACGGGCAAGGTGCTCAAGCGCAATCTGCGTGATGAATTCGGACAAGTCCTGATGGGGTGACACCGCCTCAACCTACCTTCGGGGGCGCAAAGATCCTGTCGTTTTGCGAAGATCAACTGCTGACGTATCTGCGCGATGACCTCGCAAATATTCCCTACCCTGCGCTTTGGGACTTACTGGGCGGTGGGGCTGAGGGCGACGAAACGCCCGTCGAATGCGCATTACGCGAAACGAAGGAGGAGTTCGCGCTCACCCTACCCTTGAGCCGCATCATCTGGTCGCGCGCATATCCAAGCATGCTGATAGAAGACACTATAAATTGGTTCTTTGTCGCGCCGATCACCGCAAAAGAGATCGAAAGCATAGAACTCGGCGAGGAAGGTCAGCAATAGCGTATGATGCCGATTACAACTTACTTGGATCGCCCGGAGGCGATCCCCCACCTCAAAGCACAAATCAGGGATTTCTTATCCAAGAAAATCTAAAATATCGCGACCCAGCAAAGCATTGCTCGCATGTGCGACGGCTTCCGCCTCACTGTCAAAGGTCGGATCAAACGCGAAGGATGATTTATCGCTGTTCACAACTTCAGCACGCCAAACACCGTCGGTTTGTTCTGTCATGATTTGAAAATTGTGACCCTCTACGGTGATCTCTGTACGCGAAGTGCTCACGTTGTCTGCCTTTGAATTGCGTTACACAGACACCTAGCCTCAAATGTTACCTCGTCGCAAGGAAGCCGCCAGTTTCTTGAAAACTTCCTCCTGTCGTATCGGTATGATCCACAGAAACGGTTCCGACGGCTTCGTTGCCTGTGGCGCCACCGTTCAATCCTGCGAAGCTCCCTGTCGCTGGGTTCCACACGATTTGGCCATTTACGATTTCGCCGCCTGTTGTCGCACCTGAGAACCGACCAGCATTGCTTATTGTGGCTGATCCTAAATCAAGTGTGCTGAGGGGGTTCACCGCATCTAAAGTATTGTCGGGTTTAAGGCGAAGCACACGATTTGTGATGGAGCCGCTTATCGGCGCAGCTGCGAAATCAACATCCAAACTGGCCCGTCCATTGACCCGTCGCGTGGGCGTAAAACCAACGTAGTCTTCATTAAACTCCGCGCTTCCTGTGAGTGGAAGTTCCGCAGCACTCGTACGACCAAAAGCGGCAAGCATTTGAACATTTCCTGCGAGGCCACCAGAGTAAACGACGACTCTGGTGCCAGTTCCTTGGCCAAGGTAGGCGTTATGTGTTTCTGTCGGGTCTCGCATGGCTAAAATGCCATTGTAGTCAGCCGTAAAGAACCGATTGAGTTGCGCATCAAGACCAGGCGCGGAAATCGTAAATATCTGAAATGCGGGATTGTAGTTTGCATCATCAATATTCCCGATCAACTGGCCGATTGAATCGTCCGTTGCAGAAATCGTGATCGTACTTGGTTCATCCCCGTCATCATCATCGCCGTCATCATCGTCACCAGCACAGGTTTCGAGTAAACAAATGACTTCAGCTTCAGGATCGCCATTGGAGCAAGCAGATACGGCACACAAACAGAATAGAAATAAGAGTCTCAGTAACATGATTACTAACTAAGCAAGATTGGTTAGCAAAACCTTAAGCGTCTAAAATACCCCACAGATCATATTCGCCGGCTTCATCAACTGTGACCGTGACAATGTCGCCCACGTTCAGCCCTTCGTAACCTTCATCGATAAACAGATTGCCATCAATCTCAGGCGCATCCGCCTTAGTGCGACACGTCGCAGCTTCATCATCAATCTCGTCAACGATAACCTCCATGCGCGTGCCAACTTTCGCCGCCAGCTTCGCCTCTGAAATCGCTTGCGCTTTTTCCATGAAACGGTCCCAACGCTCTTGCTTAACCTCGTTTGGGAGATGATCAGGCAAAGCATTGCTGCGCGCGCCGTCAACATTTTCGTACTGGAAACACCCAACACGATCGAGCTGCGCTTCGTCCATCCAATCGAGCAATGTTTGGAACTCTTTCTCTGTCTCACCCGGATAGCCAACAATGAAGGTCGAGCGCAAAATAATGTCAGGACATGTCGCACGCCACGCGGCAATCTCGTCCAAGGTTTTCGAGCCAGCCGCAGGGCGCGCCATACGTTTCAACACATCAGGATGCGCATGTTGGAAGGGGATATCGAGATAGGGGAGCAAACCGCTCTCAGGATCGGCCATCAAAGGAATCAATTCGCGCACAGATGGGTAAGGGTAAACATAATGCAGCCGTACCCACGCGCCGAGCTTGCCCATTTCACGGCTTAGATCAGTGATATGCGAACGCACCTCGCCATCTTTCCAAGGGTTCACATCATACTTGCGATCAAGGCCATATGCAGAGGTATCTTGCGAGATCACCAGCAGCTCCTTCACGCCACTCTCCACCAGCTTTTCCGCTTCCCGCAGAACAGCATGGGCAGGACGCGACGCAAGACGACCACGCATATCAGGAATAATGCAGAACTTGCACTTATGATTGCAGCCCTCTGAGATCTTAAGATAACTATAATGCCGTGGTGTTAGCGACACGCCAGAGGTAGGCAAAAGATCCACAAACGGATCAGGTGATGGCGGCGCCGCGCTATGCACAGCGTCCAAAACCTGTTCGTATTGATGTGGGCCAGTGACAGCCAAAATCTTTGGGTGATGTTCGCGAATATAGTCTGGCTCTGCGCCTAAACATCCTGTCACGATAACCTTGCCGTTCTCTTGCAAGGCCTCACCAATCGCATCAAGGCTTTCCGCCTTTGCGCTATCAAGGAAACCACACGTGTTCACGATGACCGCATCTGCGCCCGAATAATCAGGCGAGATACCATACCCCTCGGCGCGAAGCCGCGTCAGGATACGTTCGCTGTCGACCAAAGCCTTAGGACAACCAAGGCTGACCATGCCAATGCGGGGCTGGCCGGGACGCGCGGCGTCGGGCAGCTTGGCAGAAGGAGCTAGATCAGGGCGAAGCGAAGGGGGGTTCTGTGTCATGGCGCGTTCTATACGGGCAACTGCGTGCTAAGAGAAGAGAAACCGCACAAGCAACCTCTTGCCGCTCTTCTGAAAGTGAGCGCCCTTAGGTTGCAGTAGGGCAGCACCACGCATAAAATCACGAAAAAACAGGCGGAGCAGCCAGATGCGTTTCTTAATCCGATTGATCGTGATCGTCCTTGTGGCGGTCGCCATTGCTATTGTTGGCCTGTTGATGCTGCCCGGCGAAAAAATCGCGCGCATCGCCGCGGACCAGCTTAGCAAACAAACAGGACGCGCGGTCGACATCAGCTCCGAGACCTCGATCAACCTTTATCCGACCCTTGGCGTCACCACTGGCCCTGCCAGCATTGCCAGCGCAGATTGGGCCAAGAACGGTCCTTTGATGACCACGGATAGCCTCGCCATTGGGATCGATGTGCCTGCCTTGATCGGTGGCACCATCCGCATCACCAAGCTAGAAGCGAAAAGCCCCCGTATCGTGCTGGAGCGCGCAGCGGACGGGCGCACGAACTGGGACCTCCTCCCCAATAGGGAACCCGTCGAAACGACAGAACCTGTCAACGAGACCACCGAAGGCCAAAGCTATGATCTATCGCTAGAGCGCGCTTTGATCACCGATACAGGTCTGCGCTATATCGATCATGGCACAGGCACCAATCAGGATCTCAAGGATGTTGATATTGATCTGCGGTGGCCGTCTTTAGGCGGTCCAGCTGAGCTGATTTTTGGCATTACTCCTTTCACTGAACGCCTAAACTTGAACACGACAGTTGGCGACGTGATGGGTCTTATTGGTGGATCGCAAACCACAGTTATCGGCGCGCTTAACGCGGCTGGGGCCGACCTTAATTTCGAGGGCATCGCTTCGATCAAACCCGAAGCAGCGATGCAGCTCACAGGCAGTATTCCTAACGTCGGTGCTTTGATGCGCGCACTGGGCCAGGACCCCGCAACATTCGGCTTAGTGCCTAACTTCAACCCAAGTGCTGATATCAATAGCCAAGTGAGTTTCGATGGCACGCGTCTTGCTTTGCGCGAGATGGCGCTCGCGCTCAACACATCGACCGTATCAGGCGACGCCGACGTCGTTCTTGCGCTTGGATCACCACAAGTCACCGCAAAGCTGAACGCAGATATCAAGAACGCTGGCGCTTTAATGCACCTCTTTGGTCACGCGCCTGAAACCTTTGGGCTAGACAGCGCATTTGATCCTTCATTCTCTAGCGAGATTTCGCTGTCCGCCAGCGGAAGCGAAATGAACGCGAAGCTCACTGGATTGACCGCGACGTTAGACGGCGCACAAATCAGCGGCGATGCAAACATTGCGCTTCGCCAAAACGTTCCAGATGTAACCGCGATCCTATCCGCAAGCCTTCCCGATGTTGCCCGCACTGCCGCTTTGTTTGGGCAACCGCTGAGCAATTTTAGCCTCGCTCCCGACGCGGCACCCGCGGTGGCCACAAACATCAACGCGCGGATCCAAGGCAGCAGCATTAGCGCGAACCTAAGGGATGTCGCCGCAACAATCGGCGGTGCCACACTGTCTGGCGCGATAGACATCGCGATGTCTGGCACAACACCTACCCTGTCGGGCGACATTAAGGCCACTATTCCAAGCACCGCAAATCTGATGACCACGCTGGGCCAAGCAGCCCTTGATCTGCCAAAAGGGTTCGGACGTGCCATCAACGCACGCACGAAACTGTCGTTCAAATCAAACCAGTTCAATCTAAATGGCCTGACCATTTCGTTCGATCAAAACACATTGAGCGGTTCGGTATCTGTCGGCCTTGGTGGCGCAGTTCCCAATGTGAACGCTAATCTGCAAGCGGGTGATCTTGATTTCAGCACACTTGCGCCAGATGACAGCGCCAGTGACACAAGTTCTAGCACGAGCGCAGGCTGGCCCAAAGATCGCATCGATGCAGGCGCGCTAAGTCTCATAAACGGCAACATCAAACTGAAAGCAAAGTCGATCAACTTAGGCATGCTACAACTCGGATCCAGCGATTTAGGCGTAGCAATTGATCGCGCGCGCGCAGTTGTGTCGATCAATGATCTGCGCGCCTATCAGGGAAGTTTCGCAGGCCGGCTTGTCGCGAATAATCGCAATGGCCTGTCTGTTGCGGGTGACCTGCGCGCGAGCTCCGTCGCGCTTGGCACTTTGCTGAACGCACTAGCAGATATTAACAAAATCACCGGCAACGGCAATTTGAACGTCAAATTTCTAGGCTCTGGTAATTCCGTCGATACGATCATGCGCTCGCTCAGCGGACAAATCGGGATGTCTGTCCCGCAAGGCAACATTGCGGGTATCGATCTGGAAGGGCTAATCCGCCAAGGCGACGCGAACGCGAGTCTCACCAAATTCGAAAACCTCAAGGCAAATGGCGCTATTCAAGGCGGCAAGCTACAGAACAACGATCTCACTGTTTCGACTGGGCGCGTCGATGCCAAGGGTGAAGGTATCATCAATCTGGGTGCGCAAACGATTGATTATCTCGTGACGCCCATCGCGAAAGATGTTGGCGGCAAAGACCGCATTGAAATTCCTGTACGCCTTAAGGGGCCGTGGGCAGATGTGAAAATCCGACCTGACCTTGAGGCAGCCTTGAACCTTGAGAACGAGCGCAAAAAACTGGAAGAGCAGGCGCGCAAGGAAATCGAGCGCGAAAAGCAAAAGCTGCGCGATAAAACGCAAGCCGAGAAAGAGAAGCTGCGCAAAAAAGCAAAAGCAGAAGCGAAAAAGCTGGAGGCCAAAACGCGCAAGAAAGCTGACAAAGCCGCGAAAAAGGCCGCCGCGCAGGCAGCAAAGAAACTCGGTCTAGACAAAGCCAAACAGAAAAAGCTGGAAGAGGCTGCCAAGAAGTCCTTGGAGAATGAGATTGGTAAGGGTTTGAAAAACCTACTTGGTGGAAACTGAGCTGGGCTGCGCAGTGGGATACAGATCCGACATCAACGCAGATCTCCCGTTGTCTTGCATCAAACGCACATGATGACGGCGGAGCTGGCGTGGTTTCGTCACACCCACGGAATGCGCGATGGTTTCGACCTCTTTGATCAGGCTTTTGGCATAACGTGCGACACGCTTGTATTTGTCCTCCACCACTAGTCCTTTTTGAAACCTCGGATCATGTGTCGTGATGCCCGTCGGACACGTATTCTTGTTGCACTTAAGCGCCTGAATGCGACCAAGCAAAAACATAAAGCCGCGCGCGGAGGTCACGAAATCAGCACCGGCCGCCAACGCCCATGCGAGATCGCCCGGGTTCACCAATTTACCATTCGCGATGATGCGCACACGATCTTTCAAGCCCGCGTGATTGCGCATATCCACGACTAAGGGCAGCGCCTCTCTGATCGACATGCCAACGAGATCAATCAGCGGCATGGGCGCTGCACCTGTACCGCCTTCACCACCGTCAATCGTGATGAAATCAGGCGCTGACGCGGCACCGCGCGCTTTGATCTCATCAAACAAACCTTGCACACCAGCTTCGGTTCCAACCACAGTTTTGATGCCTAAAGGTTTGCCTGTGACCTCGCGCATGCGCGCGACGAAATCCAACAGATCGCCCCAATCATCAATCTCAAGATGACGGTTTGGGGACAAGCTATCACCGCCCTCTGGAATGCCCTGATCTCGGCGATCTCCGCCGTCACTTTCGCCCCCGGAAGAATACCGCCCTTACCGGGCTTTGCACCTTGGGCGAGTTTCAATTCGAACATACGCACACTCTCGTGAGCAGCAGCCTTGCGCAGCTTATCGTCACTCATACCGCCTTGCCCATCGTGCACACCATATTTGGCCGTGCCAATCTGAAAGACCACGTCGCAGCCACCTTCCAAATGGAATGGACTTAGCCCGCCCTCACCCGTATTTAGCCAAATGCTCGCCTCTTTCGCACCGCGGCTTAACGCTTGCACTGCAGGTTTTGAAATCGCTCCATAGCTCATGCCCGACACGTTGAAAAAACTGAGAGCAAGATAGGGTGTGCGCGTGTCTGGTCCTATGACCAAAGGCTCAGAGCTAGCAAATTAATCATCGAGCGGTGGAAAAGCGGCATTCGCAAAGATCGGCGTACCGATGACATTCAGACTGCGGGTCGAGCCGAACGCGACGGTATTACCTTTGCCCTCGCCCGCGCGCTTCACCCATTCACGTTGCGCACGGTTAAACGGCAGTTCCTCACGATCCATCGCAAAGAAATACTGCCGAAAGAACTCACCAAGCGTGGAAAACAAATGCCGGAAACGTCCAATGACAGGGCAGTTGCGTCTGATCGCATCCTCGGTTTGCAAACGATCCAGCACGAAGATGACCAAGGCCACTAAAACGAGTATGCCAATCGTAAACGCAAATAGGACAGCAAGTGTGTCCAATACATTCATCGCAAAACCCATTTCGCATTCCCCCATATCCCTGCCTTACGCCTGATATTGTGCAATTCCTGCAGTACTCACAAGGGCAGGCACGCGAATGTAACGTAAGGAAAACTACGTAAGATCAGGCCGGATCAATAACATCGACCTAACGAAATTTAACAAGAATGTGAGTGGTCCCAAGGAAACGGCGTTGCTTAGCACAGTTTGGAATTCGTCAAGTTGGATCAGCGAAAAACCCCGCTGATCCAAGCGTGAAATGCTCTCGTATTCCTCTCAATACCACAACCGGTATTTTTCAACCCTTGGATAGGAAAAAAAACATGCTACGCAGAACTTATCTCGCACTGACCACTGCTGCTTTGATCTCTGGCCCCGCTTTCGCGGATGGCCACTCCAAAGACATCGTGGACACAGCCGTAGGCGCTGGCAGCTTTGGCACATTGGTCGCAGCCGTGCAGGCCGCTGGCCTTGTTGACACATTAAAAAGCGACGGCCCGTTCACGGTTTTCGCACCCACAGATGACGCGTTCGCTGCATTGCCAGAAGGCAAAGTGGAAGAATTGCTAAAACCGGAGAACAAAGACCAGCTGACAGCGATCCTCACGTATCATGTTGTAGCAGGCAAAGTGTTGTCGACAGATCTAAGCAACGGCATGATGGCGACGACTGTGCAAGGAAGCGACGTCAAGATCATGACGGAAGGTGGCGTCACGGTCGGTGGTGCAAATGTCACGACAGCTGACATCGAAGCGTCCAATGGTGTGATCCATGTAATCGATGCGGTGATTATGCCGAAGATGTAAGCGAACGCGTTTCATACACGATGACATGCGACTCCCCATCAGAGTCATCTGATGGGGTTTTGCGTTTTCAGGCGGGTTCCCGCACATATGCCCAGCTGGCTTGAGCTTAACATGGCCTATATCAGCCCACCCCGTTTGGTGGTGCGGAACGCCGCTTGGGTAATTTGACAAAATACGCAAGTTCTGGCCGAAAAAACACATGTATACAGGCTAGAACTGCACGATACGGATCGATCTAACATCATGGCACTGGGTACATATTTGGTGCGCGATACCAATGGAGACCACTCATGTACCTCAAAGCTGCGCTCACACAGACGTCTGGATTGGAAGAAAGGTGCAGGTCGTTGACCGCCTGCGCCCCTATTATTTTGTGAGCCCCAACAGCGCTCGTAAGTCAGCCATATCGCCGAACAGAGCATCGCAAATCGGAGCAAGCCGTTCTTTGGGTGTTTCTGCGTAAAACCCATAAGTCCGCATACCAGCTGCAACACCTGCTTTCGCACCGCTCACACTGTCTTCGATGACAACGCAGCGATCCGGTGAAACTCCTGCATTCTTCGCGGCAAGTAAATACACATCTGGCGCGGGCTTTGGATTTGGCACATCTTCGCGCGAATAAATGCGTCCTTTGAGCCGGTCTTTCAGCCCTGTACGCGTCAATGTAACCTCCATTTTCGCGTGTGGTCCGTTTGAGCCAATCGCATAAGAAATGCCAGCAGCGTCCAGCGCATCAAGAACCGCGATCGCGCCGGGGATGGCTTCGACTTCTTGTTCCAACGCTTCAAAAATGTCGGGATAAATCAGATCCAGCCAGTTGTTCGGCAAGGCAGCCCCTAGCTTTATCGCGCTGTCCATCGCACCTTGCATTGTGCCACCCACGAAAAGCCGCGCAATTTCATCGGTTTCTAGTTGCAGCCCATAGCGTTTGAAGCTGGCTTGCATCACGCGATCTGTAATGCCTTCGCTGTCAACGATCACACCATCGCAGTCGAAGATCACCATATCAGGGGGCATTTGCATGAAAACGACCTCGCAGTTTTTTGGTTTGCGAGGCCGTTGTCTATTTTTAAAGCGGCACTGTCAAAGCACGGAGTGTTTCAGCTTGTCTTAGTGCACAACTGCATCTTCAGGGCGCGGGCGATTGGTGCTCGCCACCTTATCACCAATAATAAGCCCTTCGACACCTGCGCTAACTTCAATGGACGACCCATCGCACACATCCCCGGCAAGCAGCATCTCTGCCAGTGGGTTCTGTAACGCGCGCTGGATCACACGCTTCAAGGGACGCGCGCCGAACACAGGGTCATAACCCTCATCCGCAAGCCATTTCTTCGCCACATCGTCCAAATCAAGCTTGATCTTGCGCGAGACAAGACGTTTTGCGAGGCGCTTGAGTTGAATTTCCACAATCCCAGCCATGTCATCTCGCGCGAGGCGATCAAAGATGATCGTCTCATCGAGACGGTTCAGAAACTCTGGTCGGAAGTGCGCACGTACAGCATCGTTCACATCGCGTTTTGCATCACTCGCATCCGCGCCTTCAGGCAGTTGGCTGAGCGCCTGCGCCCCAAGGTTGGACGTCAGGATAATCAACGTTTGCTTGAAGTCCACCGTGCGACCCTGACCATCGGTCAGCACACCATCATCGAGCACTTGCAAGAGCACGTTGAACACATCTGGATTCGCTTTTTCCACCTCATCAAAGAGCACGACCTGATACGGGCGACGCCGCACTGCTTCGGTCAATACGCCGCCCTCATCGTAGCCCACATAGCCGGGAGGAGCACCAATGAGACGCGCGACCGAATGTTTCTCCATGAACTCGGACATATCAATGCGCACCATCGCACTGTCGTCATCAAAGAGAAATTCCGCTACTGCTTTCGTCAGCTCAGTTTTCCCGACACCTGTTGGCCCAAGGAACAGGAACGAACCCAAAGGACGATTCTCGTCATTCAAACCAGCACGCGCGCGACGCACAGCATTCGCAACCGAAGTTACCGCAGAATGTTGACCAATCACACGCCCATGCAGCGCATCTTCCATTCGCAACAGCTTGTCACGCTCGCCCTCAAGCATCTTTGACGTCGGAATACCTGTCCATCGCTCAACCACGCTTGCGATCTGTTCAGGACGCACAGCTTCTTCGACCATAACGTCACTGTCTTCACGGTTCTCCGCATCGCCAAGCATCTTCTCCAGCTCGGGGATCACACCATATGCTAGCTCCCCCGCTTTTGCGAGATTGCCTTCGCGCTTGGCGATATCAAGATCGGCGCGTGCACGATCCAGCAACTCTTTCATCTCGCGCGCACCCGCGAGCTTGTCACGCTCTGCTTGCCACTGCACTGTCATCTCTGACGAGCGTTCTTGCAAATCGGCAAGATCTTTCTCAAGCGCCTCAAGACGATCCTTTGAAGCCCGATCATCCTCAAGTTTCAGCGCTTCAGCCTCAATCTGCTTTTGCATAATCTCGCGATCCAGCGCGTCCAATTCTTCGGGTTTGCTATCCACTTCCATGCGCAGGCGGCTGCCTGCCTCATCCATCAAGTCGATTGCTTTGTCGGGCAAAAAGCGGTCGGTGATATAGCGGTGCGAAAGCGTGGCAGCCGCCACCAGCGCGCTATCGGAAATGCGCACACCATGGTGGAGTTCGTATTTTTCCTTGATGCCCCGCAGGATCGAAATGGTATCTTCGACTGTCGGCTCTTCCACCATGACAGGTTGGAACCGACGCGCGAGCGCTGCATCTTTTTCAACGTGCTTGCGATATTCGTCCAATGTCGTCGCGCCAACGCAGTGCAATTCGCCACGTGCAAGAGCCGGCTTCAAAAGGTTCGACGCATCCATCGCACCGTCGCCTTTGCCCGCGCCAACAAGCGTGTGCATCTCATCAATAAACAGGATGATTTCACCAGCAGCACTCGTCACCTCTGACAAGATCGCTTTCAAACGCTCTTCGAACTCGCCACGATATTTCGCACCTGCAATCAGTGCGCCCATATCAAGCGACATCAGTCGCTTGTTGCGCAAAGACTCTGGCACATCGCCATTAATGATGCGCAAGGCCAGACCTTCGGCAATCGCAGTTTTACCAACACCGGGTTCACCGATGAGCACAGGATTATTCTTGGTGCGGCGCGACAAAACCTGCATGGCGCGGCGGATCTCTTCGTCGCGACCAATAATCGGATCGATCTTGCCTTGCTCCGCCATCTCAGTCAGGTCCGTCGCGTATTTCTTAAGCGCATCATACCCTTCCTCAGCAGAGGCACTGTCCGCCGTGCGACCCTTACGAATATCGTTGATCGCTGTGTTCAGGCTTTGCGCCGAAGCGGCACCTGCCTCCAAGGCTTCGCGCGCTTTGGATTTCACCAAGGACAAAGCCTGCAAGATACGTTCGACCGGAACGAAACTATCGCCCGCTTTCTTCGCCCGCTTTTCCGCCTCGGCAAGCACTTTGCCCGTTTGACTATCCAAATAGGTTTGCCCCGCGTCCCCGCTAACTTTGGCGATCTTGGCAACAGCGGCATCAACCGCCTCGACAACGCGCGCAGGCGCGCCGCCCGCACGGGTGATCAAATTGGACGCCAGCCCTTGGTCGTCATCCATCAGGGCTTTCAAAATATGTTCGGGTAGCAAACGCTGATGATCTTCGCGTTGTGCAATGGTTTGCGCCGCTTGGATGAAACCGCGCGAACGCTCTGTGAACGTGTTAAGGTCCATGTGTCGTACTCCTTGTAAAGCACCCAACTGATCGTTTGCGCCTGCTCTGCAGCACGCTTGGCGTCGGGCCTCGTACTCGATGTGGGTAGTGCCCCATGCCGTATCAAGAGAAGCCTGCCACGTTATTAACGCGCATTTGGACACATTTCGCCCAGATTCGCCGCTTTAAGATTGTCAGAGATACAATGAGAGGTCTCAAAACGAGGCTCAATCAGGAGTAAAGACAATGATGATAGTTAAGCGAATTGAAGTAACACCAATTCAGGAATTTACACCGGAAACAGGTGGCACTGGCAAAGTGTCCTTTATCACCGATTCAGGTGGTATGATTTTTGACTGCCAAGTCAAACAGGGCCGTAAAGCTAAGAAACGCAATCTTCTACTGGCTTTCGTGTCCGAGGCAATGCGTCAAGTGCAACGTATGCCAGAATATCGTATCAGCAAATCTTACGTGAAATTTGCACCGGGTGTTTTGCCTGAAGGCTACGCGACTTAATCCCATTTGCTTGACCTGCTGCCCCCTCCGCGCGATAGGAGGGCGACCCCAGCAGGAGACCCAGAATGTCCGATGATCGCTTAATCGTCGCCCTTGATGTGCAAAATGCCATCGATGGGCTGAAAATGGCCGAAACCTTGGGCGACACAGTGTCGTTTTACAAGATCGGCTTGGGCATGTTGACGGGTGGCGGGCTTGCGCTCGCTAATGAGCTGAAAGGCGAAATGGGCAAGCGTATCTTTCTGGATATGAAGCTGTTCGATATCAGCGCAACGGTCGAAGCGGCTGTGCGCGGACTTGCGCAGTTTGATCTGGATTTTCTGACCGTTCATGGTGATCCACATGTGATCCGCGCCGCGAAAGAGGGCGCGTCTGGTACAAATCTTAAAATTTTGGGCGTAACCATTCTAACATCATTGGATCGCGCTGATCTGGATGATTGCCTGATCCGCGACGGCGCTGTTCCTGATCTGGTGATCGATCGTGCGGGGCGCGCGTTTGAAGCTGGCGCAGACGGGATCATTTCCTCCCCGCAAGAAGCAGCGGCTATTCGCGCGCTACCAGAATCCCAAGGTCGTTTGATCGTCACCCCCGGTGTACGCCCTGCAGGTGCGGCCTCTGGTGATCAAAAACGCATCGCTACGCCAGCAAGCGCCATTTCAAACGGCGCTGATCATATCGTTGTAGGACGCCCCGTTCGAGACGCAGATGATCGCAAGGTAGCAGCCCAAGCAATTCTAGACGAACTGGCGACTGTATAAACGACGCGAAGTCGCCTTGTGTGCTCAGCACGCAAGGCCACCGAACCGTCAGTCGTTGATGTCTTCGTCCCAGACCTTCACTTGCCCGCGACGCACGCCCAACAGTTGGCGCAACGCGATCCACGAGATCAACGACACAACTGCGAACACAAGAAACGTCATAGGCAAGCTAAGGCTGATCGCAGATCCGCCGATCAACAGAATTAGGCCCACCAAAGCCGCGCCAATCGCAAAGCCCAAGAAGATAAAGCTTGGCGCAAAAACTTCTAGAATTGCCAAGCCCACAGCCGCGATCATCCAAAATACCCAAGAGGTCCACATTACTTGGACCCTCCTTTTAACATCTTGAACGCATCACCAAAAGCATCCATCGCGCTCGACGGTACAACAACCGTTTGCGATCCTGAGCTACTGCCAAGCGCCGTCAAAGCCTCCACCTGTTTAAGCGCAACCTGGTACTGCGCCGCTTCCATACCATTGTTCGCAATCGCAGACGCAACGACGCCAGTGGCGTAAGCTTCCGCATCGGCTTCGATCCGGCGGGCTTTGGCGGTTTGTTCAGCCGCATACAATTCCGCATCCGCAGCAAGCTCGACAGATCGCTTCGCGCCCTCTGCCTCTGTCACTTGTGCGCGACGCGCGCGTTCTGCATTGAGTTGCTGCAACATCGCATCACGGGTCGCTTGATCGAGGTTTACATCCAAAAGCTCTGCACGGGTCACTTCGATACCCCAATCATCCACCGCGCTTTCAACCAACTTCTTAATCTGTGAAATCAATTGCGAGCGGTTCGATTGAACCTCATCAAGCTCCATCGTACCAATTTCAGAACGCACCATACCTGCCACTGTAGTTGCAATCGCGCCGTCCACATCACGAATACGATACACTGTCTTTTCGGGCTCTAGAATGCGGTAGAACACTGATGTTTCCACCTGTACCAACACGTTGTCTGCAGTGATCGCGTCCTGTGTGGCATTGGGCAGTTGGCGTTCTAAGATAGAAATCTTATGCGCCACTTTATCCAGAAACGGCACGATCAGGTTGATTCCTGGCCCAAGTACGGACCGTAAACGGCCAAAGCGCTCTACAACAAATTTTTCCGATTGCGGAACGATCCGCACACCGAGCAGAATACAAATAATTATGAATACGGCGAGAAGTACAATAAACGTGTTCTCGCTTAGAAACTGAAGGGCCAACTGGTCCAATGACATAACTTTCTCCCAAAAACTCACGCCATATATAAGCAATCTCAGGCGAAAGTACAAAGGTTGCCTGTTTGCTCTCACGCAGTGCCCCGTCTACTCTCTCTACTTGAACTCCACTAAACCGAGACGGTCTATGCCCGCACTTTGCAGAGATTGCCTGACAGACTTCGAACGTGGCAGCCGTTGCCCGTCCTGTCGCTCTGCGCGCGTGATTTCGCATCCTGAGCTTATGACGCTTTCCATCGCTCACATGGATTGTGATGCTTTCTATGCGAGCGTGGAAAAGCGTGACGATCCGACACTTGCGGACAAACCTGTTATCATCGGCGGCGGGCGGCGCGGTGTTGTCTCAACAGCCTGCTATGTGGCGCGCATCAAGGGTGTGCGCTCTGCGATGCCGATGTTTCAAGCGTTGAAACTATGCCCCGATGCGGTTGTGATCAAACCGCGCATGTCTGCATATGTCGACGCTTCCAAAGCAGTGAAAGCGATGATGTTGGAATTGACGCCCGCCATTGAACCCCTTTCTCTTGATGAGGCTTTCATGGACCTGCGCGGAACCCAGCGCCTTCACGGCGCACCGCCTGCGGTCATGCTTGCGCGTTTGATCAAGCGGATGCGTAGCGAGGTGGGCATCACCGGATCTATTGGTCTGTCGCACAATAAATTCCTCGCAAAAGTTGCCTCTGATCTCGACAAGCCGCACGGGTTTTCTGTGATTGGCCAAGCCGAAACACATGAGTTTTTAGCCGGTAAACCAGTGCGCATGATCTGGGGTGTTGGCCCTGCTGCACAGGCCTCGCTAGAGAAGGTTGGCATTCGCTCGTTTGATGATCTTTTGCGCTGGGACAAAGCAGATCTTGTGGCGCGTTTTGGTGGAACGGGGGAGCGTCTTTTCCACATTGCGCGCGGCGAAGACTTTAGACAGGTCTCTGCACATGCCCCTATGAAAAGCATTTCCAAAGAAACGACGTTTAACACCGACACGTCCGACTTGGATATTCTTGATGGTCATATTTGGCGGCTGTCCGAACAGGTCGCGGATCGTGCGAAAGCCAAGGAACTAGCGGGGCGTGTAGTGACACTGAAACTCAAACGCGCGAATTTTACGCAAATAACACGGCGCATTTCTCTGCGTGAACCTACGCAAATGACGGATCGCTTATACCGCGAAGCGCGTGCACTTTTTGACGCTCTGGGCGATCAAGGGCCATATCGTTTGATTGGCACGGGGCTGTCGGAACTGTCCAAAGCGGATGTGGCGGATTTAAGCGGTGATCTGCTCGACCCTGACGCAGAGCGACGCAACAAAGCCGAACGAGCAACAGATAAAATCAGGGCTCGCTTTGGCAGTGATGCGATCGTAAAAGGTCGGTCTTTGCGCTAGGCTTTATTCGGCTGCGACAGGCATCACAGCGCCACGGTTAAAGTCACACACCTCGACAAGAACCTCGGTCACAGCGCGCTTCACATCTGCGAAGCTCGCGCTTTTGGTTAAGGTCTCTTCATCCATGTAAATCGCGCGATCAATCTCGATCTGGATGGCGTGCTGATTTCGAGCGGGCCGGCCATAGGTTTGCGTCACGTAAGCCCCCGCAAACGGCGTGTTGCGCGCCACTTTAAAGCCTGCGTTGGCGAATGCGGCCTCAACGCGGTCCACGATGTCGCCACTTGCGGAAGCCCCAAAGCGATCACCGAGCACGACGTCAGGGTGATTTTTCTTCAACCCACCGAAATTCTCGAGCGCTTCGTGTGGCATAGAGTGGAAATCAAGCAAAAGGGCGGTGCCAAATTTCGCGCGCGCGTCTTGTAGCAAACTCGCCAACTGATCGTGATACGGATGCCAATAATCGTGCAACCGCTTGCGCGCTTCTACTTGGCTTAGTTTGCCACGATAAATCGCACGGCTGTTCGCAACAACACGCGGTATGACCCCAAGTCCAGAAGCAACACGTGGGTTATGCCCGACCTTCTTGACGCCATCTATCAAGGCAGGATCAAGCTCGTGATCGCTTCGGTTTAGATCCACAAAAGCACGTGGCACGCTCGCTGTTAGCATAGGCGCTCCGAAACGAGGCGTGTCTTCAATCAACACATCAACGAAAGCGTCCTCCGAGGATCGCAT
>Ga0208971_1000857_pt1 | contig 19743 bp, 20 predicted proteins | sample AOAMet1_18_M0_10_2_FD_188229 | JGI IMG/M metagenome (GOLD analysis project Ga0208971, IMG submission 188229) | Ammonia-oxidizing marine microbial communities from Monterey Bay, California, USA - CAN11_18_M0_10 (SPAdes) | ecosystem: Environmental > Aquatic > Marine > Intertidal zone | place... | reverse complement strand
CTGGCATAAGGTCCATATGGATCTGAAGGATCGCCATATAATCCATCATCCTTCTTTAGGTTTGTTTCCTTAAGCTCTAAATAATTAGCACCAATCACCCATTCAAGAAAGCTATCTTTCAAGAAGTTTGCAGAATCAGAGACGGCACGGAATTCTTGATTAAATAACTTTCTATCTCTAAAAGTTTCAGAGAAATAATCATACACATAGGGAAAATGTGAATCTGCATTACCCCAATCAGCATCGTAACTAAAGATTACATCTGTATCAGTTGAGCTAGTAAAACTTTGAAATTCAAAGCCATCAAATGAATGAAAGATTTTGATACCGTATGAGTTGGTTTTTTGAGAATCCATGCCTGGTCTATCCGAAAGAGTATTTAAACTTCCATCTACAGTCCAAATATCTGCAGGATCATCAAGGTCTACTTGAGAAATTAAAAGTTTTATTTTTGTATTGTCTGCTAGCTGCCAATTTACTTTTAGACGACTCGTAGTTTCGTCTTTGCGAGAAGTGTCTGATCTTTTTAAATATAAGTTTTTACGAAAACCATCTGCTTGATCTTTTCTTAGAGCAAGACGATATGTAACATTTGATTTTTGATCTAAAGGTCCTCCAAATGCAATGCCAGTGCTTTTTGTTCCATATGATCCAATTGTTACTTCGCTGATACCCTCATAAGTATTAGTAGGATCTTTTGTTTGAATATAAATAAGTCCTGCCAGTGCATTAGCGCCAATCCTTGCTCCTTGCGGCCCTCTGTAGACTTCAATTTGATCTACATCAAAAGTTGTTGCAATGCCTCCTTGACCAGAATAATCAATATCATCTATTAAAAATCCTACCGAGGAATTAGGGGTGCCCTGGTATCCAGATCTCTCCCCAATTCCTCTGATTTGAAAGTACCGAGCCCTAGAATCACTGGCTGCAAAATTTAAATTTGGAACTAAAAAGGATAGCTGCTCAAAGTGCTTCATGGATTGAGCTTTTATATCTTTTGAACTTAGGAGGACAATACTAGAATCTTCTTGGTTGGAAGATGTTTGTCTCCAATTTCCCTTCACAACCACTTCTTCAATAGTTTCTGAGAAGCTATCAATGCTAAAAGAAGAAATCAGTATTATGGATAAATAAACAGATGCTCTGTTTTTAAAAATGTTCATGCAATTCCTCCGCCATTATTGTATGGATCAGGTTCAAAGGGTTTCAGTAAAGATCTCAGGTCAGAAGAACCACCCCTTTGCAGTTGTAACTATCTTATGAGCTTTGACTAGAAAAATCTATATGGGTTTATTTAAAATTTTCTTGCTAAGGTAGGCTCATGCATAAATTTTTATCAATACTTTTTCTTACCTCTTGCCTTGTTGGCTGCAATGGCGAACTAAATAAAGCAGAGCAAACTGTTTCGTCAGATCTTATTGCCAAGGCAAAAGCTATACATGCCTCAGCATTGACCCTGGATGCACACGCAGATATTGAAATACCTGGAAAGCCTTCAAGCTATGTTGGCAGTGATGGCCTGTCAAAAGTAGAGCCTAGCAAAATGCGAGCTGGAGGACTTGATGCTGTTGTCATGGCTATAGCTGTTGGCCCTATGCCAAGGAATGAAGATGGTTATTCTGCAGCAAAGGCATTAGCCCAAACTAAACTTAAATCAGTAAGGGCGCTAGCGGAAGATAAAGCCAACAACAGTGTCATAGCATTAAATACAGATCAATTGATTGAAGCTGAACATCAAGGAAAATCAGCGTTCATCCTTGGATTCCAGAATGCATTGATCCTTGGCAGAGAAATAGATGACATTGATACTTTGTATAACTCTGGGGTAAGAGTTTTTGCTCTCACTCATATGGGTCACAATGATTTTGCTGATTCATCACGCACTCTATTTGATGGTAAAACTAATACTCGAGAGCCTGATGCTGAACATGGCGGCTTATCTTCTTTGGGTAAAAAAGCTGTAAAAAGAATTAATGCCCTAGGTGGAGTAATGGATATTTCACAATTATCTAGCCAGGCAGCTTTGCAAGCAATCAAACTATCAACCTCGCCTGTTATTGCAAGTCATTCAAATGTAAGAGCTTTAACTAATGTGAGTCGCAATCTCTCTAATAAAGAGATAGACCGAATTGGCTCCACTGGAGGCGTTATCCATGTTGCTCCATTTAGAGGTTATTTGTTTGATTCTGCAGATCCAAAAATGGATCAAGCTATTCGATCTATTCGAAAGGAGTCGGGAATAGATGAAGATTATTTGTATCCATTTGAACTTTACTGGGAAATTGAAGACAGCTCTGTAAAAAAAGATTTTATAACTCGCATCAGTATGCAGCTAGGACCAATAGGCTTAAATGAAATGTTAGATCATATTGATTACATTGCTAACAGAATTGGCATTGATCATGTGGGCATTGGTACTGATTTTAACCATGGCAGTGGCATAGAAGGTTTTGACGATGCAAGCGAAGCGCTGAACGTTACAATTGAGCTTCTGAAACGCGGCTACAGCGAAGATGAGGTAACAAAAATCTGGGGCGGTAACTTTGTTCGTGTTTGGAAAGCGGCAGAAAAAGCAGCGGAAAAATAGCCTAAATTATTAAAAGAATTATTAAGAATAAGTAAGCTAGCTAAGAAGCTGGTGGGTCTGGGTGGACTCGAACCACCGACCTCACCCTTATCAGGGGTGCGCTCTAACCAAGCTGAGCTACAGACCCAAAAAATTGGGAAAAGCGATTATAAACTAAACAAGCACCTTGGGAAACTAAGTAATGAATTAATCTAGCTTGCCCTCTTCACGAAGTTTTTGACGAATCTTAGTGGCGCTAATTTCAGTTACAGAACTATCAAATACCTCCTCTTCAAACAAGTATCCAACACCTCTGCCATAAGTAATATTAACGATGTTAGGAACAAGCATAATCTCATATTCTTTTCCGCGCTGAAAGCCGTCTTTCAAAAGACCTACCTCAATGTTATTACAAACCTCTTCCCAGTTGAATGGATTGTCGTCCTGCCCATCACCGCCAGATGCTCCCTGAACATCTCTAACTTGAATGGCTACTTGACCTGTTTTTGCTACACATCTTTTAAATAGGGCTTGATGTCCATCATGCCACGGCTGCCATCTTCCAAGCATTTGAACTGTCGGTTTTTTCCAATCAAACATTTTTTAAAATCTCCCTAGCCACATCTTCATGGTTGTGTTCATTCCATTCAGTGATATGAAAGTCGACTCTTTCAGGATCTTGAAAAAGTTTATTAGTATCTTCATATCTTCCTTCTTTAATGGTATCCATCCAAATGACTATGTCAGCACTAAAGTTATCTCTGGTTTCTTTTGTTGGGCAAACAAAATCACAGACAACATGGCGCCCATGTGACTTTTCAAAGTCTGCAAAAGTTTTCATTCTCATTGATTGTCTAGCCCTGCCCTCATCTGAAAAATCCCAATCATTGGCCATGTTTCTGACTTTATCGGCGTTGTACCAGGCAGCATCAAGGAGGGGAACTAAGCGTTCTGTAAGGTATGTTTTTCCACTTCCAGGCAACCCCATAACTAATATTTTCATGTGCTTAATCTCAATATAAGTTTTAGCTCTGCTTTACAGATTCATACAGGCTATAAAATAAATAAAATAAGGGCATCAGTGTAAGGTATTTAACTAATGTCACAAGGATTAAAAACCAGAGCTCAGAGTCAATTCCCCCCATGCCTCCAATCAATCCAAAAATAAGTTGTATGCCTAAAAATATCGCTGTCAGAAAAAATAATTTATTAGCAGCTTCTTCTGTTAGCTTCCAAGACTCACCAAAAGAATCCATAACACCTTTATCTTCAAACATAATAAATATCGGGAATAGACCCAATCGACCATATAAGTAAAAGCCTGGTAAAACCAACATTAAAAAGCCTAGCCCATAAGCAAAGGAATGCAGAATATTTGCCCAGAGTAATGGAAAAAATTTCTTTAGCCCAAAAAAAAGAGCTTGATATGGACTGGTTAAATCACCTTGTGACAAAGAACGAAATGCAACCATGCTGCCGCCGCTTAAAGCAACTGAGAAAACAAGAGAAGCAAATACTAGTATGAAGACTTGTCCCGATATTTCGCCAAGAGCCTCCAATGCAGCACTCTCAGAGCTCGCTTGAATATCCAATGAACTGATCAAATTTGCCAGTGCAATGTCTAGGGTGGCTACTGGTAAGCATAGAATAAATAAGAAGCTGGCATGTCGTGCGCAGAAATTAATGGATGAAAAAAACTGTTGCATATTTTTATAAAGAATTAATTGTTAAGTAAAAAATTATAGAGTTATTTTTTTAAATTTCCTTTTGCCGACTTGGTAAATTGCACTGGTTCCAGCGCTAATTAAGAGCTTAGGATCGAAGACCTTTTCTTCATCAATTCTAACTGCTCCTTGTTGTATCATCCGCATTGCTTCAGAGGTGCTGCTTGTCATCCCAGATTCTTTTAAAAGGTTTGCCAAGGGGATCGAATCTTCTGAAATGGTAATTGATAATTCTTCAATTTCAACTGGAATATTTTTCTTTTGAAACTGGTTAATAAAATTATCTTCTGCCAATTCTGCAGATTTATCGTCATGAAAGCGAGCTATAAGCTCTTTCGCTAATTGAATTTTTATATCCCTAGGATTCTTGCCTTTTGCTTGCTCAGCTCTAAGCTTTGCTATCTCATTTGTACTTTTAAAGCTTAATAAATTAAACCATCTCCACATTAACTCATCAGATATAGACATAATTTTTCCAAACATTTCTTTTGGGTCCTCATCTATGCCAACATAATTATCAAGAGATTTAGACATTTTATTCTTTCCATCCAGGCCCTCGAGTATCGGGACAGTTAAAACAACCTGGGGCTCTTGGCCAACTGCTCTTTGAAGATCTCTGCCTACCAAAAGATTAAATTTTTGATCAGTGCCGCCAAGCTCAACATCAGCTTCCAAAGCAATAGAATCATTTGCTTGAATTAATGGGTACAAAAATTCATGCAAAGCAATGCTTTGATTGGACTTATACCTTTTATTAAAATCGTCACGCTCTAACATTCTTGCTAGATTGTATTGCGAAGCCAGCTTAATAATTCCTTCTGCACCAAGCTTGCTGCTCCATTCGGAATTAAATCTCACATCAGTTAATTTTGGATCTAATATCTTAAAAACCTGCTTTTTATATGATTTGGCATTCTCTTTTATTTCGGTTTCATTTAAAGCTGGTCTAGTTTTATTTTTTCCAGAGGGGTCTCCAATCATGCCTGTAAAGTCGCCAATTAAGAAGATGACCTGATGTCCCAATTGTTGAAAGTGTCTCAACTTATTGATAAGCACTGTATGCCCAAGATGCAAATCAGGTGCTGTTGGATCAAAACCAGCCTTAACAATAAGCTGCTTCTTTGATTTCAGTTTTGCAAGCAATTCATCTTCACTGATTAGCTCGTCAACACCTCGTTTAATTAAATTGAGATTTTCTTTCATAAATTATCATTTATTATAGTATTTAATCTGTTAAATGTTAGAAATCTTATGACTGAACAAAAAAAGACTCAATTTGTTTTTAAGCCAATTATTCGGGGTATCGCTATCACAGACAGCGAGGAATTATTTCCTGTTGGAAAAGTATACTGTGTCGGCAAAAACTATGCTGATCATGCTAAAGAGATGGGCGGCACGGTAGACAAAGATCAACCATTTTTTTTTAGTAAGCCTCCTCAAGCTATTACTCAGGCAAATACTATTCCCTTTCCCTCTCAAACAAGCAACCTGCATCATGAAGTTGAATTGGTTGTATTTTTAAAATCAAGCTGTTCGAATATCACGCCATCAGAGGCAAGTCAGCATATTTTTGGATATGCTGTTGGGGTTGACCTAACTAAAAGAGATCTTCAGGCCAATGCAAAAGAACATGGAAAACCATGGGACCTTAGCAAAGGGTTCGATAATTCTGCTCCAATATCCAGCATTCTTAAAAAAGAGGAATACCTATTAGATAGTGGAAGCATTTCGCTTACAGTGAATGGCGAAGAAAAACAATCAAGCAATATCTCACACATGGCTTGGAAAGTTGATGAGTTAATAAGCTGTCTATCCAAATTCATCACGCTTAGGGCTGGAGACATTATTTTTACTGGCACACCAGCAGGCGTTGGTAAACTCAACCCATTAGATAAGGTTCATGCCAGCATTGAAGGTGTTGGCACTGCATCATTCCAACTCAATCAATAAACTAAACAAGTGGCTGCCTCTCTAAAACCAAGTTTAAAGAATTTGCCGTTTGTAGTCATGGCAATCCTTGGGGCGATTGCGATTTATGATGCAGGCATAACTAAAGAAGAGGCTGTGCCAGAAATTGTTTCTGAAACATTGCTGTTATCTCCAAAAAATGAACAGGGATTTAACACTAAAAATATCCATATTGTTAAAGAAGGTGAAAATCTCTCAGTAATATTTGAAAAATATAAGGTCTCATTAAATGATACTTACAAAATTTTTAGGAAAGATAAATCTGGTGAAGTAAAAAATATTTTACCAAAAGACAGGCTCGTATTTTCATCTCTAAATAATATTTTACAAAAAATAACTATTTATAAGGGGTCTCTCTTGTCTTTTGAAATTGAGATTTTGCCAGAAATTAGAATTAAAAAAAATATTAGGAAGCCTGAGCTCATTAATTCATTTAAGACAGGGGTGATTGAGTCATCATTCTATTTGGCCGGCTTAAAAAATGAAATCCCTGAAAGTGTCATCATGGATCTGGCGTATATTTTTGGATGGGATATCGACTTTGTATTTGATATTAGAGAAGGTGATAGATTCCATCTTCTTTTCGAAACTCCATTTGTTGATGGAGAAAAAATTGAGAATGGGAGTATTTTGTATGCTGAGTTTTATAACAAAAATAAAAGGTACTCTGCCACTAGGTACAAAGGCAAAAATAAAAAATGGGAGTATTTTGATCAAAATGGTGGCAGTCTAGAAAAGGCTTTTTTAAGGGCCCCCTTAGATTTTGCATATGTAAGTTCGCACTTCAATCCAAATAGAAAACATCCGATTTTAAATAAGATAAGGGCTCATAATGGAGTTGATTATGCAGCAAAAAGAGGAACTCCAATTAGAGCTACAGGCGAAGGGGTTATTGAATCTGTTGGTTGGAAAGGAGGTTATGGGAGGACAATAGTCATCCGTCATGGAGGTGAAATAACAACACTCTATGCTCACATGGATAAATATCATCCTGCAATCACCAAGGGGGGCAAGGTAAAACAGAGTCAAACTATAGGCTATGTAGGTGATTCAGGCTTAGCTACAGCACCTCATTTGCATTATGAGTTTAGAATCGGAGAAAAAAGAACAGATCCCTTAAAAGTTGCATTGCCTTCTGCAGAACCATTAGAAAAGTCTGCAATAAAGGAGTTTAAAAATTTAAAAAATAATTACATGGCTATCTCTGATCAGTTATTATCAAAAGACCCTAATGCGCAACTCTTTAAGTAATATTTACATAGGCACCATGAGTGGAACAAGCCACGATGGAATTGATATTTGTGCTATGCGTGGAGAGAAGAATATTCAGCTACTAAGTTTTAAATCCTATAAATATCCTAAGAAATTGCGGCAACAAATTTCTGATGTTATTGAAAAAAAAGTATTGGGTGTAGATCATTATTTTGAGATCAATAAAAATATTGGGTATGCATTTAGTAAATCAATTAATCAGTTTCTGGTCCATGAGAATATAAAAAAAAATAAAGTCTCAGCGATAGGCTTGTCTGGTCAAACGTTATGGCATGAACCAAAAAGGAAATACCCATTTTCTATTCAAGCTGGCGATCCAAAAGTGGTGGCTAGGGAATGTGGCATTAATGTAGTCAGTGACTTTAGAAATGACCATATTAGACTTGGTGGTGAAGGAGCTCCTCTTGTTCCAGAATTTCATAAAAAAATATTTTCTAGAGGTAGGGCTTCGATTTTTATTGTCAATATTGGTGGGATTTCAAACTTTACCTATCTAGATGGGTTAGGAAACTTTTTTGGGTCTGATTGCGGACCAGGTAACGCTCTGATGGACATTTACTGTCAAAAATATCTTGATCTGCCCTTTGATAAAAAGGGAAAGTTTGCAAGCATGGGATCAATTCATGAGCCCTCTCTAAAAAAAATGCTGGCTCATAATTTCTTCAAACAAAATCATCCAAAATCTACAGGAAAAGAAATTTTTAATATGGCGTTTATTCCTAAATCATTGCTAAAAAAATCACTTAATGATGTTCTGGCAACTCTTACAGAGCTAACTGCAATTAGTATTGCTAGATCAATCAGGTCAAGAAAGACATCACCTAAGGAAATAATAGTCTGTGGTGGGGGATTAAAAAATGAATTCTTAATTCAAAGAGCTAGCCATCATACAAAAATTAATTTTTATTCATCAGAAAACTATGGATATAACCCTCAGGCAATTGAAGCTATGGCATTTGGATGGATGGCGCAACAAAGAATTGAAAAAAAGCCTCTTGCTGTAATGGATACTAAGGGGTTACTTGGAAAAATAACGAAGTCTAAATAGTGAAGGATTCTCCGCATCCGCAGGTAGTTTTGGCATTGGGGTTGGTTACTAGGAACCTTGAACCAGACAAATCTTCGACATAATCTAATGTTGATCCATACAGGTACGGGTATGAAAGAGAATCAAGCAAGATAGTAAAGTCTTTAAAGTTAATAACATCATCATCTCCTGCAGGGTCTCCTTCAAACTTAAACCCATATTGAAAGCCAGAACAGCCGCCGCCAGTAACATATACTCTAAAATAATTAGATTCTTGATTAGGCAGGAGAGTTTGAATACGCTTTACAGCGTTAGAACTTAGTGTAATTGAAGAAGATTCATTGCTCATAATATTAATAGTTTATAGGATTAAAATTAGATTCAGTAATAACCGTCAGAAAAAATTCTCTATCATTGGCCCATAAAGAGCTAAAATATTGTTACATGACTTTGTACCTAACTTTTAAAACCCTCCATATTCTATTTATGGTCTCTTGGTTTGCGGGTATTTTTTATCTACCTCGTCTATTTGTTTACCATGCTGAAAGCCAAAGCGAAGAAGCTAAAGCACAACTAGCAATAATGGAAAAAAAATTATTTAAATTTATCACCCCTCTTGGTCTCTTAGCTTTGTTGTTTGGTCTCTTGATGGGTTTTTTAGGATCAAACTGGGCTACCTTTTTTTCCCAAAACTGGATCATTGCAAAGTTGATTGTTGTTCTTGGGTTAGCTTTATATCAAATGTATTGCTGGAAAATATTAAAAGAGCTTCGCACACCAAAACATCAATGGACTGGTTTTAAATTACGTTTATTTAATGAAGTTCCAGTTGTGCTGTTATTAATTGGAATTTTTGCAGCAGTTTTTAAGTTTTAGAAATCGTGTAAATTAGCTGCTTTATGCAGCCCTCTCAAGGAATGAAAATTTAATTTATGGCCAAACTGCCTTCGATTAATTTGGTATAATTTATCCAAGATACACAATGATTTGATTGGCTAGATGTATCTGAATTTAAAAAATAATTAATCACTCACTTAAAAAACCTTTGAAAAGAACAAAATCAGAATCTCTTTTTGAGCAAGCGCAATCCCTTATGCCAGGAGGTGTGAATTCACCAGTAAGAGCGTTTAAAAATGTTGACAGTCAGCCAATATTTTTTAAATCTGCTAAAGGGCCAATTTTAATTGATGAAGACGACAATCAATACATAGATTTTATTGGTTCATGGGGCCCCATGATTCTTGGTCACTCCAATCCAATAGTTCTAGATGCAGTTAAGGCTCAGCTCGAGCTTGGAACAAGTTATGGCGCTCCAACAAGTTTAGAAAATAAGCTTGCTGCTCTAATAAAAAATCAAATCCCATCAATGGAAAAGATGAGAATGGTGAATTCTGGAACAGAGGCTACTATGAGCTGCGTTAGGCTAGCACGAGGCGTTACTGGGAAAAATAAGATTATAAAATTTACTGGCTGCTATCACGGGCATGTTGACTCACTATTGGTCAAAGCTGGATCAGGGGTTTCAACTTTTGGACTACCCGATTCACCAGGCATACCTGAAGAATTAGCAAAATTAACCTACAGCTGCCCTTATAACGATGCGCAAGCAGTTTTGGAAATAGCCAAGGACATAGGGGATGATCTAGCGGCAATTATTGTTGAGCCCATAGCAGGCAACATGGGTTTTGTTCCTGGAGATTTAGAATTCTTATCAACACTGAGAAATATATGCGATCAAAATAATTCTCTTCTTATTTTTGATGAGGTGATGTCTGGGTTTAGAGTTGGGCTTGGGGGAGCGCAAGCTATCTACAATATTAAGCCTGATCTCACAGCTCTTGGAAAGGTTATAGGCGGAGGATTGCCTGTAGGTGCATTTGGTGGGAAGCAATCTATGATGGACCAACTTGCCCCTCTTGGACCAATCTACCAAGCAGGAACATTATCAGGCAACCCGCTAGCAATGAGTGCTGGCATTGCTTTAATTGATGCGTTAATCACACAGAACCCATTTGATGCTCTAGAGACTGCTTCAAAAAAATTAATGTTGCATACAAAAACAAAAATGCATGAAAAAGGTATTCCATTCTCAACAGCATCTATCGGAGGAATGTTTGGGTTTTTCTTCAGTGAAGATTTACCAAGAAATTTTGAAGATGTTGTAAAAACTGATGATGAAATGTTTAAAAAATTCTTTAATGTTGCTCTAGATCATGGCTTATACTTTGCTCCTTCGAAATATGAAGCTGGGTTCATTTCTTCAACACATGACCAAATGATACTAGATCAAGCAATGGAAAAAGTTGAGCAAACCATCTTGGAGTTATAAAAATGAAAAATGATATTGCCGCTATTGGAAACGCACTTGTGGATACAGTCTTTAAAGTGCCGCATGAGTTAATTAAAGAGCTAGGCCTTGAAATTGATCAAATGACTTTATCAAGTGCTGAAGAGCATGCGCCCATAATACAAAGGCTTCTTGATTCAGGAGCAGACACTATGTCTGATTGTGGAGGATCTGCAACGAATAGTCTGGTTGCTGCTGCGCGTTTTGGCGCTTCCTGTTTTCATGTCTGCAAAGTTTCAGATGATCAAGATGGAAAGCGCTACTTAAATAGCCTCAAAGATGCGGGAGTTAATCACGGCGGTTTAATGGCTAAAGAGGGTTCTATTCCTACAGGCAAATGTTTAATTCTTGTGACTCCAGATGCAAAAAGAACAATGACTACAGCATTAAATGTTAGCTCTTTAATGGATGAAAATGATTTAGATCTAGATCAAATAGCAAATTCAAAAATTTTTTATATTGAAGGTTATATGGTAACGAGTCCTGAGAACTATCAGGTCACACTCAAGGCATTGAATCATCTCAAAGATTTCCCAGAAGTAAAAATAGCTTTGTCTTTATCAGATCCGGGATTAGTCATGGGGTTTAGAGAAAAATTTAATGAAATTGAATCATTTGGCCTAGACTACCTTTTTGGCAATGCAGATGAAGCCATGGCATTTGCAGAGGCTGAAAATCTTGAAGCGGCATTAACCAGCCTTCAATCTAAATCATATACTTCAATAGTAACCATGGGCAAAGACGGAAGTGCCGTCGTGCAGACCAATGAGATTATCAAAACCCCTAGTTATCAGGGCATGAGCCAACCCATCGATACAAATGGAGCTGGAGACATGTTTGCAGGAAGTTTTCTTTATGCATTGCTGCAAAATAACAGTTTAGGCGCTTGTTCTAAATTTGCTAACTATGGTGCTGCAAAGATAGTGGAGACTTTTGGACCAAGATTAACTCTCGATGGATATCGTGATGTTTTAAATAATTATCAAAAAAGCTAGCTTATTGCTCTGCTTTCTGATAATTTCATGCGCCTAAATACTTTTAAATATTAAATATGCCAAAAAAAGTGGCTCCAAAAAAATTAACTGCTAAGAAAGCAGCTCCAAAAAAATTAACTGCTAAGAAAGCAGCTCCAAAAAAATTAACTGCTAAGAAAGTTGTAACTAAAAGGGCTCCTGCAAAAAAAGCAGCTCCAAAAAAATTAACTGCTAAGAAAGTTGTAACTAAAAGGGCTCCTGCTAAAAAAGCAGCTCCAAAAAAATCAACAAGTAATAAAAGAACAACCCCTATCTCCTCCTATAAAGGTAGAAAAGGCGAGAAATACATGAGTGCTGCGATGAAAAAGCATTTTAATGCTGTTTTGGTTGAATGGCGCGAACATTTAAAAGAAGAGATGCAAAAAACTTTCGACCACTTAAAAAATAAAGGTGAGTCATATGCAGATCCTATTGATAGGGCATCTCAAGAAGAAGAATTTGCCTTTGAACTTCGTACAAGAGATAGAGAAAGAAAACTAATTAATAAGATTGCTGGCTCCTTAGAACAAATCAAGCAAGATGACTATGGATACTGTTATGCTTGTGGCATAGAGATAGGAGTTAAAAGACTTGAAGCTAGACCCACTGCAACACATTGTATTGACTGCAAAACGCTAGATGAAATTAAAGAAAAGCAACTTGGTGGCTAGTAATCAGACCCCAAAAAGTTTTACCTAAGCTTTTGAACAAAACGATTAAATCATCCTCTTCTAGAACTCCCAAAATTCTTACGGAAAATAAATTTAGTCCTCTTGCCATTGAGGTGATTAAAAAACTAAAGAAAAATAATTTTCAAGCATATTTAGTTGGCGGCTGTGTCAGAGATTCTTTGGTTGGCATAAAAGCAAAAGATTTTGATGTGTCGACCAATGCGACACCCGAAGAAGTCAGAAAAATATTTCGTTCATCAAGAATTATTGGCAAGCGGTTTCGACTGGTTCATGTGTTTAGTAGAAATGAGCTTATTGAAGTCTCAACTTTTAGAGCGGATGCATCAAAGGCAAATAATAATTCTGGAGTTGTAAAAGACACTGATGGAAAAATTTTAAGAGACAATGTTTGGGGATCATTGGAAGAGGACTGTATTAGAAGAGATTTTTCTATCAATGCTTTATATTTTGATCCAATGGAAAATAACTTGTGTGATTTTCATCGTGGCTTAGAGCATATTAAAAAGAAAGTCATTGTCTCAATCGGCGACCCTTTGGTTAGGTTTGAAGAAGATCCAGTCAGAAGCATACGCGCTATAAGGTTTAGTTCAAAACTAAAATTTAAAATATCGAATGATGTAAAAAAGGCCATATACAAAAAAGGTCATTTACTAGGCAATATCTCAAATGCGCGAATGTTTGATGAGTTCTGTAAAATTTTTCTTACAAAAGAAGCGTTGAACAATTTTAATAAATTGGATAAATTTGGTGTTCTTGAGCACCTGGTAAATAGTAAAAATTATGATGAGAATTCATTTGGCCTAAGGTTTCAACATGCTGCTCTTGTTAATACTGATAATAGGTTAAAAGACTCCAAGTCGGTTACACCAGGATTTCTTATTGCTGCCTTGCTTTGGCCAAAATTAATAGATACATCAAAAGAAAAAGGGACTCTAAATCTCAGAAAATTTTTTAGAAGCATGGATAGGATTATAAGAGAGCAGCAGGAATTAACTGCTGTACCAAGGAAATTTCATGGGTACATTAAGGATATTTGGTCTCTTCAATTAAAGCTTGAAACTCGGCTAGGGCATCAGCCATACAAAATTTTAAATCATCCGCGCTTTAGGGCAGCTTATGATTTTTTGCTTCTTAGAGAACAAGCAGCTAATGATAAGCAAGGAATGGGTGACTGGTGGACTCAATTTCAGAAAATTAATCGGCCGGCTAAAATTGAGTTACTCCAAGCATTAAGAGACTCTAGAAGCGGACCAGTAGAGAAAAAATTTGGTTTCTTGGAAGAGTTAAGCTAATCTTTACCAAACAAAAGAAAATCCTTATGGAACCAGCTTTACAGGAAGCTCCGCTTCCAAAATATATTGCCATTGAAGGGCCGATTGGTGTCGGAAAAACAACTTTGGCTCACAAAATTGCTGAGTCTTTTAATTATGATGTATTTTTAGAGCAGCCTACTGAAAACCCTTTTCTTAAAAGTTTTTATAGAAACCCAAAACAATCTGCGCTGGCCACCCAATTGTTTTTTCTATTTCAACGAATGCAGCAAATTGAAGACTTGAAGCAAAGGTCATTATTTGAACCAGTTCGGGTTGCTGATTTTTTAATTCAAAAAGATAGGCTCTTTGCTGAGGTAACTCTATCAGAAGAAGAAATGGGTTTGTATGACAAAGTCTATGAGCACCTTACATTAGATGCACCTTCACCAGATTTAGTAATATATCTTCAAGCACCTGTGGAGGTCTTGCTTGAGAGAATTAATAAGCGGGGCAATCCTGATGAAAAATTTCTAACCATTGATTACCTTGAAAAACTAAATGAAGCTTACTCTAAATTCTTTTTATATTTTGAAAGCGCTCCATTGTTGATAATCAATGCATCAGATATTGATCTTGAAAGTGGCGGCTCTGACTACGACATGCTGATTAATAAAATTATGTCTGATCCAAGAGGAAAAAATTTTATAAACCCCCAGCCTTCTATTCTCTAGTTTTTTTAGGGTGTCGTTGTGAGCAATAAAATATACCTCCCTCCAAAAACACTTACCAACCCATATTTAAAAGATATGGACGAATACTCCCAAATGTATAAGGAGTCTATTGAAAACCCTGAAAGCTTTTTTGGTTATCAAGCAAAAGAAAATCTAGACTGGATTGAGCCATTTAGAAGTACACATAATAATAATTTTTCTGAATCAAAATGGTTTGAAGGAGGCAAGATTAATATTGCTTATAACTGCATTGATAGACATTTAAAAGAGCATGCAGATAAAAGTGCTCTTATTTGGGAGGGTGATAACTCCGAGGAGTCTATCAATGTTAATTATTCTGAGTTACATAAAAATGTTTGTAAGTTTTCTAATGTACTAAAGAGTTTAGGGGCTGCAAAAGGCTCAAGAGTATGTATATATATGCCTATGATTCCTGAGGCTGCATACGCAATGCTTGCATGTGCTCGGATAGGCGCAATTCATTCAGTTGTATTTGGTGGATTTTCACCAGAGTCTTTAAAAGATAGAATCTTAGACGCGGACTGTAGCATTGTGATTACATCAGATGAGGCTGTGAGAGGTGGCAAGTCTATACCTTTAAAAAACAATGTTGATGCCGCATTATCAGCGTGTCCTTGTGTTGATTACTGCCTAGTAATCAAAAGAACTGGCAGCGAAGTCTCATGGGTTCAGGGCAGGGATATTGCTTATGAAGACGTATTTCCTCATGCTTCAGAGGAATGCCCTTGCGAACCAATGGAATCAGAAGACCCTTTATTTATTTTATATACCTCAGGCTCCACAGGAAAACCAAAGGGAGTTATGCACACTTCAGGAGGCTACCTGCTTGGAGCCCATCTCAGCTTTAAGTACCTATTTGGCCATGAGTCAAGCGATAGGTATTGGTGCACAGCAGATGTAGGGTGGATTACCGGCCATACATACATTCTATACGGGCCGTTATCTAATGGAGCAACGAGCTTAATGTTTGAAGGCATTCCCACCTATCCTAACCCCTCAAGGTTTTGGGAGATTTGTGACAAACATCAGATTTCTATCTTCTATACAGCACCAACAGCCTTAAGGGCCTTAATGGCTCAAGGAAACAAATACGTTCACTGCACTAAAAGATCAAGCCTTCGCATTCTGGGTACGGTTGGAGAACCAATCAATCCTGAGGCATGGGAGTGGTATTTTAAAGTAGTTGGAAATGAGTCGTGTCAAATTATAGACACATGGTGGCAGACGGAAACAGGATCAGTACTAATCTCTCCCATTGCTGGGATTACCCCTGTGAAACCTGGCTCCGCTACCTTGCCTTTTTTTGGAGTTAAGCCTGAGTTAGTGGATGAGCATGGAACGATTTTGGATGGAGAGCAATCAGGTAATTTGGTCATTACTCAATCATGGCCAAGTCAGATTAGAAGTATTTATGGAGATCATCAAAGAATGATTGATACTTATTTCTCTACTTACAAAAATGCCTATTTCACTGGTGATGGGGCAAAAAGAGATGCTGATGGATATTTTTGGATTACTGGCAGGGTTGATGATGTATTGAATGTATCTGGACACCGGCTTGGCACGGCAGAAATAGAAAGCGCCTTAGTGTTACATGAGAAAGTTGCTGAGGCTGCAATTGTAGGGTTTGAGCATCCCATTAAAGGACAAGGCATTTATGCATATGTAACCCTCATGATAGGAGAAAAAGAAAATGAGGAGCTTAAAAAAGAGCTACAAAATTTTGTTGCAAATGAAATTAGTCCCATTGCTAAACCTGATCTAATCCAATGGGCTCCTGGACTTCCTAAGACAAGATCTGGAAAAATTATGAGAAGAATTTTAAGAAAGATTGCTGGCGATGAATTTGATAATCTTGGTGATACATCCACCTTGGCAGACCCGGGTGTCGTTGAAAGTTTGATTAAGAATAAACTCAGTCTATAGGTAGCTAATTACCAAACACGCAACCCCAGCGGCTGCTGCCATAAATGCCATGGTATTAATTAAGAAGTCTTCAGTCATTAATTGACTATCATCTCTTAGGGTATAAAAATTATTAGGCAAGAACGCTAGAACAAACGAATTAATGAAGTGCATCAAAAATAAAATTAACAAAATCCAGTGCCCTTTCTCAAGAATTGCCATTAGGCAAATGAGAATGAAAGGAGCATCAAGACTTAAAAATAATTTTCTGTTTTTTGGGTTATAAATAAACCCCATAAAATTGAAGTTTTCTTTGTGCAGCCAAAGACAAATTAGAGCAAATATTAAATACATGCACCCTAAGATAAAAGTAAACATTCTTAACTAGTTAGACGACCAGGTTTTATTTTTAGAATCAAAAGTTGCAATTCCATCATCTAAGAGTTTATGGAGATGGGCCTCCAGGCTCCAAATAGCAATAGGGTGCAATTTTTTATCAACATCATCATATACCGCTTCAACCAGTTGTTTGGATGAAGCTGAAGAGGCTATTTTTAACTTAGCTATGACTTTATTTTCTCTTTCAATTCTATGATTGATAATCCAATCAACTACGTTAATTGGATTTTCTAAAAAATCTCCATGGCCTGGGCCTATTTTTTTAAATTGATAATTTTTTAATAATTCCAATGAGGCTAGATAGTCCTTCATAGATCCATCTGGATGAGCAATAACGACGGTGGAGCCATTCATAATATGGTCTCCTGTAAGCATGGTTTCTTCTTCTTGAATCAAATAACAAAGGTGATTAGATGCATGCCCAGGGGTATGAATCGTTTCTATGGTGTATTCATCGGTCTCTATTAGATCGCCATGGCTTAAAATGCGATCAGGTTTGAATGATTTATCCTGCAGCGAATCATCTTTTGCAAGCAATCTTCCCATCAAAGGGATGTTGAGCATTTCACCTAAAATTTTTGCTCCGGGAGAATGATCTCTATGGGTGTGAGTGACTAGAATTCTATTAATATTGCCTTTTCCTAATTTAATTAAATGTTCAATATGAGCATCTATCTTAGGACCTGGATCAACAAGAGTTAAATCATTTTTTCCAATCAGATAGCTGTTTGTGCCTGGGCCTGTAAAAATACTGCCATTGCCGGCAACCACTCTTTGAATAATTGAACTAGGCATCTTCATACCCCTCGTCTCCTGGAAAATATCCAACCCACTTCCCATCTCTTTTAATAAATTTAGGTAATATTGCTGGAATAGCATCATCATCAAGCTCTGCAAAAAAATTGAAAGCATCGTCATATGAAGCAAACTCAGCTAATTTTTCTAGACTTTGTATTGTAGGTGGAAGCATGTTCATATTGCCTTCTTGAAATTTTTTAATTGCCTCTGAGGGCTTAATCCAGAAGCTATCTGTTAGTTCAAATCCATCATGCATTCCAAGCGGCTCTTGGCTTACTTTTGCAAGAAAGAATCTGGTATCAAATCGCTTAGGTTCTATTGTTGGAGTGATCCAATGTGCGCAAGGCACAATGCTGCTTGTTCTCAAGTTTAATTCTTCTCTAAAGCATATTTCTTGAAAAGAAATCTCTCCAGCATTTAATTGTTGTCTATAGGAATTTAATTTAGCTTCGTCATGAATTAAAGAGTCATTCTTGTTTGTAAGTAAAATTCCAACCTCCTCAAAACACTCTCTTATGCAAGCTATCCAATATGCTAAACCATTATTAGTAAGACCAAGTTTCTTTGATGCTCTTTCATCATCTAATCCTTGGCAATATTTATGCAAAGACTTGTCAAAGTCAGATTTATCCAGTTTGCCCCCTGGAAAAACATATACGCTTCCAAAGGGAGATTTGTTACTTCTTTTTGCCATGAAGATCTCAAATTCTTCATCTGCATCACGCATAAGAATAACAGTTGCGGCTGGTTTAATTGATGTATTCATAATTAGTACGGAATTATATTATCCATTAGAATACTCCTTAATGGAAATCACAGGCTCACTCACGGATGATATAAAAATAGCGCCAGAATGGTTCCATTCTTCTGTCTCCATTAAACCTCGACAAGAAATTCTTAAACAACCACTTGGTAATGTAAATTATCAAGTTTGGGATAGAGAGAATGCAAAAAATATTATTGTATTAATTCATGGCACCGGGGCGCATAAAAGATGGTGGGATCCAATTGCTCCATTGATTGATAAGAGTTTTTCAATAATCGCACCAGATCTGCCCGGGATGGGAGAGTCCGATCACAGAAAGGAATATGATTTTGAAGATTTTAGCGAGACATTGGTAGCAATTATGCACCAAGAGAAAATTGTTAATGCTAGGCAGAAAATTTATCTGGTAGGACATTCGCTTGGCGGTCATGTAGCTGGATTTATGGCAAGTGAATTTCCGGATCTCTTTCATGGGGTTGTTATGATCGACTCTCCTATTCGCCCTCCGACTTATGATTATGACAAACATCAAAGCACTGGTCCGCTAAGAAAAATTAAATACTACCCTGATAAGGTTTCAATCATCGAAAGATTTAGGCTGATGCCTCCTCAGGACTGCAATAATGGTTGGTATCTTAGATATATAGCAGAACACTCAATTTTAAATGTTGAAGAAGGCTGGAGATGGCGATTTGATGATAAATTGTTTGCAACTCTTAGGCGCCTGCACAATTATGAATTTAAATTTCAATGCCCAGCACTTTTTATTGCTGGCGGTAAAAGTCTATTATTGGAATCAAAGGTTATGAAATATATAAAAGAGGCTTTTAAAAGCTCTATGACAGTTGAAGTAATTGAGGATGCGGCTCATCATGTCCCGCTTGATTCTCCGCTTGAACTTATCTCTCTAATAAATAATTATTTACAGGAGTGGAAAGACAAACAATGAAAAAAATACTAATGGCTGTTTTAGGAATGCTTACATTAAGTGTTATTGCATTTTTATGGCTCGGAAATAATAAAAGCATTGAGCCCTTGATTGGCTGTAAAAATAATGATGAGCTTAAGGTCTATTGTAATTTTATGAATCCTGAAGATTTGGCCCTTACCCCAGATGGGAACTTTTTGATTGTAGCTGAGTTTGGCGGAATGGCTCCATTAGTTGAAATGACCTTTGGCAAATTAAGCTTTTTTAATATTCAAGATAAAACGAGAACTAAAGCAAATATTGCTTTCGGAAAAAATGAATGGGGCTCCGATA
>Ga0208971_1000849_pt1 | contig 19859 bp, 21 predicted proteins | sample AOAMet1_18_M0_10_2_FD_188229 | JGI IMG/M metagenome (GOLD analysis project Ga0208971, IMG submission 188229) | Ammonia-oxidizing marine microbial communities from Monterey Bay, California, USA - CAN11_18_M0_10 (SPAdes) | ecosystem: Environmental > Aquatic > Marine > Intertidal zone | place... | reverse complement strand
GACAATTGCAGTTCATGCCACGGTGATAATGGCAAAGGTGATCGTGAGATCGGCGCGCCAAATCTTACGGATGCGATCTGGCTTTATGGTGGCGATGTTGAAAGCCTTACGCAAACGATCAGCACATCCCGCTTTGGTGTAATGCCCGCATGGGGAATGCGTCTGAAAGCATCTGAAATCAATGCAGTAGCGGCCTATGTTCATCAATTAGGCGGCGGTGAATAAATCGGTAAAATAACGAGATTTCCTTTGTTGTTAAAGGAAATACCTGACAGTTAGTTCCCCCTGTCAGGTCGCCTCAGCCCGTAGACCTGTTCGCACCTGTCTGGGCTGAGGCAATTTTTATGAAAACTTGATCTGGGTCAAAGCGCGTTCTTTTGACCAACATTATGCCTGATCGTGCGAATAGGTTTGGAACACTAAATGAGTAAGTCAAAAACACCGCAATTATTTGCGGCCCAAGTCCCAATTTTTCCCCGACGTGTAAGTGGTTTTTATCGCAACCTCAAATGGTGGATCATGGCCGTTACATTGGGCATTTATTACCTAACACCATGGATCAGGTGGGATCGCGGTCCTGCATTGCCAGATCAAGCGGTGTTGATGGATCTTGCCCATCGGCGGTTTTACTTTTTCTGGATCGAAATTTGGCCCCATGAGTTTTATTTTGTGGCCGGCTTATTAATCATGGCCGGGTTAGGGTTATTTTTGTTCACCTCCGCCTTGGGCCGTGTTTGGTGCGGATATGCCTGTCCGCAAACCGTATGGACGGATCTTTTCATATTAGTTGAACGCTGGATCGAAGGCGATCGTAATGCGCGCGTGCGTCTATGGAAAGGTAAGTGGAACATTCGTAAATGGCGATTGCGATTGGTAAAATGGAATGTCTGGTTGCTGATTTCCTTGGCCACCGGTGGGGCGTGGGTTTTCTATTTCACCGATGCCCCCCAATTGGCTCGTGATCTATTTGCGTTTACGGCCCATCCCATTGCCTATGGAACGATTGCTGTCCTAACGGCGACGACGTTTCTTTTTGGCGGCTTTATGCGCGAACAAGTTTGCATTTACATGTGCCCTTGGCCACGCATCCAGGGCGCCATGATGGATGATGATACCTTGACGGTTGCCTATCGCGATTGGCGCGGCGAGCCCCGTGGCAAGAAACGCGACGCCACCAGAGGGGATTGTATTGATTGCATGGCTTGCGTGAATGTTTGCCCCATGGGCATCGATATCCGCGAAGGTCAACAAATGGAATGTATCACCTGCGCCCTTTGCATTGATGCTTGTGACGAGATCATGGACAAAATCGATCGCCCGCGTGGTTTGATCGACTATCTTGCCTTGGCTGATGAACCTGAGGAACGGGCAGGTAAGCCGCCAAAACCCCTGTGGCGTCATGTTCTGCGCCTGCGCACCATTATTTATACCAGCCTGTGGTCGTTGATTGGGATCGCTTTGATCTACGCTCTATTCATTCAATCCGACATCGACATGACGGTGGAACCCAGCCGCAACCCAACATTTGTGACCTTATCTGATGGTACTGTACGTAATGTTTATACACTGCGGCTGCGTAACAAATTGGGTGAATCGCGCCAGTTTCAGGTCTCATTAACCAGTATGCAAAATTTGCAAATCCAAATTGAAGGCGCGGGCGGTGATACCGTTACTGTTGCCCCTGATAGTTCCACAATGTTGCGCGTGTATGTAACCGCAGACAGCGTAAATCTGGCCGCAAATCTTGATCAAACTGATCTGCGTTTTTGGGTTGAAGATGTGGAAAACGGCGATCGAGCCTCACGCAGCAGCGTATTTAATGGAAAGGGCGAAAAATGATGAACACAACCAAAGGGACAATCACAGGTCGCAAGTTCTTTTTCATGATGCTCGGTGCCTTTTCGATCATCATCAGTGTGAATTTAACGCTGGCTTATCAGGCAATTGCAACATTTCCAGGTTTGGAAGTCAAAAATTCATATGTCGCCAGCCAATCCTTTGATCGGCGACAAAAGGCGCAATTGGCACTAAATTGGGACGTTGCTGCGCGCATTGATCGTGGAAATCTAAGATTGAGCATTCGCCGAGACGGGGGCCCCGTGCAGGCCAAGATACACTCGGCAATTCTTGGGCGCGCAACAAGTGTTGCAGATGACCAATTTCCCGCATTCACTTTTGATGGGGCAGATTATGTAGCACCTGTTGATTTGAGCAGCGGCAATTGGAACCTGCGCCTTATCGCATTTGCCGATGATGGGACTAAATTTCAGCAACGCATTATCGTGGATGTTCAGCCATGAGCGATCAATCCATTCACATAAAAGAACCTTTCCTGATGGACACTGGCAAAGGTAAAATCAGCCGAAAGACAACAAAGAACGACATTCTTTTGTCCTTGCCAAATATTCATTGCGCAGGCTGCATTGGGAAAATCGAAAGAGCATTGAATGCTGTACCAGGGGTACTGGATGCACGCGTAAACCTAAGCCGCAAGCGCGCGACAATTTCGGCAAGTGCAAAAGTTTCAGCCGAAGACCTTATTTGTGTTCTGGATGGTATTGGTCATGAGGCACAGAATTTAAATATGCAAATGCTGGCGGGTTCTGAAACGGATGAAACTGGCCGCAAGCTTCTGTTGCGATTGGTGGTTGCAGGATTTGCGATGATGAATATTATGCTGTTTTCCGTGGCAATTTGGTCAGGTGCCAGTCATGCCACGCAAAACATGTTTCATTGGATTTCCGGTGGCATCGCGGTTCCAGCTTTGATTTATGCGGCGCAACATTTCTTTGTGTCGGCATGGGGTGCATTGCGACGCGGGCAATTGAACATGGATGTGCCGATTTCATTAGCGATCATTTTGGCCGCGGGTTTGTCGATTTTTGAAACGACACAGGGCGGGCATCGGGTTTATTTTGATGCGGCACTTTCGTTATCGTTCTTTCTATTGATTGGCCGGTATTTGGATCATCGCACGAAAATCAAAGCGCGGTCTGCGGCGCAAGAATTGACCGCGCTTGAAAGTGTGAGTGCCATTCGATTGAGCGATGGTAAACGTGAAACGGTTGAGGTCGAGGATCTGGCTGTTGATGACATTATTGAGGTTTTGCCTGGTATGCGCGTGCCAGCTGATGGGCAAATCATTAAAGGTCATTCGCAAATGGACCGCGCCTTGTTAACAGGCGAAAGCCTTCCAGTTGCTGTTTCTGTCGGTGACAAATTGGCGGCAGGCGAAGTAAACTTGAAGGGTCTTTTAACGCTGAGTGTACAGGCAATAGGCCGCGACAGCGCGTTGCAACGCATGGCGGCCCTTGTTGAAATGGCCGAAGGAACACGGAACACTTATACGGCATTATCTGACCGCGCTGCGCAAATCTATGCGCCGCTCGTGCACGTGCTTGCCCTTGTCACATTTATTGGTTGGATGGTCGTAAGTGGCGAATTTTCTTTGTCTCTGAATATCGCGATTTCGGTTCTTATTATTACCTGCCCTTGTGCATTAGGCTTGGCGGTACCAGCCGTGATGACAGCGGCCACAGGAAGATTATTCAAACAAGGGTTTTTGGTGAAAAATGGCACGGCGTTAGAACGCATGGCCGAAATAGACACCGTGATATTTGACAAAACTGGTACGCTAACAAACGGGCATGCACAAATTGATTTAAATGCCTTCCGTGAAGATGCGATATCTGTGATGGCGGCACTTGTGAATGCATCATCCCATCCCGTTTCCTGTGCGATTGCTGCCTCAATTCCCTCGGGTGTGAAACCAGCACAAGTCACTGACATTCAGGAGGTGTCAGGAAAGGGTATGACTGGCAAATGGAAAGGCGTGGATGTGAAGCTAGGTCAGGGTGCTTGGCTTAACGCGGAACACTCGCCAGCCTTAAAAATTGGTCAGGACCTGCCACGGGTGATCGCATTCAAAGAAACACTTCGTGATGGTGCCCAATCAGCTGTAAAGGCTCTGTTAGAACAAGGAAAATCGGTGCAGATTTTTTCTGGTGACAATAACCAAGCAGTTCGTAACATTGCGTATCAATTGGGTGGTGTACCCGCGATCGCAGAAATGAGCCCAACCGACAAATTTGATGCCATTAGTGCGCTGTCAGAAAATGGTGCGCGTGTTTTGATGGTTGGGGATGGATTAAATGATACGGCGGCGTTGGCGGTTGCCCATGCATCGATTTCGCCTGCCAGTGCACTTGATGCCGCCCGCACTGCTTCTGATATTGTTTTGTTGAATCCAAGTTTAGAAAACTTGCCAAGTGTTTTGACTGTTTCAATTTCGGCAAAACGACGCGTGCTGGAAAACTTTACCATTGCGGCTATCTATAATCTGATTGCGGTGCCGATAGCTATTCTGGGTTTTGCCACCCCCTTAAGTGCGGCGATTGCTATGTCGGCATCATCCATAACCGTTTTGCTCAATGCATTAAGGGTGCGATAACGATGAACATTTTAGTCATTCTTGTTCCAGTTTCGCTGGTCTTGTCAATTCTAGGTCTACTTGCTTTTTTATGGAGCATTAGTCACCGTCAATATGATGATCTAGAAGGGGATGCGTGGCGAATACTGTTAGATGACGAACAGATTGATGATGACAGGACAGATGGTCAAAAAACTGGCAATTGATGCCCACAATGATATCGTAACAAAACTAATTCTCTTGAAGTTTCAGAAATTTGAAAACGAAAACCCTAAGGGATGACGTGTTTTTTTGACCTCCTCTCGATCTCAAAAGTACTTAACATGTTTAAAATAATGCTTGCGTTTGCCATGTACTTTTCGTTTCCTTTTCGAAGGGAGGAACGATTCTGTGCAAGTAACGACGCCCAAAGGCGACGAATTTGATGATTTTTTGAATATTCGTGTTGTTCAGCTTGCGGCCAAGCTTCAGCTGATTGCGCAACGTCGCGTTCTGCGTCCTGCCGGAATTCCTATTTTGAATTGGCGATTAATGCTGATTTTGTACCGTGCCGGTGCCTCTAACCTCGTCGAATTGATAAAACCTTCTTCAACCGATCCTGCACATGCAAGCCGCGCGATTGCGCAAATGGTTGCTGAGGGATTGATTGAACGTCGGTCAGACCCAAGTGATAATCGTCGCCGACTATTGTCGCTGACAGATGCTGGAATTGCGGTCGTCAAAAAGTACTGGCCTCAAATGAAATCGGCAAATGATGAAATACAATCGGCATTTAACACCGAAGAATTCCAAGGGTTAAAACATCTTTTGGATCGGGCCCGCAGTAAGGCGGATGAAATGCTAAGTGATGATGAAAAGCAGCTAAACAACAGAACGACCAATGCCGCCTGACGGGCGTCTAATAAGACCAAATAAAGTAAACAAAAGTTAAAAAACAACACGGAGGAAGATAAATGAATAACCTAACGAAATTCGGCAGCGCGGCGCTTGCCTTGGCGTTTTCAGGGGCTGCGGCCTTTGCACAAGCCAATTTGACAGCGGAGACTGCCTCACCTGGCGGTTCAATCCACCTGTCACTTGCCCACCTTACCGAGGTTGCAGCGGCAAGTGGCGTTGCGAACATTCAGCTTGCTGATGGGCAAACCCTGACAAATTCTGTGCAAAACGTGGCCGAAGGTAAAACGGACATTGCCGGTACGCCCTACATCCTGCCATTTTTGCTAAACAATGGCGTGGGCCCTTACGCTAAACTTGGCAAAGACAAAGGTGCCGAATTGGCATCCAACCTTCGCGCGCTTTATCCTGTGACGTTGGGAATTTTCGCGCTTTATGCCTATGATTCATCTGCTGTTAAAGGGTGGGACACGGTTGCTGGTAAAAAGATTTTAAATGGTCCACCTCGTGGTGCGGCGGTAACAAATGCACGGGCGGTGATCCAATTGACCACGGGCCTTAAAGAAGGCGAAGGTTATGACGGTATTCAGGTAAACTGGGGCCAAGCAACATCAACTATGATGGACGGTACCGTAGAAGGTGTTGTTTTGCCGATTTTGTTCCCAGACAGCCGCATCACACAGGCCGTTTCCGCTGGTAAAATGACTGCTTGGTCAATTCCAAAGGATAAATGGGATTCCGAAGGCTTCCAAAAATACCTGAAAGCACCAGGATCAGCACCGTTTGAAATCGCAGTTGAGGATGCTACGATGCCAGCAGGTGCAAAGCTTGTATCAGAAGATGGTACATTCCGTGGTTTGGCGACCATCGGTGGTGACATTGTGAACAAAAACATGTCCTTTGATATGGCCAAGGCGTTGACCCAAGCACACATCGAAACATTGGACGCTTTGAAAGCCAAAGCACCCTTTGCCAGCAATGTTGGCTTTGGCGTATTGGACGCAACAAAGTCCGGTATGTGTGGTCCGAACCCATTGAAATACCACGAAGGTGCTGTGGCTGCATGGGAAGAGGCAGGTTATGATGTGCCTGACTGCGCAAAGCCATAATCTGAATATTTAAACAATGCCGTCGGCGTTCTGCGCCGGCGGTTTTCTTTGCCTGAAAGATAAAAAATGTCCGACGACGCAAACGCCCTCGTTATCAAGCAAGACGCTGGTTTGAAAATTGTTTACTGGCTGTCGCTAGGGCTGGTTTTTGTCGGCATGTTAAATGCCATGCCAGGTATACCTGGAATGGATGATTTCTTGCTTTCTGTGACAGGAAACCCCGACTTTATAATTCGAAAATACCCGTATGAGTATTTTTACCCCATCGTCTTTGCGACGATGATGACCATTGTTGTGCTGAAACACTCTATTTGGCGAGAATGGCAAGAACGATCGCCACTTCGACGCAAAATGGGCTTGTTTTTGGACATTGCTTTGGCCACGGCGGCCTTGACGATTTCCGCCACTTATTTTGTTGAAATTGAATCCATCTGTATCATTGACCAGTTCACCGGCGAACGCGCGGCTTTGATTGCCAAAAGTCTTGCGGCAGAACGTGAATTTGCGGAACTTTATGGTCTGCCTGTTCCAGATAGCGTCGAAGATCCTCAATGCATAAATACAACTGGCGGCTGGTTGGTTGCGATTATGGGCCTCTCGATCGTTGTGTTCTTAGCGTATAACGTAAAGGTTTGGGGATTACCTTTGGTGTTGGTTGCTATTGCAATCGCGGCTTACACCATCATTACCGTGTTGGTTTGGTACTATTACGGTGCAGAAGACATTAACAAATACTTGATGACTAAAATCGGGGGCGAGCCTCGGTTGTTAAGCGATGGGCGACCAAGACTGCATGATGCGCTTGTAAATAATGCCTCAGGATTGCTGGGCCGGTTCATTGATATTATCATGAACACTGTATTTCCCTATATCGTCTTGGGCGGTCTTTTTGGTGCCTCAGCAGGGGGGCGTTCATTGATAAAACTGGCCTTCCTTTGGACACGTAAATTACGGGGTGGCCCGGCCCATGCGGCGATTGTTTCATCGGCAATGTTTGGTACAATTTCAGGCGGCCCTGTTGTTAACGTGTTGTCCACGGGCGTTCTTACCATTCCAATGATGATTAGACGCGGGTTTTCAAAAACCTTCGCGGGTGGAATGGAGGCTGCTGCCTCATCTGGTGGATCGATCATGCCGCCGGTCATGGGTGTCGCTGCGTTTATTCTGGCGGCCCTAACCGCGGTTCCCTATCGTGAAGTTATTATCGCAGCCGCGATACCAGCCGTTGCGTATTTCTTCTGTTTGTTTTTGTCGTCGGTCTTTCAATCCCGAAAACAAGGGATCCAAGCGATTGGTGAGGCAACGCCAGACATGCTTTTGTCGCGTCAGGATAAATTTAATCTTATCATGATCTTTGGTCCGATATTGGTTATCCTCTTTTTCCTTTTGACCGCCAAAGAAAACGTTGGATGCGGCCCATTAGGCGGCTTGCTTGGGGCGACGGTGACTATGCTTGATGGCAACTGCTTGGTGCAGGATCTTTCGTGGTTTCAGCGGCTGTTGCAAAATTCGGCTGGTGATGCCGGCAGTGCGGGTTGGTGGGCCGTAATAGTACTGTGCTTCTTATTGTTTCTAGATCCCGAAATGCGCGCAAAGCCAAGCAAGTTGATTGACGCGTTTTCTGGCTCAGGCATCCTGATTTCAACGCTTTATCTCATGTTCCTAGCGGTTTCGATTATTGATTTTTGCCTGAACTTTACGGCGCTTTCTGATTTCATCGCCTTGGATATATTGGGATGGCTTCGCGCCCTTGATTTGGGTGGTAGCGGCACGGGAATGTTCCAGTTCTTGGCACTACTGACAACAATGGGCTTGGCTGTTTTGCTGGGCATGGGGATGCCAGCGGTACCGGCCTACATTAACGTTGCATTACTTATGGGGCCGGTGTTAGCGGGTCTTGGTCTTTCAATATTTACTGCGCACATGTTTGTCTTTTATTTCGCTGTGGCCAGTGCGATTACGCCGCCTGTCGCGATTGCCGCATTCGCGGCGGCGACAATAACCAAGGCCGAACCCATGGCGACAGCGCTGTCAGCTGTGCGTTCGGGTATTGTGATGTTTGTGATCCCCTTCATTTTCGCCTTCTATCCCGAAATATTATTGATCGAGGCTGCGGTTCTTGATCCAACCTCGCTGCCTTCAGCCGCCGTGTATCTTGATGGATATGACGGGACGATTGATTGGGGGGCTTTGTTATTGGTTCTTGCTCGTTTGGTCCTTGGGCTTTACCTTTTGGCGAGTGCCTTGGCCGGATTTGATCAGCGCAAACTTTATTCATGGGAATGGATCGCGCGGTTGGTTTTAGCAGGCTTGGTTATGGCCAAAAGCCCGACATTGTTTGTGCCTGCAATAATTGTGGCGATTATTTTGATTGTTTTGCACAGCATAAGCGCGCGTCGCTCAAACACAGCCTGAGAAGTCGAATGAACAAAGCGCCAAGTTTAGATGTCGATTTCTATAGCGATGCCACCATTGCGGATCCTGCATCTGCGTATGGAGAAATGTTGAACCACGGTCCTGTCGTCTATCTGGCCCCGAACAATCTGCATGCAATTTGCGGATTTGATGCGCTGACGTCCAGTTTGCGAAATCACCGAGTTTTTCGATCTGGTTTGGGCGTGTCAATAAATGAGGGGGTGAACAAGGTATTGATCGGTTCCACCCTTCATTCCGATCCGCCAGAACACGATATGACCCGTGCCATTACATTTGCCCCTTTGACGCCGAAGGCACTGACTGAGGTACGCGCGCGCATTGAAACCGAGGCCGCGTTCATTGCGGACAAAATGATCAATCAGGGCGCGTTTGATGCAGCAAGCGAATTGGCGCCTTATCTGCCACTAACCGTTGTGCGCGATCTGGTGGGGCTGGGTGAACGGGGCAGTAACAATATGCTTGAATGGGGCGCGGCCACATTTGAATTGATGGGCGATCCAAAGGAAAGACGCGATGCGGCCGCAGCAAAACTAAAGGACTTGCGGTCATTTTTGGATGATGAGGTAACCCTAAGCGGCCTAAAACCTGATGGCTGGGCGAATAAGGCAACATCCAAAGGCATTGAGGCCGGCATCGATAAGCAAAAAGCCGCAGAATTGATGCGCGACTATATTGCGCCAAGTTTGGATACAACGATTTCGGCCATTGGATATGGGATTAACTTGTTTGCCCAAAATCCAGAACAGTGGGAAAAGTTGTGTGCGGATCGAAGTTTGATCAAAAATGCGATTGAGGAAATTGTGCGTTTGAACACGCCCATCCGTGCGTTTTCGCGATATGTGGCGCAGGATATCAACGTAGCTGGCGTTGATTTAGCCAAGGACAGTCGGGTGTTGATGGTTTTTGGCGCGGCTAATCGAGATGCCGAAAAGTTCCCAGACCCGAACCGCTTTGATATCGATCGTTCCACCCGTGGTCATGTTGGATTTGGCCATGGTGTGCACGCTTGTTTGGGCATGCATCTGGCGCGGCTTGAAATGACATGTTTGTTTAATGCACTGGCTGATCGCGTAAAGAGGTTTGATGCAACTGGACCGGTCGTACCCGTGATTAATGCATCCATTCATGCATTTGCGAGCGTTCCGGTTAAGGCATTGGTTTGAAAATACAAAACCTAAAGCTGGGTTAACGGAACTGCCGTACCTTCAAAGGGACGCCATAAGAACCGATCAACATTGGTCGTTAGCTTCTTGATCTTTTGAAATAAAGTGAAAGTGGTGCCCAGGGGCGGATTTGAACCACCGACACGAGGATTTTCAATCCACTGCTCTACCCCTGAGCTACCCGGGCACGGATAAACATTTCTGTTCGGGGTGGCGATGTTCTAGGCGAGGCAGGTGCGACTAGCAAGAGGCATTTTGCACTTCTAGTGAATATTTTGATTATTGTTTTCAATTGCGTCGGCTGCTTCGTCAATACTGTCCTCATCGACCGCCGGAATCGCGTATTTTCCAGTGACCCAACGACCCAAATCGATGTCTGCACAGCGAAGGCTGCAAAAAGGGCGAAATTCTACCACTGTCGATTTTTTGCAAATGGGACAGCTCATGCCAGATCATGCGCAAACAATGGCGCGCGTTCGCGTTTTCTTTGCAACTCAAAATTACCCATTGTCGTCCAACCAACCAAATTGGTTTCGGTGGTGTCTTTTTTAAAGGCCGCGGTTAGAACTTGTTCCAACTGCTTGCGATCCTTTTTGGCCATTGGCGCGAAATCCACAACAATCTGCCCACCAAGGCCACGCAAACGCAAAGCGCGGGGCAGGGCGCGTGCCGCGGCGATATTTGTCTTTAGGCCGGCCATGGGTGATCCATCGGCGCCTGTGTTTACATCAACCGCAACCAAGGCGCGGGTGGGTTCGACAAACAACGTGCCACCACCAGCAAGGGCCATGCCGTCAGCAAATATCGCCTCCATTTGTTCCAAAACACCTGTGTGTTCAAAACAACCCATTTCGGTTTCCACGTCATCTGGCATGCCCCATTCGCGCCACGCCATGTGGTGGGCATCGGGACCATTAAACAACAGTTGTGGGGCACCTGTCCGCTCGGCTTCCATTGCGTGTGCTAGGTCCAGCATTTCTGCTGTATCTTCTGCCACCTCAAGGGGATCTGCCTCGGCGGCAATGGAACGTATAATAACACCCATGCGATCATCTTCGCATAAGGGTTCGACGGCGGCGCGCAAGGCAAGGCGAATGTCTTCGTCTTGGATAGAACGGGAAATATTCAAACCGGGACGGTCGGGCGTCACAATGGCGAACTTGCTTTTAAACAACAAACGATCGGTAACAGGAATGCCTTTGCCGGGTTCCGTTACGCCTGTAACCTGCACCAGCATCGTTTCGCCGGGCGCACGGCCCTTGGCACCTCGTAAATATGCGTTTCCATCCGGTGTTTTCAAAAACACACCACCTTGCCCTTTGATCAGTCGATCAACAGTGGCGCGATAGATTGTTCCGGGCAGGGCAGGGCCGTCTTCTGGCGGATCGATAAGGAAATCTTGGACCTGACCATCGATGACCAGTGCGGCCGCGGCGCGCCCTTTGATTTGATCAAGTGCTACCAATGTGCCCTTCATGTCGCCCTCATAAATGGATACCCAGCCGCACGCAGCAAACTGGCGGTTTCAGCAAGTGGCAAACCAACGACGGCAGAGAATGATCCGGAAATAAAGGGAATCAACGTGGCTGCGGGGCCTTGGATGGCATAACCACCTGCCTTGCCGCGCCAATCGTCAGTGGCCAGATAGCCGTTCAATTCTACATCGGACAGTCGTTTCATTTGTACTGTTGAGACGACATCGCGTGTCCAGGTCTGTTCACCCAGCTTCATGGCAATCGCCGTTACCACGCGGTGGCGACGACCTGAAAGCTTTAGCAAGAATTCAGCGGCTTGTCCGGCGTCAACAGGTTTGCCCATGATGCGGCGGCCCAAAGCAACAGTCGTGTCGGCACATAAAACCAACTCGTCGACGGATGCAGGTATCGCCGCCAGTTTCTGCTGGGCAATCCGATTGCAATATTCGCGGGGTTTTTCAGCAGGTTTCGGTGTTTCATCGATGTCAGGTGCACGGATTTCATCCGGCACCACACCAATTTGGGCCAACAGTTCCAGCCGTCTTGGGCTGCCTGACCCTAAAACCAAACGCATAATTTATTTAAAGCGATAGTTAATACGACCCTTTGTCAGGTCATAAGGTGTCATTTCCACCTGTACTTTGTCGCCTGCAAGAACACGGATGCGGTTTTTACGCATCTTGCCTGCCGTGTGTGCGATGATCGTATGGCCGTTTTCCAGCTCGACCAGAAATGTCGCGTTCGGCAAGAGTTCCTTTACGACACCGGGAAATTCGAGCAGTTCTTCCTTAGCCATGGTCTCTCCTAAATAGTCAGTCATGGGGCCATCCCCATGCGAAACCCTAAATGGTGTGGTTTTTATGATTATTCAAGCGATAGTTAGCTGAATATGCGCCCGTTTCCAAAAAACGTGGGTAAAATGCGGCAATTATCGGTTGTGACCCCGATAAAGATGCGAATTTGGTGGTTCTGAGGCACATAGTTTTTAGTGAGGTAGCGAAACTGCACCAGTGATAATAGCTGTAAGCATTAGAATTGCTAAAAAGCTCACTGCTTCAGCCAAAATTGATTGTTGAAATTTTTTTGCGGATCCGGTGTCGTTTCTAAGCAAAGCAGGAACAAATCGAAATTTATTTAAGCTGGCCAATATCATTAAGAAACTGACAACCAAGATTTTCACCATCAATGTTATGCCGTAAACACTGGTGAACAATTGAGTTGGATGAGAAAGTAGGGACGTTGCCATTATTCCACCGGCGATCAGCATAATTGGAACCATTATCAAAGCCAATCGTCCAAATTTATGAGAAATAACTGCAACTTCTGTGATGAATTCAGGATAATCCAAAAGCCGATAGAGCGGCCAAAGAGCACCAATCCAAAAAGTGAAAACAGTAACATGTATTAACAAGGCAGGTTTTGCTGGGAAGAAATCAATTCCATTTGTATGACCAACCCAAAGAAAAGAAATCAGTGTGAGCACGCCCCCGAGCAGAGGAAAAATTGGATTTTCGGGTAGAAAAAGCAGAGAAACAATCAACAACCCAAGCCCGATAATTTGTAGGGAAAACGTTGTTCCTTGCGGGCCTTGGGCGACAAGTTCAAGCATTTCAAAATCAAATAGACCCGATGCATCACCTGTAAGTTGCGCACCTTGAATCATGAAAAATAGGATCGCAAGTGCTGTCGCTATAATGGCATTTATTGAGGCCAATTTTCGCAAACCAATTATTTCACTGTGTTTGCGACTTAAAAACATATGCTTGAATACCACGAGACCAATCGCAATTGAGCTGCTTGCATAGAATAAGGCCTTTATAGGTAAAGCCAATATTACCCAAACCTCGGGCATTATTCAGAACTAACGGTAAACTGAAGTTTGCCACTTCTAATATGGCCATCACTGCCGATACCACGCCACGTGACTACAAAAATACCAATGTCATCGAAGGCAATCGGGAACGTAAAATCCGTACGAAATGTTTTTTGCTCACTTAGATCCAGTTTAATTTCTTTCCCATCATCTATCCGCAAAGTCACTTTCGCCAAGCGTATTTCGCTCGCAAATTCCAATGCTAACTCGGATGGGGGTAACGAAAGAACGGTTCCATTTGCAGGTTTAGACGTTAGAATTTTTGTGTGTGCATGGGCAGTCGAGGTCCAACAGGCTAACGAAACGAGTATTGTCAAAAGCTTGAGTGCGTTTTTCATAACTTAGCTCCTATTAATTTATGCCGTTTTCACGCTGTATTTCACGCAAGTAATGAATAATGTATTTCACGTCGGCCCGCGATAGACCATCAATCGGGGGCATGTTCCCAAATGGCCAGTGATGCGCGCGGACGCCAAGTGCAACGGCACGTTGAAAGGATTCGTCGCCGTGGTGGCTTGGTTCATATATCTTGTGAATTAAAGGTGGCGCGACACCGGCTTGGCCAACTGCGTTTGGTGCATGACATGTTGCGCATACATTATTGTAAACGCGCCGGCCTATTTTACCATTTTCACTAAGACTGGCGGGTATAATGATTTCAACAAGTGCTGTGTCTTGATCCAAGGCAGCCGCAATTTGCGACGGTGTTGTTTCGGGTTTGGTTGCCCAAAATCCGATACCAAATGTCAGTGCAACAGCTGCAATTAGGATTAGTTTGTTTTTCATAGCGCTCCCCATTTTTTATGTTTTTGGGGGTTCTTGTTGGGGGAAGGTCAAGCACTATTTATTGGTCGCAGGGCCAAATCGTTGAATTATATGGGTCATTATCTGATCGCGGGCTTGGCGATAGTAAGTCAGTTTATCGTCGCGTTTTTCGCCCATGCCAGTTGGATCAAGAATTGGCCAATACTCCACGTCTAAATGCGCATAACGCGTTAATTCCAAGGCCTGACGTTGACTGGCGGGTGACAATGCCACAACTAAGCCAAATGTCGCCAGATCATCCCCCCATTCGCGCATTTCTGAAAAACTGCGGCTTCTGTGCCGGCTAAGTTCGATATCTAACTCTGCACAAACAGCCACCGAAAACCCGTCAATTTCCATATCGTTATGAACACCTGCCGATTGCACATAAACATCGGTGCCATACAGTTTTTTCATAATGCCTTCGGCCATAGGTGAGCGGACCGCATTATGATCGCAGCAAAACAGAACCGAGTCTGGCATATCTTTGGTTGAGCTATCCACCAAAATGCAGCACGCAAATTAAGGTGAACAACCGTCGAGAGGTGTCTTTGTCGATGATGGCCTTGTTTTTTAGCCGCTCTTGCAGAACCTCTGCGCCTTCGTTGTGAATGCCGCGTCGGGCCATATCAATGGCCTCGATTTGCGCAGGCGGCAAACGTTTTACGGCCTCAAAATAGCTTTCACAAATCTGGAAATAATCTTTCACCACTTGTTTAAAGGGGCTTAACGACAGGTGAAACTCAACGATTGGTTCGTCGTTTTCGCTTTTGACATCAAAAACCAAGCGACGATCTTTAATGGCAAGGTGCAAACGATATGGACCAATGGGGGCAATTTGATCTGGCTTGCCCGGTAGTGCGAAAGAGTTTTCCTCAAGCAAATCAAAAATGGCAACCTTACGTTCTTGTTCAATTTCAGCCGTGGGTGGTGCCAACGCGCTGTCATCAATGTCGATTTGGATCAGACGGTTCGTCATTCTCTTTCCTCGTTAAAACGTTCCAGACGCGCCGTGACGGATTGGCCGTGAGCCTGTAATCCCTCGGATTGAGCTAAAATTTCAGCAGCAGGGCCAATTGCGCGCAACGCGGCGGGTGTCATTTGGGCTAATGTCGTGCGTTTCATAAAGTCTAACACACTAAGGCCTGATGAAAAGCGGGCAGAACGCGCGGTTGGCAAAACGTGGTTTGGGCCGCCGATATAGTCACCGATTGCCTCGGGCGTAAGATTACCCATGAAAATGGCGCCAGCGTGTTGGGTTTTTTCTGAAAGAGCTGCAGGATCAGCCACACAAAGTTCAAGGTGCTCAGGCGCAATGCGATCAGAAAGTACTGCGGCTTGATCCAAATTATCCACTTTCATTACGGCACCAAAATCACGCCAACTAGCGCCTGCAATATCCTGACGGTCAAGGGTTTTTAGTAATTTTTCCACAGAACTCACACAGGCATCAGCAAAGCCCTGATCGTCAGTGATCAAAATGGATTGCGCGCTTTCATCGTGTTCTGCTTGGCTGAGCAGATCATAGGCGATCCAGTCTGGGTCGTTGTCTTGATCGGCAATCACTAAAATTTCAGAAGGACCAGCAATCATGTCGATGCCGACCTTGCCAAACACACGTCGTTTGGCCGCGGCAACGAAGGCATTCCCAGGGCCCGTAATCTTGTCAACGGGTGCAATTGTTTTGGTGCCATAGGCAAGTGCGGCCACGGCCTGTGCGCCGCCAATACGGTACACAGTGTCAACGCCAGACAAACGCGCCGCCAACAAAACCAATGGATTACAGATACCATTTGGTGTGGGGGCCGTAATCGCCAATCGTTGAACACCAGCAACCTTTGCCGGAATGGCGTTCATCAAAACAGAACTTGGATAAGAGGCCAAACCGCCGGGCACATAAAGACCTGCGGCGGATACCGCCGACCATCGCCACCCCAACGTTGCGCCATGTTCATCCTGCCACATCTCATCTTTGGGCAGTTGACGCGCATGATAATCGGTGATGCGCTTTGCGGCCAATTCCAACGCATCGCGTTGTTCAGTGGGCACTTTTTCACATTCGATATCAATTTCTTCGGCGCTAAACGCCAAGGTTTCTGGCGTCAATTCCAGATGATCAAATTTGGCCGTTAATTCAATCACAGCTGCATCGCCGCGATTACGAACATCGCTAATAATGTCGGCAACAGTCGCATCAACGTCAGGCGAGTCTTCGCGCTTGGCGTTCAGCAGTACCTCAAAACGCGTTTCAAAATCAGCGTCGTTTATGTTTAGAAATTGGGGCAAGTTTTTATTCCGGATGCGAGGGGGCACGCTTTGAGGGTGCTACATAATTGCGTGTGACGTCTTTCAGTAAAACGTCCAACATTTCAACATTCAACCGGATCGCCCCGTCACCAGCAAGGGTCAGCAGGATTGCACCTGCGCCATCAACAGTTGGTTCAAATGAAATCGAAAGCAGTGAAAGAACAACATCTTTTTCGGTTCGATCAATGCCTTGGGTCGCAACATTCAGCACGCCATCAAATGCCAAAACGGATTGAACGCGTTCGTAATCTGGCCGTTTTGGTGCCTCGACGGGCACGTCTTCCCAGCGGAAACGATTGATCAAAAGGGCAAAGCGACCCGCATTAGGATCGAACTGCATCTCGTTGATAGGAAAGACAGAGTCTTGAGATAATGCAGAGAGGATTTGCAACCCCTCTGCGTCATGCGCCGCCAAATTCAGCGGCTTTTGTGCCCCATCTTTGAACGACGCGTCGTTCATTGGCCGTTGATCCGTGTAATGCTTGCACCACAGGCTGCCAGCTTTTCTTCAACCCGCTCATAACCGCGGTCCAAATGATAAACACGATTAACCTGCGTTTCGCCCTCGGCGGCCAAACCAGCCAAAATCAACGATACGGATGCACGCAGATCGGTGGCCATAACAGGTGCGCCTTTAAGTCTTTCAACGCCAGTTACCTTTGCGAGACCACCTTGCACGTCAATCTGTGCGCCCATGCGGATCAATTCTGGCGCGTGCATGAAGCGATTTTCAAAGATGGTTTCTTCTAAAACGCTGGTACCATTGGCCGTGCAAAGCAATGCCATCATTTGCGCCTGCAGGTCGGTTGGGAAACCAGGGAATGGTTCGGTTTTGACATCAACAGCAGACACGCGACCGTTTTTGCGGCTAACACGTAATCCACGTTGCGTTTCCTCAATTTCAACGCCTGTTTCTGCCAGTTTTTCGGCAAAAGCGGTGACCAACGACATGCGACCACCGATCAACTCGATGGAACCACCTGTGATTGCTGGCACCAACATATACGTGCCCAATTCGATGCGATCCGTAACGACAGGATGGGTTGCACCATTAAGGCGATCTTTGCCTTCAACTGTGATTGTGGATGTGCCGTGTCCTGAAATCGCAGCCCCCATACGGATCAGGCATTCAGCCAAATCAACGATTTCGGGTTCGCGTGCTGCGTTGTTAATAACCGTCGTGCCCTTGGCTAGGGTTGCGGCCATTAGGATATTTTCTGTGGCACCCACTGAAACAAAGGGAAAATCAACGACGCCGCCCTTAAGGCCACCTGTCGCTTTGGCATGAACATACCCGTCGCGCAAATCCAACTCGGCACCCATCGCCTCTAGGCCCTTAAGGTGCAAATCAACGGGGCGGGCCCCAATGGCGCAACCACCGGGCAGGGATACTTCGGCGTGACCGTCACGCGCCAACATCGGACCCAAAACCAAGATTGAAGCGCGCATTTTGCGTACGATTTCGTAATCGGCTTTGTGGTTGTTGATATCATGTGAAGACATCGCCAATACTTTGCCACCTTGCAGGCTGGTGACTTCGGCACCCAGCGATTGCAACAATGCGGTCATGGTTTTGATGTCAGACAGTCGCGGCGCATTTGTTAATGTTAGCGGCTCTTCGCTCAAAAGCGTGGCCGGCATCAGTGTTAAACAAGCGTTTTTGGCCCCTGCAATTGGGATTTCCCCATTGAGTTCGCCGCCGCCTTTTACCAAAATGGAATCCATCGTATCAGTCCTGCTCTTTACTGTTTGTGCTTTTGCGTGCCTTGGCTTGGGCTTTACGCCTTGCCATGTTCGCTTTCAACGCCTGTTTTAGCCGCGTTTCACGGATTGCTGCGGCTTTTGCGCTCTCGGAAATTTTGTTATCGTTGCTCATAAGGCCTTCTGTAACCTAAGGCGAATATAAGGTCCAGAATGGGCTTGCACCAACGGCAAAGAGCCGCTAATCACGCCGCGAACGCAGGTTGTTGGATTTATACCCGCATCACGCAAGGTTAAATTTACAACCTTTCGGAAAAGTGCTGCTGTAGCTCAGTGGTAGAGCGCGTCATTGGTAATGACGAGGTCGGGAGTTCAATTCTCCCTAGCAGCACCATTTTCCAAGTATTGTAAAAGTTCAGGCAACTTTGCCATTTAGGCCGCTTTTTTGCCATTAGGCCCGATACGAATCTAAATTGTCGTTCTAAGTTAACAATGCGGACAAGGCCGACCTTGGCAATTCCAAAGCAAATGGCCGTTTTCGTTGGACCGCAGTTGCAGTTAAAAGCATCATTAGCGGAAAGCAGACGTACAGAACGCGAACGCTATCACAATCGAGAAAGCGTTCGTGCGCTGATCATCAATTTTCTATGGGTAGGCCAAAATTTTTAATCGCTCAATAAAAATGCAGCCCTCGAATTGTTTAATTCGGAGCGCCGCATTTCTTCTACACGAATATAAAGTCGTCCACGTCAAGGTCGCCAAGCGCTACACCCGTTAATGTTATCGTGTCACCTGAGCCGTCATCAATGACAACGTCCAGCCCCACTTGGTTGGCGTGATTGGCCAAAAGATCTGTCATATCGGTGATCGCCGTCACCCCTGTCAGATCGATTTTTTCCAGATCGTTCACGGCTGCGAAATCGGTGATGATATCGGTGCCAAAGCCATCGACAAACACAAATGTATCGGCATCATTGCCGCCCTTAAGTGTGTCGTTGCCTGTGCCGCCATACAGCGTATCGACACCGCCACCACCAAATAATTGGTCGTCATCTTCGCCACCAAACAGCACATCATCGCCGACTTGACCGTTTAACACATCAGTGTTCTCATCCCCATGAAGTGTGTCGTTTGCTTCGCCACCAAAGAGGCTATCAACACCGGCGCCGCCGTAAATGATGTCGTCGTGATTGCCACCATACATGGTGTCTTTGCCCGCGCCGGCGTAGATCAAATCATTGGCTGAGTTGCCGTAAGCCTTGTCGTTGCCACCATCACCATACAATGTGTCCATGTTGCCGCCGCCAAACAATCTGTCACTTTGGTCGCCGCCATAAAGCGTGTCAGTTTGGCTGCCGCCAAATAATCGATCAACGCCAGCACCGCCGTATAAAACGTCAGAGTCACCTTGACCGTAAAGTCGGTCACTTTCTGACCCACCATACATTTCATCTGCCCCAGTCCCACCATACAACCGATCATTGTCGTCACCGCCATAGAACGTATCTGCGCCTGCATCGCCATAAATCTTGTCTTTGCCAACATCGCCATAAAGGTCGTCGTTGTCATCACCCCCATAAAGCCGATCATTGCCTGCATCGCCATCAAGGGTATCATCGCCAGTATCCCCATACAGATAATCCTGTTGGTCCCCTCCAAATAAAACGT
>Ga0208971_1000839_pt1 | contig 20044 bp, 10 predicted proteins | sample AOAMet1_18_M0_10_2_FD_188229 | JGI IMG/M metagenome (GOLD analysis project Ga0208971, IMG submission 188229) | Ammonia-oxidizing marine microbial communities from Monterey Bay, California, USA - CAN11_18_M0_10 (SPAdes) | ecosystem: Environmental > Aquatic > Marine > Intertidal zone | place... | reverse complement strand
GCCATTCCTGGGATGGCAGGCAATTCCTTTGGAGGAGGAGCAGGGCCAACCGATGGGGTGGCCCGGGGTGGCGCCATTGGCACAACTGCCGGAGACCTTACACTCGACAACTGTCTGATTTGGGGCAACTCTGCTTTCGGAGCACCCACGGGAGACGATGAAGATGTCTACCGCAATAGTGGAGGTCCAGTGTTGTCGGTGGTGGGTCACAATTTGATAGGAAAGTTGGGTGACAATGCCGATTCCCAATTCGATGCGGCTTCAGTGGCGAATTTGATTGGTGTGGTTCCTGAGTTGTTGCCTTTTGGGGATTACGGTGGATCTACCGATGCCTTTATGTTGAGTGCTTGCGAGCCGCTCAGTCCGGCCATTGATGCAGGAGGAGCTTTAGGGATAGCAGAGGACCAACGCGGCGTGCTGCGCGATGCGAACCCCGACATCGGAGCCATTGAAGGTCCCGTTGCGGTGGCACTCAACCCCATCGTAGAAGAAGTATGCCCATCGGAAACGGTGACCGTGGGTTTGACTTGGCCCGGTGCGACTACCACTTGGCCCGATGGTTCGGTTGGAGATTCATGGACTACAGGAAGTTTGACGGGAGTTGTAGCACTGATTACTACCGCTGAGGGATGTGAGGAGGAAATTCCTCTCGATGTGACAGAGGTTGTCATCGTTGCCCCTGATTTGGGCGCCGACCAAACGGTTTGTCCCAATACGGTCTTGAATTTTGACGCGGGCAATCCTGGGGCTTTTTACACCTGGACGCTGAACGGGAATCCCAGTGGGTTCGCGCAGGCTGAATTGGTGGGTTTGGAGGGGACAGTCGCCGTGACCGTCGAGGTGATGGGCTGCCAAGCCAGCGACGAGGTTGAGGTGGCTTGGTTTGAAGAATACCCATTGGATTTGGGCCCTGCCGTGACTTTGTGCGTGGGTGAGGATGTGACCTTAAATGCGACCAACAACGCTTGGAGTGGGTTGCCCCCGTCATTTCAATGGCAAGGAGGACCTGGCGATGCTGAGTATACGGTCAACGCTACAGGCGTGTATTTGGTGACCGCTACCACAACCGAAGGATGTGCCGTCACAGACGACATCGATGTGACTTTAAGTGCGCTGACCAGTGTGGATCTGGGATTGGACACCACGGTGTGTCCCGGCGTTCCATTCATCTTGGACCCAGGTTATCCGGCGGCAACTTGCTTGTGGCAAGATGGTACCGTGTCCTCTACCTATGCCGTGTCCAATTCGGGCATATACAGCGTCAACGTTAGCGATGGAGAATGCCAGGTCAACGACCAGGTGTTCATCGAGGTGGTGGATGCTTTTGAAGCCAACCTTCCTGAGAATGTGAGTTTTTGTGATCAAGACAGCGTCTTGCTTCTGGCCGCATTTGGAGCGTCAGATTACCTCTGGTCCAACGGTGCCCCGGGCAACCAATTGTGGGTGACCACTCCAGGTGCTTACGCCGTCACAAGTTCCCAATCGGGCTGTGATTTTGTAGACAACGTCTTTGTCTCAGTGCAGCCGCTGCCTCCTGTTGATTTGGGATTGGACCTGGTGCTGTGCGATGGTGAATCGGTGGACTTGGATCCCGGCGTTGTGGGGGCCGATTATGTCATTTTCAATGACACGTTGACCACGCCGGTTTTGTCGGTCACCGAGGGTGGCGAGTATACCGTGGAGGTCGCGTTGAACGGTTGTGCCAACCAAGACACCATCGAAGTAGAGGTGAGGCCCATTCCGGAGTTTGCATTGCCGGAAGATTCCGTGCTTTGTCCTGGCGGGGTGTTCTCCTTGGAGACCGGATTGACCGATGTACTGGTCACTTGGAATACCGGTGAGGTCGGTCCTTCCATCGATGTGAATCTACCCGCTACGTATGTGGCCACCAGTCAGGTCAGCGGTTGTCAGTTTGTGGATTCTATACAGATCGATGTGGCCCAACCGATTGCGGTGCCCCTCGAGGCGCTGTACACCCTCTGTTTGGGAGACTCTGTTACCTTGAATGCGTTGCAGGGCGAGACCGTATACCCTTCGACATACCGCTGGGACAATGGCAGTATTGGTCCCCAACGCACCATTAGCAGGGCCGGTTTGTATGCCATTGAGGTGTCCAATGTCTGCGATACGGTGGAGCAGGTACTGGAAGTTGAGCAAGTTGTCTGCGGTTGCCAAGTCTATGTTCCAACGGCGTTTACGCCCAACAATGACGGCAAGAATGACGCTTGGTTCCCGGTGCTGGATTGCGAGCCTTTTTCTTACGAAGTGACCGTGTGGGACCGTTGGGGGAGACCGGTTTTTCAATCCACTGACCCCAACATGGTGTGGTATGGTCAAGTGGATGGAACTCCTGGATCAAAAACCAGGGAAAGCGGCCGGTACTACGCCATTGACGGCGTGTACATGTGGGAAGTCATCATCGAATTGCGCAGGGACAGGGTACCCGAAATCCTGCGCCAGAATGGCTACGTGCGGATTCTGCGTTGAAGCTGGAACCGCTTAATTTTTGCGCAAGTCGTACAAGCGGTCCGGGTAGTCCGTAATGATGCCGTCAACGCCCATTTGCATGACTGCAAAGAGGTCTTCAGGTTCGTTGACGGTCCAAGGAATGACCCGAATGTCCTTTTGCTGCAGTCCGTTGACGTCGTTGGCATCGATGCGCTCCCATTGCGGTGAGTAGATAGAGGGCTTGAAGTTGATTCTGGCCAGTTCAGATGCTACGCTTTCCTCTGAGTTGGTGAGCCAAGCGGTTGTCATGTTGGGGGCCTGTTGGTGCACCGCATTCAATGCTTCGGCGCTGAAACTTTGGATGCAAGTGCGGTCTTCAATGCCGAGCCTGCGGACTTCTGCGATAACGGTCTGAACAAACTCCGTCACTTCGGGGCAGAATTCAGGCTCCAAGTCCTGTCGGTGTTTGATCTCCAGGTTGTAACGAATTTGGCGTCCGTCTACCAGCATGGGTACATTCTCTGTTACTTCTACGACCTCCGCTAAAGTGGGCTTTTGGATAGGCAAGTGACGCTGATCGGGGAACCTTGGGTGTGCTTTCATGCCACAGTCAAACGCCTGAATCTCCTGTGTGGTCATTTGGTGGAGGTTGAACCGGCGCTCTCGAGAGGCGGTGATTTCATCGCCATTGGGCGCGGTGCAGATGACGTGGCTCATCCAGGGCTCGTGGCTCACGATGATGTTTCCGTCTTTGGCGATGCAGAGGTCCATTTCCAGTACGTCGGCACCTTCGCGTATGGCGATCACGAAGCCGGGAATGCTGTTTTCTGGCAACAGGCCCCTTGCGCCGCGGTGGCCTTGAATTTCTATGCCGAGTGGTTCAGGTTCCGCGGCAGTTGCGGAGGCATCAGGCGCCATCATGGTTTCAGGGGAAGGGGCTTTGGGGTCTGCTCCTGCGCAGCCCAATGCCACGATTGCCATCAGCAGGCCGAAGGTGTGTAACACGCGTGTCATGTGCCGAAAATACTCCATGGTGCAATGGGGTGGCCGTGTTGTTGAATGGGGGCTAATTTGCTGCTTGATGGAATCCACAACTCGAGCGGGCACTGAACGGTTGGTCTCAAGGGCTGACTTGGCTTTGTGGTCGGGCTTGCACGAACGCCATCCCTTGGTGGGTCTCTTTCACCGTTTTGGAGGAATTCGCCGTTTGAATTTGGCTTATGACCGGTTGGCCCATCTGGGGCCTTCAGATTTTATCGAGCAGGTGTTCAGTCAATTGGGGGTCCGCATTGCATTGGCACCAGAAGACTTGAACCGGATCCCCAAAGAGGGGGGATTCATTCTGGTATCCAACCATCCATTTGGTCCTTTGGATGCGCTGGCACTTGTGAGCGAAATCTCAAAAGTTCGGCCAGACTTTAGGCTGGGTGTGGAGGATGCCATGGGACGTATTCCGCAGCTTGAAGAGGCCTTTGTTGTGGTATCGGATGCCGCCAGTGAAGGAGGTGGAGCCCGCATTTCGGGATGGAGGGATGCGGCAGGGCACCTCGCAGAAGGAGGAGGATTCGGTGTTTTTCCAGCCTTGGAGGTCAGTTCTTATCGGCGGTCCAAAAAGTGGGTGGCAGATGGACGCTGGAATGCATCGCTCGTGGGTTGGGCAAGCAAACAAGGGGTGCCGATAGTGCCGGTCTACATCGATGGCGCCAACAGCCCTTTGTCCCAATGGCTGGGTTTGATCCACCCTTCTTTGCGTTCCTTGAGAATGCCGGCCGAAATCCAAAACAAGAAAGGCCAGGTGCTGCGCATGCGTGTGGGACACCCCATCAAAAAGCGCGATTTGAGCGGCTTCGAGAGCCACGATCAACTGGCCCGGTTCCTTCGGGCAAAGTCTTATGCGTTGGGAGCGGCTTACGAGGTTCAAAGGGACCTGTTCAAGGGGCTTCGTTTTCCCAAGCGTCCAGCGCAAGTGGCGCCAGCTACCGATTCCAAGTTGCTCTGTCAAGAGATGGAGGGGCTGGCTGATGCGAAACTGTTTTCGCACCAAGAGTTTGATGTGTTTTATGCCGCAGCGGAGCGCATTCCACAGACTTTGAAGGAAATCGGCCGGTGCCGTGAATTGACTTTTCGCGCAGTGGGAGAGGGCACAAACAAGGCCTTGGACCTCGATGAGTATGACCTCTACTACCAGCATTTGCTGCTCTGGGACCGAGAGGCCAAGGCATTGGCAGGCGCTTACCGCGTTGGCGAAGGATGGGAGATCATGGAGCGTTATGGCGCAAGGGGATTTTACACGCGGTCGCTGTTCAGAATGCGCAAAGGTTTCCATCCTGTCCTTCGTTCCAGTGTGGAGCTGGGGCGGTCCTTTATCGTGCCAGACTACCAGCGCAAGCGCATGCCGCTTTTCTTGCTCTGGAAGGGCATTTTGGCAGTGTTGTTGAAGTCCAATGAAGCCCGTTATGTGCTCGGGCCAGTGACCATTAGCAGCGACTACAAACAGTTTTCGAGGTCATTGATCATGGGGTTTGTGCGGCGCCATTTTTGGGAGGAGAAATGGGCCGCCTTTATCCGGCCGCGCAAGCGGTTTGCCTTTGAGGAAAACCGCGCCGATGCCGATGCCCTGCTCGAGGGAACGGGGGGTGATGTCAAGCGACTGGACCGCATCCTGGCCGACATAGAGCGTCCCGACGTGGTGGTGCCTGTGTTGCTCAAGAAATACCTCCATCAAAATGCGCGCATTCTGGGCTTCAACCGAGACCCCAAATTCAACGATGCTTTGGATGGACTCATGCTGCTCGATGTGCGCGACCTGCCCGCCGAAACGCTCGAAAACCTCCAGCGTGAATTCGGATTCAGCTGAAGGTTTTCGAATGGGACGTGGCCTTCTCAAAGGCCAACTCACAGGTCAGATCGAGTAAGACAAGCTGATAGAGTAGGTGCGTCCTTCTGTAAAGCTGGACCAATCGTACTGCACGCCATTGAACAGGTGGGTCTGGCGGTTGCGGGGATTGATCAAGTTGCGGGCTTTAAATCCAACCCGGAAATGCTCTCCCCATCCTTTGCCGATGCTGAGGTCCAGCGTGGGTGTAGGCTGCTGCATCACATTGGGCAGGGCGCCTTGGGTGACCAAGAATACTTTGGGTCCCTGAACGTTGAATGAAAGCGTAGACACGAAGTCAGCGCTGTCGTTGATGTAGGTCAGGACACCATTGACGATGTATGGTGCTTGCCCAAAGAGGGCCCGCGTATCGGGGTGGTTGGGGTCTTGTGCGCGAATGCCTTCGAGCTCAGCTTCAGGGATTTTGACCGCAGAACGGATCAAGGTGACATTTCCTGAAATGGAGAGGTCCCGCAAGAAGGGAGCATCGGTCACATTGCCCAGGTTCTTCTTGGCGTCGAACTCGATGCCCACGACATCGGCATAAGGCACATTGGACCAGGTGAGTTCTTCATTCACCGCCTCTTGGACTTGGGTTTGTTCGATGGGTGAGTTGAAGTGCTTGTAAAACACACCGGCAGAGACCATTTCTCCCAACGTGGGGTAATGCTCCAGTTTGAGGTCGATGTTGTCGATGCTGGTTTGACCGAGTCCAGGGTTGCCTTTCAAAGTTTGCAGGGTCTCGAAGTCAAATCCACGGAAGGGGGCTTTTTCTCGGAACACTGGACGGGCCAATGTCTTGCTGTAGGCCGCGCGCAGGTTGGTGATGCGAATGGGGTCGACCTTGCCCAAGATGTAGGTCATGTTGAACGATGGAAGCAGGTTCGTCTCGTCCAGTGTTCCGCGGTTGGTGGAGATCTGTTCAGGGGTCAGGTCTGCGGTGTCGCGGTTGCTTTCGATGCTCATGCTGGCCGATTCCATGCGCAGGCCGACGTTGCCGCTCAACCGTTCATTAACACGGGTGTCCAACATGGCATAGGTGCCGATCACATTGAGGAATCCGACATCGGAATTGCTCGGGTTGCTCACGTTGTTGGTCTGGATGTAATCTCCGCCTTGGGAGACCACCATGTTGGAGGCGTCAAAGTATTGGGAGGGGCTTCCTCCGAATTGATCAAAGAATTGACCTGAGGCTGCGAACGTAAACGCATCTTCTTGTTGGGTGCGCTCGGTCCGCACGAAGCTTCCACCAAAGGAGACCTTGCCTTCCAAGCGGTCCGATGCAGAAAATGCCGGCTTGCTAAAGTTGACTTTGACGTCGGTTTTGCTTTCTTCCAAGTCGCGCCAAAAGCGGTTTGGTGCAGGATAGCGGTCTGGACGGATGCTGTAGAAGCGGTTGGTCTCCGTAGGAATGTCCATGTCCCCAATGGCGACCCCTTCGTCTTGGAGGGCTTGCACCGTGCCGGCGACGTCATCGGCCCAATTGCTGCTTAGAACGCCATCGTCTACGAGGCCTTCAATTTCATCCAGAACGTCTCCAGAAGCAGACGCGTCCAAGGTGGTGCCGTCGGCGCCATAAAAGACGGCCTCGTCTACCAAGGCCTCTGTGTTGTCGATGTAGTTGTTGAACAGCACGCGGAGGTCGGGCGTGCTCATGCGGCCCTCAGAACGGCTTGCGATCCAGTCTACGGTGAGCTCGCTTTCGGGCATGTAATGCTCGCCCCGCATTTGAAAGGTGTTCAACGTGCGGCTCTGGTAGCGGTGTGAACGCTGCTGCTGCATTTCGTCGCCATCCCGGGGGTTGACGCCTTCTTGGAAGCGCGCACTGTTGGTGCCGCTGGTGATGGTCATGCCCATCAATGAAATCTTGTTGAAGTCGTTCAGTTTGTAGCTGAGGTTCAACAAGGTGTTCCATCGGTGGGTCTCATTGGTGCGCTCATCGCTGTAGCGCTGTTGCATGTCGAGTTCTTCGGTGCCGGCCACATTGCCCGCTGCCCAACGGCCGTAGATTCCATCTTGGTAACCGCGTGTATTGCGAGCGTACTGGGCGCCAAAAGTGTAGCCCAACTGCCGTCCAAACAGCGAGGTTTGGTTGCCAAATGTGATGGAGTGCTTCATGTCCATGGCGGCGGTGCGGCGCACATGCTCCCAAGTGTTGTCGAAGCTCTGGCCCACATCGGTCAGTCCTTGGTTTGCTTCAATGGAAGCTGGAATGGCCGCTTGGAAATAGAGCGAGTCTCCCAGTTGACTTGCGCCCCATTGGTCAGCATAGCCCAGACCGGTCAGTACGCACTGGGCATCGGAGTACGCTGAGATGTCATTCAATGAACCGAGGCCGCAGCTGGACAGGGCACCATCTACAGTGCTGCTCCCGATCATGTCGCGGTCGATGATGTATTGGATTTGCTCGCTAAAGGAGACAGAAATGGCACTGGGCCAACCATTCTGGGCTGCGGCTTGTGCGGTGGGGTTCAGGCTCCTAGAACCGTCATCGTATCCGAGCCAATCCTTGCTGCTGCGTTGGCTGGAAAGGACTTCTTTTCCCGTGGTGTTGGTGTTCCAGCCGAGGCTGCTGGAATAGTTAAACATGAACTGGTCAGGAAAGTCCTTGGTTTCTACTGAGATGTAGGCGCCCGCCCAGTCCGATGGCAAGTTGGCCGTTTGGGTTTTGACCACTTTCAGATTGTCCACCAAGTTGGTGGGGAAGAGGTCCATCTCAATGGTGTTCCGGCGGGGATTCATGGACGGGACCTCTGCACCGTTCAGGGTGGTTTTGAGATAACGGTCAGACAGGCCGCGGACAAACACGAAGTTCCCAACGGTAGACACGCCTGATACGCGCTTCATGGCGCTGGCGGCATCGTTGTCTCCAGTCCGTTTGATTTGTTGGCTGGAGATGTAGTCGATGCTCGACGCTGACTTTTTCTTGATGTTCTCCATGTAGGTGTCCCGGGCACGGTCGGCTTTGGCCACCACTTCTGCGGCTTGCTCGATCACAAAAGTTTCGGGGAACAGGTTGAACTGAATCACTTGCACACCATCGCCGGTGACGGTCACTTCTTGGACGTGGGGACGGTAACCAATGAAGCGTCCGACCACATTGTAGGTGCCTGGAGCGAGGCCTTCGAGGCTGAAATCCCCGTCCAAGTCGGCCATGGCCCCCTTGGTGGTGCCTTCGATAAAAGCGTTGGCACCGATCAAGCTCTCGCCGGATTGGCCGTCGCTGATTTTACCTCGGATGACCCCTTGAGAATGGGCTGTAAGTGCTGTGGCCAGGATGACCAGGAGCTGAAGCAAACGCATGCGCTCTAATTTGAGATGCAAAGTGAGTGCAGAAGCTTCCAGTGGACGTTAACCCGATGTTAACCGCTCTTTTTCTTTTGATGGCCCCTACATAAACAACCGGAGCTTCGCGGTGGTGGCGAAACTCCGGTTGTGCAGGTTTAGCAGGCCTTTGGGCCTGCGTTTCCTTGATTTAGTCGCGCTTGTTGATCGCGGTTGACCATGTGGTGTTTCCGTCGGTTCCGCGCACGAAGTAAGCGCCTGCAGGAAGGTCGGAGGTGTCGATGCGGAGCACCGCCTCTTGGGAAGTACCTGAGCACATCGGTTGACCGGAGGCATTGACCAAAGCCCAAGTGGTGGAGGCCTGTGATGGAAGCGCCACGGTCACGGTGTGCGCGCAAGGGTTGGGATAGGCCAATGCGTTGTAATTGCTGCGCGCTGTGCCAACCTGAGCGACACCTGTGCCAAACAGAGCCCGGTCGTCACAGAGTGTCCAGCCCAACGCCCAATCTTGACCAGAACCATATTCGCTGTCCACATTGATGGGGTCGGTGGCTTGTTGTCCTGCCGCGTCAAAGTTGAAGAGGTAGTCGATGTCCAGTCCGTTCATGATTTCGATGCCATTGTCGGCAGCATAGGCGTCGAGCTGCGCGTCTCCGTCGTCCAAATCGGTTCCATCATAATCCAAGGCGTCTTCGCAGTTGACCATTTTAATGTTGCCCAAAGTGAGGTCTCCGGTGAGGTAATGGTCAAAGGCATCCATGGGAGATTCTTTGTCCTCGATTTCAATGCCTTCTGCGACGTTGGCAAACAACCCATTGCTCACGTGGCCACCTGATCCATTGCGGAAGAGCAAGCCCTGGCCATCGCCCAAACCGACAATGGTCCAACCGGTTACCGTGGGTGTGGCCAATGGCATTTCGTCAGCAGAGACATTGCCGTCGTCGGAATCGTCGCCGTCCAATTCGCCGCCCCGATCACCGCTGAGGCCGGGCTGGTCCTGAATGGCGAGCCACTGAGCGTTGTTTTGGCCGTGGTAGCCTTGGTCCCAGTCAAAGCTGTCGTCGCCACAAAATGCCACAATGGCATGGGTGACAGAGACTGCGCCCCCAAAGAATTCGATGCCGTCGTCCAGGTTAGAAACCACTTCAATGTGGTCGATGGTGGTGCCGCTGCCCACACCAGCCAGGGTTAAACCGTTGATTTCATTGGCTGCGCCGAGCTCGGTGCCTCCATGGCGAATGGAGACATAGCGCAGAACCCCACTGTTGTCGGCGTCATTGTCGCCACCGTACTCCGCGAGGTTGTTGTCTGTTGGAATACCCTCGATTTGAGCGGGGCCTCCAAAGTTCGTGGTCGCATTGCCCAATATGATGATGCCACCCCATTGTCCGCGGGTGTCATAGGCCACAGATCCGTCGAGGGGGTCGCCTTCAAAAGTGAAAATGATGGGGGCTTCAGCCGTTCCATCGGCGATGATTTGTCCGCCTTTGGTCACGATCAGTGCCGAAGCGTCAACGCCACTCCCAGGAGCCCCTTTGACTGTGGTTCCAGGTTCAATGGTGAGGGTCTGTCCTGATTCAACGAACACATAACCTGAGAGCACGTAGGTGTTGTTGGAAGTCCACGTGGTGGTTCCTGTGCTGCCTGAAACGGTGACGGTGTTTTGGGCGTTGAGGTGTGCGGTCAAGAAGCAGACCGTCAGTAAAAGCAGAATTCTCATGGCAATGACATGCTTTAGGTTGGTGAATTGATGCTGCAATCTCCACCGCCATTGCCACCTGTACGTTGGTTCAATTTTAACTCTGAGTAAAACCCACGTTCCCTTTGTGCAGGTTTCCTTCTGCCTGTTCCTTCGGAAATGTGCAGCCAGGTGTGTCCTTCCTGGTCTTTTGAACGTTGCTGCAGGTCAGATCATGGGCACCCACAGGCATTGAACGATGCCCAAGATCAAGGTCGCCAGTGTGGCCCTTGAGAGCACTTTCCAATTTGGAACAGCTCGCATCATCAGCCACAGGCAATAGACCCAACCGGGGAACGGCGCGGCCCAGGTGGCCCAAGCGGCAGGTTCCGAAATGTGGCCCCAACGGAGCACGCCCCCGGCGTACATGACCGCAACCAATGTCCACAGCGCAATACACAGCCATCGGGTCTTGGCTGTTCCATACTTCAGGGCGAAAGTGGCTTTTCCTGCTGCCCCATCGCCCTCTATGTCCATGGCGTCTTTGGCGATTTCCCGAACCATCCCGATGGCCATGGCCATGAGTCCGTATGCCCCCAAATTCTGGATCAAATTCAATTGCATTTGGGGAGATGCATTGGGGGCTTCCATGACAGCCAACCACAGGGGGACCAACCCGAGCAGCATGGCGATGGCTGCATTTCCAATGAGGGGCTTGGCTTTCCAACTGGCACTGTAACGCCACAGTATCCAGCTGACCAATGCCGCCATGAGGAACGGCCCAGCAGAACCGATGGACCAAGACAGGTGGCAGGCCAAGGCCAGTCCCAATAAGTTCAAGACTTGGTGGGTGAAGATGAGTACCCTCCGCTTCACGGTGCGGTCAACGATGGCCCGCTCGGGGCGGTTGATCCGGTCTTCCTGAACGTCGAAATAAGCGTTGATGATGTTGCCTGCAGCCATGAGGAGCAACATGACCAGGGTGGCTTCAAATATTTGAAGCGGCGTGGTAACCAATGCGCCCTCCTGAAGCGGCCATCTCGCCATCCAGCCATACCGGATCAGGCACAGGGTGAATGCGGCAATGGCCAAGTTGCGGGGCCTTGAAAGGCTGATGATGCCGCGCAGGTTGCTGCGTTTGCTGGACAGAGTAGGGGCAGCCATGCTATTAGGAACGGTGCGGGGCGTCAATGAGTTCTGTTTGCCCAGCTTGAGTTCTGACGTAATTGAAGCCTGGGTGGATGGCGGAGGATCCGGCGTTGCCTTGGGTGTCCATCGCGAGGTAGCCCACTTGAAGGTCTTTCACGGACATTTTCTTCATGATGCGGTCGACGGCCTCTGCGCAGGCTGTCTGTGGGTCACGGCCTTGGCGCATGAGTTCCACCACCAAGAAAGACCCGAGGGTTTTCATGACGGCTTCCCCAAGGCCTGTTGCCGTGCAGGCCCCCACCTCATTGTCCACAAAAAGGCCAGCACCTATGATTGGACTGTCACCTACGCGGCCACGCAGCTTGTATGCCAATCCACTGGTTGTGCAGGCGCCTGCAAGGTTGCCCTCGAGGTCTTGGGCGATCATGCCAATGGTGTCGTGGTTTTCTATGTTGATGATGGGTTTATACTCTGCGCTTTCCTTCCACTTTTCCCACGCGGCCTTGCTGTTGGGTGTGAGCAGATCGCGCGTTTCAAACCCTTGAGAAAGCGCGAATTTTCGGGCCCCATCTCCAGCGAGCAGCACATGGGGGGTGTTTTCCATGACGGCCCGGGCGACCTTTACGGGGTGTTCGATGTCTTCCAAAAAGCACACCCCTCCGGCATCACCTGAAGGCCCCATCACGCAGGCATCCAACGTGACCCGTCCTGAACGGTCTGGACGTCCTCCAAGACCTACTGAAGTTCCTGTGGGGTCGCTCTCAACCACTGCGGTTCCTTCTACAACAGCATCCAAAGCGCTGCCCCCGGACTGCATTTGTCTCCAGCCTTCTTCATTGGATGCGAAGCCGTGGTTCCAAGTGCTGAGCATGTGACCTTCTCTGAACCGATCCCCCGCGCTGAAGACACCGTTGGTCAATGGGGCAGGTGAGTCGGCACGTAAAAGTCGGACGGGGTCGAGTCCGAGCACGGCAGCCATGGCGGCTGCCCTGCGCAAAAAGGCACGGCGTTGCAGCATGTGTCCAATTTAAGTCGCCTTGACCCGTCGTGGTAGCAACAGCAAAGGGAGAACCGCCAAATCAACGGCCACAGCGAAACACAGCGTCAATGAGACGAGCAACCCAATGTGGAAGGTGCCTTCGAAACTGCTGAGCATCAGGGTTGAAAACCCACCACAAAGGATAATGGAGGTCACCACAATGGCTTTTCCCGTGGACAAAAAGGTGCGCCTCAGCGCCCAAATGGGGGCACGGCCTTGTTGCAGCAGAATTCTGTACTTGGCCAAAAAGTGGAGGGTATCGTCAACGGCGATGCCAAACGCGATGGTGAAAATGATGGAGGTGGACACCTTGAGGTCGATGTCCATGGCCCCCATGAAGCCTGCAATAAAGAGCAGGGGCAAGACATTGGGAATCAAGGAAATCAAGGTCATTTTGAGGCTCTTAAATAACAGTCCCACAATCAAGGCAACAGCGGCAAATGCGATGAGCAATCCCAGCACCATGTCGGAGGCGAGAAAGCGGTTGTTGAGGTCGATCAGGCTGGCGGTGCCTGTGATGTGCGCTTGAAAAGGGGGCGATTCAAAGTGCGCTGCCATGTGGTTGTCCAAGCGAGATTGGAACTTGGCGTTCCGTTTGGCCAACTCCTTGGCGCCCAAATCGGCAGTTTTGGCGGTGATGCGGGCCAGTCCAATGTCGGTATTGACCACGTCGGACCAGCCGGGACTGGATGAGCTGCTGTTGTTTTTGCCCCATTTGGACAGCCGGTTGAGGAGTTTTTCCAAGGCGGGCCCCTCTGGAATTCGGTCTGCAGAGGGCCGGTCGCCGTTCATGAGTCTGTGCGCCGTTCTTGCTGCTGTGGCAGGGCCGAGCACACTTCCCGCGCCAACGTCTTCTCTGAGCCATTGCTCAACGCTGTCCACGGTGGCGAGCACTTTTGGTTCGGCCATGATGTCCCGCCCCGCTTCGAATTTTAAGGCCAATTCGTAGGGCCGGACGCCGGCAAAAGACCGCTCGAAGAAGTTGAATTCTTGACGCAAAGGGTCATCGTCACGCAAGTCCTCTAGGAGGAAGTTGTTGACCTCGATGTTGGTTACCAAGCCGACGCTCACCAAAGTGAAAAACCCTGTAGTGAGGAGGATGGCTTTGCGGTTGCGGAGGATGCGGATGAACAAGCGAGACAGCCACGGTGTCCATGGCGATGCGGATGCGCTAGAAGGACCAGTGGCCTGTTTGATGGGCGCTTTGGACCGAATGAGCACCGCCGGAAGCAAGGTGAAGGCCAAGGCGAAAGCGATGAAGACACCTGCTGCCGTGTAGAGGCCGAATTCGCGGATGGGCACAATGGCAGAAGACAGCAACGTCAGAAAGCCCAATGCGGTGGTCAGCGAAGTCAGGAAGGTCGCCAGTCCGACTTCTTTAAAGGCTTTGCGCAACGCATCAAAAGGGGCCAGGCCACTGCGTAATTCATCGAGATATCGGGTGATGATGTGCACCACATCGCTCATGCCCACCACAAAAATGATTGTCGGAAGCACAATCGTCATGATGTCGATGCCCTTGCCGGTAACCTCCATAAAGGCCAGCGTCCCTAAGCCGCTGAGCAGAATAACCGTCAGTGGAATCACGATGCCCCACCACGTGCGGAATGCGATGTACAGAAAAGTGATGAGCAATAGGAGTCCCAGTCCCACAAAGAGGGCCACCTCTCTTTCCATGACCGACACGTAGTGGACTTGGGCGTGCGCCCTTCCGGCCCGGTGCGTTTCGACCTTTAATCCGCGTTCGGTTTGGATGTCATTCCACCGCTCCAATACCGCATCAACGTCGGCGGCGATTTCGTCGCATCCTTGTTTTGAGAGCATGGCCTTTTGGCCGACCGTCAAGGCCAAAGACTTGCCGTCTGCACTGAACAGACTGCCCACCCATTGATCGCTTCGCCAGAGGTAGCTGCTGTCTGCGGCATAGTGCTGGGGTGAATCCCAGCGCAGAATCGGCCGCTGAAACACCATGCCCAATACAGGGTCTTGAACCGGGAGACTCAGCGCCGTGGGGTCAATGACCTGCGTGACCTCATTGACCGTTTGTAAGGAGTCCGAAAGCATGCGGATGGCACCTAGGAACTCTTCGTCAAAAATCCCATCCTCATGCTGGACCCCGACCAGAATGAAGTCATTGTCCGTGCTAAAGGCCTCTCGGAACTGGAGGTAAAATGCCGTTTCGGGTTGGCCTTGGGGAAAGAAAGCCTCAAAGTCATAATTGAACCCGATTTGAGAAGCCCGCCAACCCGAAAATACCGTGATCAGTGCTATGGCCACGAGGATCCAAACAGACCTGCGTTGCCACTGCGCTGCAGCATTGGGGTGTTCGGATGGGGAAGCTTTGTTCATGTGCCGGGTTTGGCGAAGCCTGACGCCGTCGGTTGTCTTCCTTTGAACACCCGCGCCGCGGTGGGGTTCTCGGAGAAATGAAAAAGGCGGCCCCAGAGGACCGCCTTTTCTCAAAATTGTAACAGAAATTACTTGTTTTCGCTGACTTCTTCGAAGTCAACGTCGGTGACTTCTTCGTCGCTTGCGCCTGCTTCGGCTGAAGCTCCGGCAGCATCTGCTCCGCCGGCAGCCTGGCTGGCGTTGTACATGTCTTCGCTGGCCGAGGCAAACACCTGATTCAGCGCTTCAATGCCTGCTTTGCAACGGTCGATGTCTTGCGCACCGTGGGCTTCCTTCAATTCTGCGATGGCAGCTTCGATGGGGCCTTTCTTGTCTTCGGGCAGTTTGTCTCCGAATTCGCTCAACTGCTTCTCCGTTTGGAAGACAAGGCTGTCGGCTTGATTCAGGACTTCCACACGCTCCTTGGCTTCTTTGTCAGAGTCCGCATTTGCGGCGGCCTCATCCTTCATGCGTTGGATTTCATCGTCGCTCAGTCCGCTGGACGCTTCGATGCGAATGCGCTGCTCTTTGCCTGTGGTCTTGTCCTTGGCGCTCACATTGATGATGCCGTTGGCGTCGATGTCAAAAGAGACTTCGATTTGAGGCACACCGCGCTGGGCTGGAGGAATGTCAGACAATTGGAACCGCCCGATGGACCGGTTGTCATTGGCCATGGACCTTTCACCTTGCAAGACATTGATGTCCACGCTGGGCTGGTTGTCACTTGCCGTTGAGAAGGTTTCGCTCTTCTTGGTTGGAATCGTGGTGTTGGCCTCGATCAACTTGGTCATCACTCCACCCATGGTCTCGATGCCAAGTGAGAGTGGCGTCACGTCCAAGAGCAACACGTCCTTCACGTCGCCGCTGAGGACGCCGCCTTGGATGGCTGCACCAACAGCTACAACTTCGTCTGGATTGACGCCTTTTGAAGGCTCTTTTCCAAAGAAGGCTTTGACGGCATCCTGCACGGATGGAATCCGGGTCGATCCACCTACGAGGATGACCTCGTCGATGTCACTGTTGTCCAAACCGGCTGCCTTCATGGCGGTGCGGCAAGGCTCGATGGTCCGCTTGATCAGCGAATCGGCCAACTGCTCAAACTTCGCACGGCTCAATGAACGGACGAGGTGCTTTGGCACGCCGTCCACAGGCATGATGTAGGGAAGGTTGATTTCGGTGTTGTTGGTGCTGCTGAGCTCAATCTTGGCCTTCTCTGCGGCCTCCTTCAAACGCTGCAGTGCCATGGGGTCCTTGCTCAGGTCCAATCCGCCGTTTTCATCTTTGAATTCAGCAACGAGCCAGTCGATGATGATTTGGTCGAAGTCGTCACCTCCCAAGTGGGTGTCACCGTCTGTGGACAGCACTTCGAAAACGCCGTCTCCGAGTTCCAGAATGCTCACGTCGTGGGTTCCACCACCGAGGTCAAACACCACAATCTTCTGGTCGATGGACTTCTTGTCCAAACCATAGGCCAATGCTGCCGCTGTAGGCTCGTTGATGATGCGCTTGACTTCGAGTCCTGCGATCTCACCGGCTTCTTTGGTCGCCTGGCGCTGGCTGTCGTTGAAGTAAGCAGGAACGGTGATGACCGCTCCGGTCACTTCCGTGCCGAGGTAGTCCTCAGCAGTCTTCTTCATCTTCTGCAGGATCATGGCACTGATTTCCTGCGGGGAGTAGTTCCGGTCGTCAATTTTGATCCGGGCAGTTCCACCGTCAGCTTCTACCACTTCATAAGGAACCCTTCCGGATTCTTTGGAAGCCTCGCTGTACATCTGTCCCATGAAGCGTTTCACGGAGGAGATGGTCTTGGTGGGGTTGGTGATGGCTTGACGCTTGGCGGGGTCTCCGACCTTGCGTTCTCCATCAGCGACAAAAGCAACCATGGATGGGGTGGTTCGCTTGCCTTCGCTGTTGTTGATGACCACAGGCTCGTTGCCTTCCATTACGGCAACACAAGAATTGGTTGTGCCGAGGTCGATACCGATGATTTTGCTCATATGTGGAATTTGTAGGGTTTTCTCTTCAGGGTGCCTTGCGGCTCGCTGGGCTACAGTCAAATGCAGTGCCAAGCGTGGCATAAGCCTTGGAGACTGACATGTTGTCGCAGTCTGTGGCATGGACTGACAGGTTTGTCGCAAAAGCGGAGCCTCAGGGTGCATCTTTGTCACTTCATGGTGGCAGTGGATGACAGGGGGATACCCCTCACAATGGATGGAATTCCGCAGAGGATCGTTTCTCTGGTTCCTTCTTTGACGGAGACGTTGGTCGATTTAGGGGCGGAAGACCGCATTGTAGGGCTCACTAAATTTTGTGTTCGTCCCGAACACTTGCGCAGAGAACGCACACGAATTGGCGGAACGAAAGGGGTGAACCTTGGGGCCATTATGGACCTTCAGCCCGATTTGGTGCTGGCCAATTTGGAGGAGAACGATGCGCAAGATGTGATGGCCCTTGAGATAGCGGGCATTCCCTGCTGGGTCTGTGATGTCCGCTCTGTGGAACGCGCTTTTCAGTTGCTGGCCGACTTGGGCCAACTGGTCGGGTGCGCAGAGAAAGGGGAGGAGATGGCGCTCGAGGTTCGTGCTTCATGGACAAGGGGACAGGCCTCATTTTCGCCGCCTTTCCAAAAGGTGGCCTATGCCGTTTGGCGCTCGCCATGGATGTGGGCGGGATCGGATGCCTACATCCAAGACGTGCTGCGCTGGTGGGGGTGGTTGCCATGGCCAGAAATCTCGCGGTATCCTGAGCGCACCATTGACGATGTTTCTGCTGCTGGGGTCGAAGGGGTGTTGTTGCCATCAGAGCCCTTTCCATTCAAAGAGATTCACCTTCAAGAAGCCGGTGACCTTCCCGCCCACTTGGTGGACGGTGAGATGTTCAGTTGGTACGGAAGCCGAATGGTCCATGTCCCCGCCTATTTCGAAGGTTGGGATATTCAGGGTTGAATGCGGTGTTTTCACGACTTTTGCGCCGCAATGGTGCTGATGATTCCACCTGTACAAATTAGATGATGACGACGCCTTTGAGATTCGCGGTGGTTGGCTTAGGCCACATCGGAAAGCGGCACGCTGAGATGATCCGCAGGCAGCCCGATTGTGAGCTGATTGCCGGATGTGATATCCGGTCCAAAGAACAGTGTGGCGTGGCAGATGACTTCGAATTCTACGGAGACATCAAAGAGATGCTGGCCCAGCACCCCGAAGTAGATGTGGTCTGCATTTGCACACCCAATGGCTTGCACGCACCCCAGGCCGAAATGGCTTTGGAGGCACGGCACCATGTGGTCATCGAAAAGCCCATGGCCCTCAACCGGGCCGAAGGGGAGCGGGTGCTGCACAAGGCATTGGAGGTGGGACGACAGGTGTTTTGTGTCATGCAAAACCGCTACAGTCCGCCGAGCATTTGGCTCAAAGAGACTGTGGATTCAGGCGTATTGGGTAAGATTCAGATGGTGCAGGTCAACTGTTTTTGGAACAGGGATGACCGTTACTATGAAAAGATTCCGTGGAAGGGCACGCTGGATTTGGATGGTGGAACACTGTTTACGCAGTTTAGCCACTTCATCGACATCGTGTTTTGGCTCTTCGGAGACATGTCCAACATCACTGCCCGGTTCGAGGATTTTACACACGGACACAACACGGCATTCGAAGATTCCGGGTTGGTGATGTTTGAATTCTTAAAGGGTGGCTTGGGAACGCTCCAATTCTCTACCGCCATTGCCGAAGCCAATTTCGAGAGCTCCTTGACCATCATTGCCGAAAATGGCACCGTCAAAGTCGGGGGGCAATACATGAATGAAGTCGAGTACTGCAACATTCGGGGGTATGAAATGCCCGAGCTTCCACCCTCGAATCCGGCCAATGATTACGGCCATTACAAGGGCAGTGCAGCGAACCATGGTTACATTTTCGACAACGTCATGGACACGTTGAAGGGGTCAGGACGAATCACCACCAATGCCTTAGAAGGCCTGAAAGTGGTGGACATCATTGAGCGGATTTATTCCGCTTCAGATCGGGGCATCAAAACCCGCCAGTAGGATTAAATCTCCACTCCAATGAGGGTGGCATCATCCACTTTAGCGTTTGCTCCTTTCCAGATGAGCAAAGCATTGTGAATGGCCTTCTTGCGTTCTGGCATGGGCAGCATGTGAAAGTCGCTCAGCATTTCGGCCAATCGTTTCCGTCCCATTTTTCGGCCCCTTGCTCCTCCGAATTGATCGGTGACTCCATCGGAGAACAAATAGAGTTGATCCCCCTCATGAAGGGTCAACTTGTGGTATTCAAAACTTGTGTCGATGTCGGACTCCTGAGAATTGAGGGGCTCATATTCAATGCTCTTTCTGGTTCCGCGAATGACGGTGGTTTGGCCGTCCCTGATCAGAAACAAATTCCCCCGTGCGCCAGAAAATTCGACCGTCTTTTTTTCGTGGTCGATCGTCATGACAGCGGCGTCGAAGCCGTGCATTTGAGGTTGGTTGTCCGTGGGGCGAATGAGTCTGCAAAAATTGGCCTGGAACCGCTGTAGAATCAAGTGAGGCAGGGGTTCAGTCAATGCGTTGAAAGCTTGGTTGAGAAGCATCGACCCGATCAGCGACACCATGGCTCCAGGAATGCCGTGCCCCGTGCTGTCTACGAGGGCCAACGTTTTTTTAGTTTGACTGTTTCCCAGAAAAAAGAAATCTCCACCCACGATGTCTCTGGGCCTGGAGATGTACATCGAATTGGGGAACATTTGGAGCAACTCAGTTTCGCTTGGCAATGCGACGTCTAGAATTTTCTTGGCCCCAATGATTCCTTGCGTGATGTGGACGAAGTTGTCCCTAACCTGCTGTGCCAATTGTTCCTTATTGCGGCTCTCCTTTTCAAGTTGCACATTGACTTTCCGGATGTCCAAAGTCCGTATCCCAACGTGTTTCTCAAGGTGTTGAACGTGCTCCCTCAAGTCTTGCTCGAGTCGAATTCGTGCGCTGATGTCAAGGAGTGTCAGCAGAAGTCCATCATCGAGTTCAGAAGGGAGTGTCAATTCAATGGACAGGTGTGAGGTCTTTCCATTTTGATTTCTGATCACCACTTCGCCCTGGGTTGTGGGTTGAGCTTCAGATAAATTCAGAAGACCAGCGAGAAAACGGTCTGACCGAAGTGGTGTGATTCGATCGACAAAACTGGAATTCAATGAA
>Ga0208971_1000813_pt1 | contig 20501 bp, 13 predicted proteins | sample AOAMet1_18_M0_10_2_FD_188229 | JGI IMG/M metagenome (GOLD analysis project Ga0208971, IMG submission 188229) | Ammonia-oxidizing marine microbial communities from Monterey Bay, California, USA - CAN11_18_M0_10 (SPAdes) | ecosystem: Environmental > Aquatic > Marine > Intertidal zone | place... | reverse complement strand
TCGCCCATGCCTTTAAGAATGGTCTCGCCCGAGTCCTCGTCAGTCTCAACGCGGAACGACGGGTCTTCTGCAATCATCTTACCAATCGCAATTCCCATCTTCTCCGATCCGCCTTTATCCTTCGGCGCCACGGCAATAGAAATCACCGGATCAGGAAATACCATCGCCTCTAAGGTGCAGGGCGAATCAGTCGAGCACAGCGTGTGCCCGGTTTGAACATTTTTCATTCCAATACAGGCAAATATGTCGCCCGCCTGAGCCATATCGACTTCGGTGCGATCGTCTGCATGCATCTCTACCATCCGACCGATCCGTTCAGTTTTGCCAGTGGCTGAGTTAAGGATAGTGTCGCCCTTTTTCATCGTACCCGAGTAGACTCGAATAAAGGTCAGCGCACCAAAACGGTCATCCATGATCTTGAATGCGAGTGCTCGCAGGGGCTCATTGACGTCGACTATCGCCACTTCTCCCGTCGCCTCGCCTTCGTCGTCGGTCAACGGCTGTGGATCAACTTCGGTAGGGCTGGGCAGATAATCAACAACCGCATCCAGAACGAGCTGAATGCCTTTATTTTTAAACGCACTTCCGCAGTACGTAGGGAAGAAATGCATCGTGCGCGTACCAATGCGAATACAACGCTTAATGTCTTCCAAAGAAGGCGTCGCGCCCTCCATGTACTCCATCATTAAGTCGTCGTCCATCTCGACCGCGGCCTCAATGAGTTGCTCATGGTACGTCTCGACGTCGTCGACCATATCTGCAGGAACGTCAACGACCTCAAAATTCTCAGGCTTGCCGGAATCATCCCAGACATAGGCTTTCTTGGTCAGAACGTCGACAACGCCAACGAAATCGTCTTCGGTACCAATGGGTAATGTCATCACCAGTGGGTTAGCCGCGAGCACGTTGCGCACTTGGTCAACAACGCGGTAGAAATCTGCTCCCAGCCGATCGAGCTTATTGACGAAAATCAGACGCGCAACCTCTGACTCGTTGGCGTAACGCCAGTTCGTCTCAGATTGAGGCTCAACACCGCCCGAACCGCAGAATACGCCGACTCCACCATCGAGAACTTTTAACGATCGGTACACCTCGACCGTAAAGTCCACGTGTCCAGGCGTGTCGATGATGTTCATTCGGTGATCTTTCCAGAAGCAGGTTGTCGCCGCAGACTGAATTGTAATTCCACGTTCCTGCTCTTGTTCCATGAAGTCGGTGGTTGCAGCACCGTCGTGCACTTCGCCGGTTTTGTGGATTTTTCCGGTGAGTTTCAAAATACGCTCGGTCGTCGTGGTTTTACCCGCGTCAACGTGAGCGAAAATACCGATGTTGCGATACAGGGATAGGTCTGCAGACATTGTTCTCATCTTCCAGTCGGTTGTGTTAAGTCGGGCGGCAACAGCGTCATCTCTGCGCTGCGCCATGCCGGCTAAGCGATGTCTGTAAACATCAACAACCGGCGCCTTATAAAGTCGTTTACTCGGAGTTACTGCAATACGAGACTACAGCCACTTCCAGTGCGCGCGCTTTTTACCACATTCACGGGTCGAGAAGTAGGTGTTGTACGACAAAGTGATAACTTTTGACGTTACTTCCATGAGCAAGCCCGTATCCGTCTGAGCTCAGCGACTCATTCCAACAACCTAACCCACGACGGCGTTAAGCAAAAAGCGTTTGAGAGGCTTGAATTTTGCACAAAATCCGACCAATGTTGGCGACATAACGGCGCCCGCGAACAACCATAAAAAACAGGGCCTATAAACAAGTGTGAGGACACAGCATGCAGATGAATATGGGGTTATTGCTATCAAAGCGCGCACATCTCAATCCCGAGCGCGAGGCCTACGTCGAGAGTGATGGCAGCCGCCGGTTCACATTTAAAGCGCTTAATGAGCGCGCAAATCGACTTGCAAACTCTCTCCAGGCGGATGGCATAAAACAGGGTGATCGAGTCGGATTACTGCTCATGAACTCAGTAGAATTTATGGAAGCGTTTTTCGCAATCGCAAAGGTGGGCGGCGTCGTTGTCCCGCTAAACTGGCGACTTGTTGCGGACGAGCTTGAATTTATCTTGAAGGACGCTGGGGCAACCCGACTGATCTTCGATGATGCTTTTTCATCAACCGCGGCAGAGTTACACAGCCGCACCAATAAAACCGATATTCAGCAGTGGCTTCAGGTACTGGGCGGCGTCTCAGACGACGCTGGTCAACCGTTTGCTACGTCATATGAGCAGTTCTGTGAGGCATCGGGTACCCACGAGCCTCAATGCGGCGCTGAAGATGACGATATGCTGTACATAATGTACACGTCAGGGACGACCGGGCTCCCAAAAGGCGTTGTTCATACACATACAACGGCAATGTGGGGGGTGCTCACGATTCACGCCACCGCCGATTACCAAGCCAATGAGCGCTATCTCGCCTGCTTGCCTATGTTTCACGTGGGCGCGCTCACTCCGCTGACTATCAACGTTTACCACGGCGCAACGACCTACGTCATGAGAAGCTTTGATCCCGTCGCTGCTTGGGAATGCGTGGCACGTGAAAAAATCACCAGCGGGCTACTGGTGCCGGCAATGCTCAATTTCATGGTGCAGGTTCCAGGCTACGAGAACTACGATTGGTCCAGCGTTCGCGGCTTCATGACAGGCGCCGCGCCGGTGCCATTGGCACTCACGCAACAATTTCAGCACATGGGCATCGACATCAACCAAGTTTACGGTCTCACCGAAACCTGTGGTCCTGCGTGCCTCATGGATTCGCTGAACGCAGTGAGCAAACCAGAGTCGTGTGGCAAGCCATTTTTCTTTACCGAAGTGATGGTCGCAGACGAGCACGGAAACGAATTACCAGTCGGTGAGGCAGGGGAAATGCTCGTCCGCGGCAAGCACATTATGCGTGAGTATTGGAATCGACCTGACGCAACCGCCGACACCCTCGTGAATGGTTGGCTTCGCACCGGTGACGTTGGCGTCATGGATGACCAAGGATTCTTTTCGATACAAGATCGGATCAAAGATATGATTATTTCAGGTGGGGAAAATGTATACCCCGCCGAAATTGAAGGGGTCTTGCAAAGTCACCCTGGCATTAGTGAGGCGGGGGTTATCGGGCAGCGCAGTGACAAGTGGGGCGAGTCGCCGCTCGCCGTCGTGGTGAAAACCGATGACGCACTGACGGCCGAAGAAATTCTCTCCTACTGCCAAGACAAGCTCGCGCGTTTTAAGCAACCTGCGGCTGTTGAGTTCATCGATATCATCCCAAGGAACCCCAGCGGAAAAATACTCAAGCGCGTTCTTCGTGAGCAATATCCGAGGGACGCAAACGTCTGAGGCCTTTGCGCGGCCTCCCCGTCAGCGTGCAGAGCCACGCTGTCAGATCGGTGAGCCGGGCGGCACCGTCAACTCCGAATTCTGAAATGCGCTTGGGTCATCCACTAAAACACCGATGCGTTTCGCCAAAAATCGCATGTGCGCATTACCCGCAAGAGTGCGCTCTCGAGATTTTTCCGCACGACGTTGAATTTTAAGCAAGGCGTCCAACGCATCAGCACGCACTTGCACCGCCGCAGACGCATTCCCAAGCAGCTCGGCCAGCTTGTTAACCATCAAAAGTTGTACCGTTCGTTCAATCGCCACCAGCTCAGGCGCTCGGGCTTCGGGCCATCGATCGTTGATCACTATCGAGAGAATATCCCCAAAACTTGGGAGGCTTGCGTCGATCAATTGCTGATTGTTCATCCGAGCCGCTCGTTTATGATCGAGCAGCTGCGACAAAGTGATCTGTGCTGCTGTCGCTGCTGCAGCCATAGGGTCAAATACATACCCAGTATGACGGGGAAACAGTTCTCGACTCACACCAGACTGAGGGGGTCTGGGTGGGATCATCGACACCACCTTGTCTGAGAGTTGCAGCACATTCGGTTCCAATGTAGCGAGCATTGCCGACAAGGCCGATCGCTGGGCCTCAGCTGAGACGCGCGTTGTTGCGGTTTGCCCATCGCCGCGCATGGCATAGGTAAAGGACTGTCCACCAAGTAAGGTGGCCGCTGCAGCCACCTGATAACGATGCATCAAATACGCGGGGACCAAAACGTCTTCGAGTGTGGCCAGCGGTCTACCGTTTTGGATCGCTTTCTCGGAGAAGTTATCAAGCACATGTGATCGCAACGCCATCATCCGGTTAAGTTCAACCACGGCGTCACTACCGCTGTCCCAAAGACTGCCATTGGGGTGTGCAGGCCCCGCTGACGATCGACTGCCAATGCGCGCGTGCTCGTCTGCAACATAGGTCAAGCCCGAGGCCAAAGTCTCCTCAATGATCGCGGCCCTGCCATCAGTCTCAGATTCACCGTCAGGAAAATCTTGATAGCCCCAGACAATCGCACGCTTATCCCAAGCACCTATGCCTTCATCGTAGGCGTCATCAAGCACCACCTCGCCGGATTCAGACAGGGTCACGAAGGGGTGTGGGTAGTCCATGACCGATGCTCTGTCGTCGGCACTTGCAGCAAAATTGTGTGCGATACCCAGCGTATGTCCTACCTCATGGGCAGATAACTGACGAATGCGCGCGAGTGCAAAATCACTTATCGCCTCGCTCGAATTGGACTCACCGTAAGGCGCCACCAACCCTTCGGCAATGAGGTAGTCCTGCCTTACCCTCAGGGAGCCCAGCGTCACATGTCCTTTCAGAATTTCCTGAGTACGCGGATCACGAACACTCGCACCGTAAGACCAGCCGCGCGTTGAGCGATGCACCCACTGAATCACGTTGTAACGAATGTCCATCGAGTCTACCCCCGCGGGCAAGACCTTTACTTGAAAGGCGTCTTTGTAGCCGGCCGCCTCAAAGGCTTGATTCCACCAGAGTGCACCTTCGATAAGGGCCGTTTTGACAGGCTCTGGGGCACCAGAGTCTACCCAGTACACAATCGGCTCTACCGCTTCACTGATCGCAGCGGTCGGATCTATTTTCTCCAAACGGTGTCGTCGCGCAAATGCGGACTTCACGGGCTCATCAATGGGACTCGCATAGTCGTACACCAAACTGGCTTCACCACTGTCGATGTAACCGGCTCTTGGATCAAACGGTAACGGCGTATAGCCATCATCCGGCAGACGCACAAACGAGTGATGACTGTGCACGGTAATGGCGCTCGGATTCGGCGCTACGGTCCTCAATATGGATCCTTCCGACTGTCCTGCGTAGGTTAACGTTGCATCGATTTCTGTATTGTCGGGAAACGACTTTGTTTTAGCTTTATAGATCGCTGATCGCGACGCATCGATCGCATAAGATCCCTCTCCTCTCGCCGCCAGGTGCTCAGACAATCCGGTCGCATCACTTAGCGCAAAGTCGGTAAGGTCAATAAAAACATGCTCATCGGTCGCTTCCACCACCTCGAAACCCCAAATGATCGATTTAGCAAAGGCTTCCTCTACGGCACGACGCTCGGCCAAATTCTCAGACCGAGCCACGTATTTAGTGTTGATGGCCGTCAGAAAGACCTTCTGACCGACTCGATCAAATTCGACCAGATAGGTGTCGCCTAACCGACCACGATCAAGTCCCAAATCATTTGAGCCTACTCCATGGGACAGTCCGTTGTAATAGATCAAAGGCTCGGTGATTTCATCAATATCAGCGAACAGCTGTCCCTCGTCTTTGTCCCAGTAGAGCGGTAAAAACCCGGCAATGAACTCGCTGCGGTCCAACACCGATAAAGGCTCTGGTGACGCCTCGAGTGGCTCGCTGGCAAACGACGTTGAGCAGACAAGTAAGAGTGCCCATAAAGTGAGTAAACGCATTGTGATCCCCTGTACTGGAAGACGAACCGTAGCACGCGCGGGGCCCTGTCAAAAGTGCGCCCCTATGGCGACATTGACTCGGCGAACGGTTTTGAGAGTGGGTGACCTGTGCGGCACGCCCACCATGCACGTCGCCCTATAAGTGCAGCGTGATTGTCGGTACTTGTGACGCCCGAAGTAGGTCATTGGTTCGGCTTCCTAACAGGAGACTTCTCCAAGGCGAGTGGCTGTACGCACCCATGATTAAGAGGTCGGCCTCGCGCTCAGCAATGGCGCGCGTCACCACTTGCTCTGGATCGCCTGCGATGAACGTTGCGTTGACATCAAAAGAGGCATCAGTCAGCACCCGTTCCGCCCACTCGAGTTGCCGAGTAGACTCGTTACTGCGTTTACCCGACATGATGACGTGTATCGGTAAATCACGCATATTGGGATACGCAGCGAGGAGTTCGATACCTCGGCGTGTCATTTTTCCACCGTCGAAGGCCACAAGAACACTTTTGGGCGCCTTGAAGTCGTCCGACACCGTCATAACAGGGCGCTTTATCTGTCGGCAGATCGCTTCAACGTGACGACCTAAATCACGCCGTGTATGCAATGCCGACTCTCCGCGTCGCCCTAAAATATACATGGCAACGGTGGACTCTTGTTCTTGCAATGTATCCAGCAGCTGTCCGTAACGCTGACGCGTGTCTATTTGCACCGGAGCCTGCACTTCACAGCGCTGCTTAAGACCATTGAGAAAGAGACGGCCTTGATCACGTGCTGCGCGGCTTCGCTCGCCCTCCTCTTGGGAAAGACGCTCCAATAAGTTTTCTTGAGCATCCATGCCAATCGATCCAGACCGGTCGATCTCAGACGCAACCTCCTGGTGACGATCAATGACGTGCAGCAACTCTAAAGGGGAAGACAACCGAGTCGCGGCCCATGCGGCATAGTCAGCCACATGTGTCGCGTAATCCGATTGATCGACACAAGCCAATATTTTTCGCGGCTGGCGCATGACCTAATCCTCAGTGATCAAGGAGCAGATCGTCTGCTCCGTCTTTGTCGTGGATGGCAAACTTGTCCACGAGGGTTGCACTGGCCTGATTGAGTCCAATGACCTCTACATCAGTGCCCTCGCGCCGAAACTTGATGACGATTTTATCCAGCGCACTGACCGCAGTGATGTCCCAAAAATGGGCACGACTCACGTCAATATAAACCTTGTCGACGACCTCTTGATAGTCAAATACCGTCGAGAATCGATCGGCGCTTGCGAAAAAGACTTGACCAAAAACAGTGTATCTACGCGCACGACCTTCGTCACAAGCGACTGAGCTGACGCTCAAAATACGACCCACTTTTTGGGCAAAGAAAAAACCAGACAGCAGAACACCCGTCAAAACACCCTGAGCTAAATCATGTGTCGCAACCGTCACAAATACAGTGGAGAGCATCACGACACTCGAGCTCTTGGGGTGGGTCTTCAAGTTTCTGATCGAATCCCAGTTAAATGTTCCAATGGACACCATGATCATCACTGCAACCAACGCGGCCATAGGGATCTGACTCACCCAGTCCCCTGCAAAAACCACCATAACCAACAAGAGCAGGCCCGCCACCAGTGTCGATAGACGGCCCCTTCCACCCGATTTCACGTTGATAACCGACTGTCCGATCATGGCGCACCCGGCCATTCCACCCATGAAGCCTGTCGCCACATTGGCAACGCCTTGACCGACGCATTCGCGATTCTTATCACTCTGCGTGTCCGTCAAATCATCCACAATCGTCGCCGTCATCAGCGATTCCAGAAGACCAACAACCATCAGCGTTGCCGAGTAGGGAAAAATGATTTCTAAAGTCTCCCACGTCATGGGAACGTCGGGCATGAAAAAGTTTGGCAGACTATCAGGCAGATCACCCATGTCTCCGACTGTTCGTATATCCAAATCCATGACAATGGCCACTAGCGTCAGAAATACGATGGTAATGAGCGGCGAGGGAATCGCGGTTGTGAGTCGCGGCAACCCGTAAATAATAGCAAGCCCCGCGGCGGTCATGACGTAAACCTCCCAACCGACATTAGTGAGTTCGGGCAGCTGAGCCATAAAAATCAAGATGGCCAGTGCATTGACAAACCCTGTGACCACCGAGCGCGACACAAAACGCATCAACTCACCGAGACGAACCCATCCTGCGATGATCTGCAGAATGCCTGTGAGCACCGTAGCGGCGAACAAATACTGAAGGCCGTGGTCTTTGACCAACGTCACCATCAGCAGAGCCATCGCACCGGTCGCTGCTGAGATCATGCCGGGACGACCTCCGGTAAACGCTATGATGACAGCGATCGAAAACGACGCATAAAGTCCGACTTTGGGATCGACCCCTGCGATGATTGAAAAAGCAATGGCCTCAGGAATGAGCGCCAACGCAACAACGAGTCCTGCAAGAACATCGTTTCGAATATTTGAGAACCACTCTTGGCGGATCGTATCCATGAGACCTTTGCTTTTTAGGGAATGCCACAGCGTTACGCGGTGAACTGAAGGCTGGATCCATAACAAAAACAACGACGCAAAAGCGCGCGCGCGCTTTTGTTTGAATGGTCCCCAGCGAAACCAAAGTATACCATGCTCTACTTCTCAACGGTGCAGAGATATGTCAATGAATCCCGAGATACTGCTGATCGCAGAGCCACACGAAGAGTGGCCTCAGCACGTTATCGAGTTGACTGCGGGACGTTTAGTGGCGCTGCGGCTTGATCCAAAAGCACCTCTGGCGAGTGATACCCGACTCGAGTCTGTACGCGTGCTGGTGGGCGGGCCTCAAGACGCAGTGCAATGGGTGAACAGCTGCCCAAAATTAGAGTGGATTCAAAGTACGTGGGCAGGTGTCGATGCACTCGCATCACTGATACCTCGTCACGTTGTCGTCACGCCGCTTAAACACGTTTTTGGACAGGCCATGTCGGAATTTGTCATGGGCTGGATTCTCTCGATCGAACGTCGCGTCATAACGCGTGCCACGACCTCGAAATGGGACAGTTCGCCAGAACCCGGCGTTCTCGGTAAGACAATGGGAATCCTCGGCACTGGCAGCATAGGACAGGCGGTTGCACAAGCGGCGGGGCAATTTGGTATTCGGTGCAAAGGCCTTAATTCGGACGGTCGCTCGGTACCCGGTTTTGTCAAATGCTACACCGCTCGTGACCCTGAGTTTTTCAATGATCTCGACTACGTCGTTTCAGTTCTTCCTAAAACCGACCACACAACCCACCTGATTAACAGTGTCAGTCTTTCCAGTCTTCCCAAGGGCAGTATTGTCGTCAATATCGGTCGCGGAAATGCCATCGATGACGAGGCCTTACTCAGTGCGCTAAAGGAAAAACAGGTTAAGGCCGCAGTTCTGGACGTCTTTAATCAGGAGCCATTACCAGAGTCACATCCCTACTGGCTTGAGTCCAATGTCTACGTAACGTCGCATACAGCAGCCCCGACCATGGACCGCTTGGTGGGCCAAGCCATGGCGAACAATTTCTCGCGATTCATCGAGGGGAAGCCCTTGGTCGACGTCTATGAGCCCGCCAAAGGCTACTGACGGCGCTCGTTTAGTAAGCAACCGCCACAATGATTTCGTTGCGCCGCATAAAAGGTGGCGTCCACGGAGGGTTGTACTGGTTCAATGTGGGGTCTCCGAGTGGCTGAATCCCTTTTGAAGCGAGAAAGCTGGATAACGTTTGCCAGTATTGCTCCGCTTTTTTGTCGCTGACCCAACCACTAAACCGGATAGCTGCTGCGCGGTACGCGGGCTCCTCGCGAAACGCGACGCGGTCATCATTCGGTTTTGGTAACTCGTCCATTGCGAACTCACTGGGTATGACGAAGGCCATTTCCTCACTCGCTCGGGTCGGCATTGTTCGCTGAACCGGCGCAGTCATAGCGATTTCCTGCTCTGTTTCATTACCGCCAAAAATATAGCCCGCAAGCACTCCAAACCCTGCGTTAGCGCCCTGGCCCATTTTCGTTACAGCCAAAATTCGCGCGTCATAATCGCGAATCTCAACAGACGGCTCATCCCACGATTTCACGACATTGTAGGAGGGCTCTTCGATTGCCGACGCGGTTGCGCTAGCGAGTATCATGAAGCATGAGTACAGACAGAAAAGGAAATGTCGCATTAGAAGTCCAAGGGTGTGTGAGTCGTGTGCTGTGTACGCGAGCCAGAGCAACCAGATCAGGAGTCATCACACTACTTAATTGGACAGGATTGCATAGAAACCGTCTTCCCACCCTCTAAAACCCGCCGCCCTTGTTCAACAAAACCCCGTTTTTTGTGAAAGTGCAACGAGTGCGTATTGGGCGGATCTAAATCCATCTCAGCGGTCATTACGCAGCAGCCATCGGCGATCGCAAGTTCGCCAAGATGCTCATAGAGTTGGGCGGCAATGCCTCGACCGCGGGAGTCACGCGCCAAAACAATGCGATCGACGTAGACCATTTCACTCAACCGCGTGTCAAACCAACGATAGTTGTCGTTGTCGTAAGGCGCCCCGCTGCGCATGGCGATCACAAAGCCAACAACGGTCGAGTCTACTTCGGCGACTACGCAATACCCGCTTAAGGCCAACAAGTGCAGAAATCGGGCCTCGTTCATGGGACTGGTCACCGCCACAAAAACATCATTGAGCGCGGAAATCTGGCCCGCATCTTCTTTCATAGCATGTCGAATGAGCACAAGCGTCCTTGCGATAACAAAAATAAGAGAGTGAGTGAAAGCATCGTATCGTAAGTACGCGACTTAAAAGCGGCCAGACTCGCCGCCGTGCCGAGTGAGACACGAAATCGAGCTTGACCCGATCGAAATCACGCACACCCACAAACCACCGCTCTCAAAACACTGCCCGCAAGTGAGGTCTTCATTTCGTGTGGTCCTCAATGCGCTCATAGGTTTTTCAAATCACTTGACCCAATATCGCGGCTTACCTGATAATCCGCCCCTAATTTTTTCCGCACGCACAGCACTCGCGCTACTTTTTCAACTCTGGAGAACTACGAAATGCTTGAACAACTGTATTCAGCACCGCCTTTACTGGGAATTGTCGGTCTTGCGATCGCATTCTTTATCTACACGGTGATGTCTCGTCGCGAGGTGCCGGAAGGCAAGGTGCAAAAAATCGGTGAACAAATCCACCTGGGTGCAATGGTGTTCATGAAGCGCGAGTACACCTACCTTGCGGGATTTGCAGTTGTATTACTGGGCCTTATTTTGGTGTCAGACCTAGGAAACGACACGGCGTTGTCGTTTGTGGTCGGCGCATCATCGTCGGCGCTTGCAGGATGGCTAGGCATGTACGCGGCGACAAAGGCAAACGTCCGAACAGCCATCGCGGCAAATACAGAAGGGGCGGCTAGTGCGCTCTCAGTTGCGTTCTACGGCGGTTCCATTATGGGGCTATGTGTTGCTTCACTCGGCCTGATTGGACTCGGAAGCCTCTATTTTTACTTCGGTGGGGACCCCAAAACAGCGCACGCGATTCACGGATTTGGAATGGGCGCCTCCGTTGTTGCCTTATTCTCCCGTGTTGGTGGCGGAATCTTCACAAAGAGTGCGGACGTTGGTGCCGATTTGGTCGGCAAGATTGAAGCAGGCATTCCAGAGGACGATCCCCGTAACCCCGGTGTTATTGCAGATAACGTGGGCGACAACGTGGGCGACATTGCCGGCATGGGTTCTGATATTTTCGAGAGCTACTGCGGTTCGATGATTGCTTGTATGGCAATCGCCTCAACAATGGCCATTGAGTCACAATCGGGCTTAATGTTTTTACCACTCGCATTGGCTTCAGTCGGTTTGCTCTCCTCAGTCGTTGGCATCTTAATCGTCAAGTCAGCGGCTTCTGCGGCGCCTGCAACAGCACTTCGGTACGGCACGTTTGCAGCCCCCATCATCTTCGGTGTCCTCGCGTACTTCGTGGTCCAGCACCTCGGCGTTGATCTCTCCGTCTGGTTTGCTGTCGTCGCCGGTGCAGTCGGTGGCGTGGCAATCGGTCTGATCACCGAATACTACACAGGCGGCGCGCCTGTCAGAACAATTGCCGCTTCAGGCGAGACCGGTCCTGCAACTGTTATGATCACGGGTCTTGCGGTGGGCATGCAGTCGGTCGTCTTGCCTGTATTTGTTCTCGCAGCAATCATCTTCGCCTCCACTGAATTCGCCGGACTTTACGGTGTGGGTATCGCCGCTGTTGGTATGCTGGCGACCGTCGGCATTACGATGGCGATCGACGCTTACGGTCCTGTTGCCGATAACGCTGGTGGCATTGCCGAAATGGCGGGGATGGGCGAAGAAACACGTAAGATTACAGACGGACTCGACGAGGTTGGAAACACGACAGCTGCGATCGGCAAAGGTTTTGCAATCGGCGCCGCGGCTCTGGCTGCGCTAGCTATCATCGCCGCTTTTGTTGAAACAGTGTCCTCTAACAACCCAGGATTCTCGCTCGAGTTATCAGACCCAATCGTACTGGTGGGCATGTTCATCGGTGGAACCATTCCCTTCCTGATCGCAGCAATCACCATGACGGCTGTCGGTGAGGCTGCGTTTGACATGATTAACGAAATTCGACGTCAGTTTAAAGAGATACCGGGACTTCTTGAAGGTACGGCTGATCCCGACAACGCGCGTTGTGTCGATATCGCCACGACTGCCGCACTTAAGCGTATGGTCTTACCTGGCGTCATCGCGGTAGCGGCACCTGTTGCCGTAGGCTTCTTGCTCGGCGCTGCGGCCTTAGGCGGCATGTTGGCGGGTGCGCTGCTTGGCTGCGTTTTGATGGCCTTGATGATGGCAAACGCAGGTGGTGCATGGGATAACGCCAAGAAGTACGTTGAGAAAGGCAATCTTGGCGGCAAGGGCTCAGACACGCACTCAGCCGTTGTTGTTGGCGACACTGTTGGCGACCCCTTCAAGGACACCTCAGGCCCATCAATGAATATTTTGATCAATGTGATGGCGATTGTCAGCTTGGTGATTGCACCCCTGCTTTAAGCCACTCGATTCAGTATTGAGAAAGGGGAGCGTGGCTCCCCTTTTTTTCGAACACGCGTTTAGTTAATCAGAGCAAGCAAGCCATTGAAAATAGCCTGCGGGTGGTACCGCCACCTCGGTCAAAACGACTCGCGGCACGATCGACTCAGCAGTAGAACGGGAGAGACATGTACAAAGTTCGAACTTACAACGCAATTTCAGCCAAGGGCCTTGATCGACTGAGCCGAGATTGCTTTGAGGTCAGCAGCGAGACCAGTACTCCGGATGCCATTTTGTTGAGGAGCTACAAGCTTTCAACATCAGACATAGGCGCTTCTGTCTCGGCTATCGCGCGGGCCGGAGCCGGTGTTAATAATATCCCCGTTGAAGAGTGTACCGATCGTGGCGTCGTCGTTTTTAACACGCCCGGTGCCAATGCCAACGCGGTCAAAGAGCTCGTGGCTGCCGGTATGCTGCTAGCCTCTAGAGACATCTTGGGCGGTATGCGCTTCATCAACGAACTCGCGCCCACGCTCAGTGCTGAAGATATGGGCCCATTGATGGAGGCCAAAAAGAAGCAGTTTGCTGGGTCAGAGCTGCAGGGTAAGACGCTCGGTGTCTTGGGCCTTGGAGCCATTGGCAGTCTCATCGCTCGACTTGGGCTTGATCTTGGCATGGACGTTGTGGGTTACGACCCCGCAATATCCATCGAGGCGGCCTGGCGATTGCCCAGCTCTGTTCGGAAAATGGATAACATGCAGTCGCTTTTTTCCCAGTCAGACTATGTCTCGTTGCACATACCGGTGCTGGAGAGCACCCGCGGTATTATCAATGCCGATACCTTGTCTTACTTCAAGAAAGACGCCTGTCTTCTTAATTTTGCACGGGAGCAAATTGTCGACACACCGGCCGTTGTGAATGCGCTCGAGACAAACACCCTTCGCACCTACGTGACCGACTTTCCACATCCGCTACTGCGTAACAGACAAGATACGATTTTAATGCCGCACATTGGGGCCAGTACAGCCGAGGCTGAAGAAAATTGCGCCATTATGGCGGCAGATCAGATCAAAGCTTTTTTAGACCACGGCAACATTAAAAACGCCGTTAATTTCCCCGCGATTGAACTGGAGCGCACCACGGACTCGAGGCTCACGGTCACCAACCGAAACGCCCCCGGAACCCTCAGTCATGTCTTAAATGTCCTCGGTGACGCTGACCTAAACGTTGCAGACCTGCTGAACAAAAGCCGTGGTGACATCGCCTATAACCTTATTGACATGAACACCGCGCCACCTGCCGACGTACTCGACAAAATTCGATCGGTTGAAGGCGTGATCAATGTCCGGCACCTCGGCAAGCCCTGCGCGGTTTAAACACCGCGGGCACAGCCCCCGCTAAGACATCGCAAAACCCTCGCAATTAGATGCCCTTGTGCGTTCAATCCCTGCGCACTTTGCGATATGTTAACGCTCCTAAATTACGCTACATTCTTGAATTACGCTTTAAGCGCGGGCACGGCGAAGTCCTGTGCGAAGCTCAAGTTAACCTCTGTGGACCGGAGAATATTGATCATGCCTCAATTTCAACCTAATGCTTGGTACCTCGTCTTAGCACTCTCGAGTGCGCTGTTTGTCAGTGCCGCATCAAGTGCGCCCATTGTCCAGCCCGGAGCACCCGGAGAGACGGGTCAAGTCTTGTCAGCTGAGGAGGCCGTTCGGATCACCGACACCAGCTATTCACCGGCAGACACGCACTTTATGCAAATGATGATTCCACACCACGCTCAAGCGCTCGAAATGGCTCAGCTGGTTGAGGTCCGCACCAATCGACCGGAACTGGTCGACATTGCTGGTCGAATAAAATCATCGCAAAGCGACGAAATTGACTTCATGCAAAGTTGGCTAACCGACAGGGGTGAGGCACCGATGGCCCACGCCCACCACATGCTGAATGCCCACCACAAGATGGATATGGGGATGGCGAGTGACGCGCAGATGACTGAACTTGCTGGGGCAGAATCCGTCGACTTCGATCGGCAGTTCCTCTCACTCATGATCCGCCACCACGAAGGCGCGGTCGACATGGTCAAGGACCTACTCGATCAGCCGGGCTCAGCTTACGATCCATTACTTTATGACTTTGTCGGTGACATTAAGAACGACCAAATGGTCGAAATCGAAAGAATGAACGCGCTGCTTGTGACCCTCTCTGACGACCCGCGGGCCAATTTAAAAGCGGGTCTCACGGACGCAGGAATCGCCATCAAAAATATGACTCTCGTGGCCTCGCTCAGTAAACCTGCTGGGTTTGTCGATCCCAACAACCCAGGAGAGCTGGCTAAGGCAAGTCCTGAAAAAGAAGAGAGCGACGAGGCACAAGACAAAAAGAAGTCGCCCATTGAAGGGGGCAAGAGAAAGCGATCACCGCTGCTGAGCTTCTCCAATACCGACATGGCCTTTGCAGGCAATACGTTGGTCGCAGGGAGTTATCACGGCTTTAATGTTTACGACCTTCAGGACAATGGTATCCCTGAACTCTTGAGCTCAGTTGTCTGTCCTGGAGGTCAAGGTGATGTGAGCATCGTCGGAAACTTACTCATCATGTCCGCACAAGAAACCCGTGGTCGCTTGGACTGCGGTCTTCAGGGAATTTCAGAGGACGTCAGTGACGAACGCTTCCGCGGACTGCGTATTTTCGATATCAGCAATTTAGAGAGCCCCGTTCAAGTCGGTGCTGTCCAAACCTGCCGAGGATCGCACACCCACTCCGTGGTCTCGGGTCCAGGAGACGATGGGAAAATCGTAGTCTATAACTCAGGTACGTCGAGTATTCGTGACCGCGATGAAATGGAAACCTGCTTTGACGACTCGCCCGGTGATCCAAGAACAGCGCTCTTCAGAATTGATGTGATCGAGATTCCGGTCGACGACCCGGCCTCTGCACGGATCGTGCACAGCCCAACCGTTTTTGCGGATGAAGAGACTGGGGCGCTAGCGGGTTTATGGCGTGGCGGCGACCACGGCGATGAGACCCAAGAGACGCGCCCGACAGACCAGTGCCACGACATCACTGTATTTCCGTCCAAGAACATTGCAGCGGGCGCGTGCTCAGGTAACGGCATTCTATTTGATATTACGGACCCGCTGGACCCGCAGCGTATTGATGCCGTCGCGGACCCTGGCTTCGCCTACTGGCACTCCGCCACGTTCAATAATGACGGCACTAAGATCGTCTTCACTGACGAGTGGGGTGGCGGCGGCCGAGCGCGATGCCGGGCATTTGACCCACTCAACTGGGGTGCCGATGCCATTTATGACATCGTCGAGGGCAAACTCGAGCACCGAAGTCACTTTAAAATGCCAGCACCACAGCGTGAATTTGAAAACTGTGTGGCGCATAACGGATCGATCGTGCCGGTTCCAGGGCGCGATATTTTCGTGCAGGCGTGGTACCAAGGTGGCATTTCAGTCATCGACTTTACGGACTCGACAAATCCGCTGGAAATTGCCTATTTTGATCGCGGCCCCATTGATGACGAAGAGCTCGTCACAGGCGGATTCTGGTCGACCTACTGGTACGGCAACCATATTTACGGCACAGAGATCATTCGCGGCCTTGATGTCCTCTCGCTGGATGCCAGTGAACACATCACCTCTAACGAGATTGCGGCGGCAGGCCTTGCCGACGTCAACGGCGTATTCAATCCGCAGCAGCAATTTCCAGTCGAATGGCCGGACCATCCGACGGTGGCATTAGCGCTCCTTGACCAAATGGCGCGCAAAACACCTGAATCCGCTGACACCATTGCTGATGCATCTCAACTGCTCAAGCGCGTCTCTGAGACCTTCGATGCCGGCGAATCCAATTGGCGAGCCGCACGAAAGCTTGAGCAGCTGGCTAAAAACTTGTCGGAGCAGAAGACAGGGCAGTCGGCAGCCGACGTGATGATGGGCGTCGCCAAACGCTTGCGATAAGCGTGTTGAAGCCTTGCTGGGGAGAACACCATGCGCCACCTTAATCGTCTGACCTTGTTCCTTGAGACCAAGGGCTTTTGGTGGGGTGTGGCCCTATTAGGTACGAGCCTTTTTGTAGCCGCGCTTTACTGGCAGTACGCACTCAATGAAGAACCCTGCCAAGTCTGTATTCAGGCGCGCTTATGGGTGGTGGCCATTGCACTCTTGGGTGTCTTGATGTCTTTACTACCCCACTCGCGAAGACTCTATATCGCTGGAAACTCCCTGTTACTCCTCTGTGCAGTCGGTCTTGGAGAGCGTTCGTTCTACCTCTACGAAATCGAAAATTTTCGAGGTGATGGTAGCTGCGAATTCTCCCTAGGCATGCCTGACTGGTTTGCTGTGGATCGTTGGCTTCCGTCACTCTTTGAAGTGCGAAATATCTGCTCTTACACGCCCGAAATAGCCTTTGGCGTCAGTATGGCCGAGGCACTCATGAGCATCTCATTGATCGTTGCCTCGCTTTGCGGCGTCAATATTCTGCGAAGCGCAACGGATCAGCTGAGTCCGTTATGACATTCGATGTCAGTGCGCCAAGGCGTGCTCGCACTGAGCCACACCTCCTACAAGCCGTGGCAGCGCACTTAAGAGACTGCAAAGGTCAAGACTTATGGCGTTTCTAACCCATCCAGCACTGCGGTGCCCCCTGGATGCCATGCCATTAGTGCTGGAGAACGGCTCGCTGATCTGCGAGAAAGGGCACCGGTATGACATTGGCAAGCAGGGATATACCAATCTACTGAGTGTTCAGCACAAACGCTCACTCAATCCGGGTGACTCCAAGGACATGATATCGGCTCGACAGTCGTTTTTGTCAGCAGGCTTCTACGAGCCAATTGCCAAATCGGTGATGCACAGTGTGTCGCAAGCCGCAAAGTCGCCAGCAACAATTTTAGATGCGGGGTGCGGCGAGGGATACTACTTACACTATCTCACCGAGCACCACCAAGACCCGCTCAATATCATCGGTTTTGATATTTCGAAATGGGCCGTGCAACGCGCTGCTCGACGGTGCCATGGTACGTGGATGGTCGCGAGTAATAAAAATATTCCGCTCGCCGATTCAAGCGTCGATATTGTCCTTGATATGTTCGGCTTCCCTGACTACGCCTCATTTGAGCGCATACTTGCGCCAAGTGGGCACCTCATCCGAGTAACGCCTGGTGCAAATCACTTAATCGAACTTCGCAGGCTGATTTACCCACAAGTTCACCAAATGCCGGTCGTAGACACATACCCGCCCACCCTCCATACGGTGTCAAGTCAACCACTGACCTTCAAAGTTGAGCTTGAACACCCATCGCTTAAAAACTTGCTGCTAATGACCCCTCATATGTTCAAAACCTCGGTGCAAGCCCAGAGCAACCTTGAGCGTATTGATCATCTGACAGTCACCGTTGACGTGGTGATCACTGTGCTCGTCTGCACTGGAAAATAAGGAGCGAACGACGTTTAATTTTTATATCAAAAGGTTGACTGTGGCGCGCTATCGCCTATTGTTGAGGACGATGACGACACGATTGAAAATTATAAAAAACGAGCTTTGAGAGATCTAACAAAACCAAAGCGCGGTCAGGAGACACCCATGAATCAAGCAATTAAAACGGCTAAGTTGCCCGGTCACGATTACGCGTACAGCACACCACTGGCGGACCTTGATCCATCAAACCCCTTGCGCTGGCCCACACAAGAGATGTGGTCCATTTTCGAGCGCCTCAGAAATGAGGACCCCCTCCACTTCTGCAAGGAAGGTTGGATGTCCCCAGAGCGGCCAGAAGATATAGAGCCAATCGGTGGTTATTGGTCGGTGACGCGTCATGAAGACATTATGGCAATCGATACTGATCACAAACGATTCTCGTCAGAGCCTGCGATCGTGCTTCCGAATCCAGCAGAAGATTTTCCTCTGCCCATGTTCATCGCCATGGATCAGCCCAAACACGCGGTTCAGAGGCAAACGGTCGCCCCCATTGTGGCCTCACCCAGCCTGTCGAAAATGTCCGAACTGATTCGAGAAAGAACCCAATACGTGCTTGATTCAGTCCCCATTGACGAGGAGTTCGATTGGGTCGATACGGTGTCGATTGAGCTCACCACCATGATGCTCGCCACGCTGTTCGATTTTCCTCTCGAGGACCGTCGCAAGCTCACGCGCTGGTCGGACGTGGCGACTGCCGGTCCCGAGACCGGGATTGTCGAGAGCGAAGAGCAAAGGCGCGCTGAGCTTACAGAGTGTGTTGAATACTTCATGAGGCTCTGGCACCAGCGCAAGGGCGGCAGCGGACACGACCTTATTACGATGCTCGCCAATGGTGAAAATACAAGCGATATGGATGCGACCGAGTACTTGGGCAACTTGATTCTCCTCATTGTGGGTGGCAATGACACCACTCGAAACTCGATGTCAGCCTCGATTTACGGGTCTCACTTGTTCCCAGAGCAGTGGGACAAAGTCAAAGCGAATCGTGACCTCATACCCAATACGGTGGCTGAAATTATTCGCTGGCAGACCCCTCTTGCCTACATGCGGCGCACGGCGCTTGAAGATGTCGAAATGCACGGTAAGACCATTAAAAAAGGGGACAAAGTCGCCATGTGGTATGTCTCGGGTAACCGAGACGAGCGCAAGTTTGACAATCCAAACGCCCTGGACTTCGAGCGTTCAAACGCGCGCAACCATGTGTCGTTCGGGTTTGGCATTCACCGTTGCTTTGGCAATCGCCTCGCAGAACTTCAGCTACAGATCTTGTGGGATGAAATGTTAAAGCGTTTCTCTCGCGTGGAAGTCGTCGGTGAGCCTTCGCGAAACATTTCAAGCTTCGTCAAGGGCTACACCAAAATGAACGTGATTGTTCGGGCTTAATTGCGGGCAGCGACAACGGTCCTTATGGTGAGTGATTCGGGCTGTCAAATGCGCAGAGCGTGGATTCTGTGGCGATGAAAGCAGCGCGTTATCACGTTAAACGGTCCCTGGCCGAATCACTAATGCGTGTCCTCCTCAAAGAGACGCTATGACCTCCTCAACACCTCAAATTTCGGCGTTTGAAAAAGACAGGTTTACGGCCACAACCTCAGATGGCCACGACATCTGTCATACGGTCTTTCGACGCGGATCCGGTGCGCCGGTTGTGCTCATTCAAGAGCTTCCCGGCATTGGCCAGGAAACCTTGGCTCTGGCTGATCGACTCATTTGCGCGGGATTCGAAGTTATTTTACCCCATCTTTTTGGTCCCGTTGGAAAGACCTCGATTGCGGGCAATCTCGCGCGAGTCATGTGCCTCAGGAAAGAATTTCGATTGCTTGCCAGTGACCGATCAAGCCCTATTGTCGACTGGCTGAGAGCGCTCTGCCGAGAGGTGCGCGATGAGCGCCAATGCGAGGGCGTTGGCGTTATTGGCATGTGCTTGACCGGTAACTTTGCAATCAGCCTGATCGGAGACGACAGTGTCCTTGCCGCCGTCGCCTCTCAACCCGCGATGCCTTTTTTTACGCAAGGTGCATTGCACATGACTCCCGAAGAGGTGGAGCACAGTCGTGCCGCGCTGAATGCCAAAGGCCCTATGCAGGTTTTACGATTTGAGGGCGACCCCCTGTGCACTGCGGCAAAGTCAGAGTGCATCAAACGAGCGTTTAATGATGACGGAACGACACGAGTC
>Ga0208971_1000784_pt1 | contig 21111 bp, 11 predicted proteins | sample AOAMet1_18_M0_10_2_FD_188229 | JGI IMG/M metagenome (GOLD analysis project Ga0208971, IMG submission 188229) | Ammonia-oxidizing marine microbial communities from Monterey Bay, California, USA - CAN11_18_M0_10 (SPAdes) | ecosystem: Environmental > Aquatic > Marine > Intertidal zone | place... | reverse complement strand
ACATCAGAAAACAAGTCAACCAGCTTGCCGAACAAAACAATGAACCAGACGCCCTGATTAACATGACCAACGATGGCTGGTTCTTTGGCACCAGCTGCCTCGATTTGCATTTGGCATGTAATGTTTTTCGTGCGGTAGAGATGCGAAAACCTCATTTGGTTTGTGCCAACACAGGACTATCGGCTGAAATTGACGCTTGTGGGCGACTCCTACAGACCGGCGGCCGAAGACAACCGGGAATGATCCGCTCACTTGTGCGTCCCACCACACGAACCAGCCTTTACCGAACCGTTGGCGACGTTATCCCAATGATTATGCTAATCATCGCGACCGCACTGTTCGCCCTCGATTTCTACCAAAAGAGATCGTAAATCCGCGACAATTCTCGCTGGGTAGCCAACGAGAATCAGAGTCATTTCCAATCGCGAGATCGATCTCGGCACTTTCTTGTCGATTGCTTCGGATGTCCCAACTTGATTGTGGCAATTCAAGTCGAATACTCTTAAACTTAGTCGTATTCCCGTTCCCATTCAAAACCTAACAAGAGATCAACATGAGCTTGAATCGCCGTCAAATCATCAAAGCCGCCGCTGGCTCAGCATCCATTGCGACACTCGCGCCAAGCATGGTCTTCGGGACGCAACGCAAAACAGCTGAGAATTTCCGAATAGCCGCAATTGGATTTGGTGGCAGGGGCAATGCGGATTTGAAAGAAATGAAATCTCATCCTAATTTTGAACTAACTGCCGCCTGTGATGTAGACAAATCACTACACAAAATTGTCGACCCAATGGGAACTGACATAAAAAAATTCCAGGACTATCGTCTGCTATTTAAAAACGCTGCTGACGACTTTGATGCGGTTGTCATTGCTACACCAGATCACATGCACGCCCCGATCGCCCTGATGGCGATGGAACACGACAAGCATGTCTATTTACAAAAACCGTTAGCGCATGACATTGCCGAGTGCCGCTTGCTCGCAGAAAAAGCAGCAAAGAAACCAAATCTGAAAACCCAAATGGGAATCCAGATCCACGCACACCCGGCTTATCGAACCGCAGTTTCCTGGATTCAGAGTGGGTTAATCGGCACTGTAAAAGATGTCCATAGCTGGTCCGGCAAAGGCTGGGGCGGCGAAATGAAAGGCAAGGCCCCTACACCGCCACCGGCCGATTTAGACTGGGATCTTTACTGTGGTGTATCTGAAAAGCTGCCTTATGTGGAAGGCTGGTATCACCGCAACAACTGGCGAAAATGGCTGGCATTTGGAACCGGTACCCAAGGTGATATGGGATGTCACATTGTAGACCCTGTTTTCACAGCCTTGGAGATCAAAGAGCCAACCCAGTGCACCTCACTTGGCCCCGGTCCCTTCAAAAATAATTTCGCGCTGCTGAGCCATGTTGTTTACACCTTTCGTGGAACGCCTTATACCACCGACGAGCTTAATCTAACTTGGTACAACGGTTCCCTGCGACCATCGAAAGTTGACGGAATTCCAGCCAAGGTAAAACTACCTAGCCAAGGTTCCGTCTTTATTGGAACCAAAGGCAGTTTGATCCTCCCTCACATCGGTAATCCGCAGGTTTATCAAGTTGATGGAACTCCCATGAGTAAACTGCCCCCAACCGTGGAAAGTGGAAATCACTTCCATCAGTGGATCGATGCGGCTCAAGGAAAAATTGAAGCGACGGGAGCACCATTTGAGTATGCCGGTCCGTTGACCGAGGCCGTTCTAATGGGAACAGTCATTAACCGCTGGCCGAAAGAGACATTTGATTGGGACGCTGCCAACTGCAAGTTCAAAGGAAAATCTCAAACGGTCAAAGAAGCCAATGCACTTCTAGCTCCGGCGTACCGTACCGGTTGGTAGTTTTAAATCCTGCGAAGGATTAAAAGTCGCCTCCAAAATTCATCATGCCAACCGGGAGACTATTCCTGAACTCCTCCATTGGCGAAAAAACAAACCAGCGTTTTCTACTCGGAAAAAAAGCAATGCTTAAAAGCTACAACCTCATCTTTGGCACAATGCTTGCCATCTTTACCAGCATTACTTTGCCACTGACTGCTCAGACAAAAACCAACGTAGCAGCAGACAGCCTCACTGCAGCCAAGCAGATTTCGGCAGCAAGTGGCCGACCTATTTTCGCCATCGCGGGGCAAAGCACCTGACCGCCGTGTGCATCACTACTGAAACGGCTCAATACCGATCAGTCAATTGCACCCATCGTGGCACAGTTCGTGCCAATCAAGCTTGACGTTAGTTCTCCAGAATATGCTCAATGGAGACGCGATCACACTCCCGACGGCAACGGCATTCCACAACTATTTATCGTACGTGCCGACGGTGAAACACTTTACGGCCGATCCGGCTCTTTACGTGGGCCTGACCTTCCCAACATGCTGATTGCTGCCTTGCAAAATTCGGGACGCATACTGTCTGCCCGAGAAGCACAATCTTTATCTGAGGCAGCCGATAAATTCACTCAGGAAAAAGAAAAAGGGAATTTCGAATCTGCGATAAAAGCAATCAGTCGAGTTCGTAAAATCGGCGAACCGGGACAGATCCCAAGCTACTCAGAACCAGCCTTGAGAGTGAATCGGCTGGTCATCGAGACTACCGAAGAAGTCCGGAACCAACTCAAAGAACTTGCAAGCCAAATTGAATCGGATCAGGCGGACGCTAAGCTCAAAGCTATGCTTGGATATCTGAAGCTCCGGCAGGATTTCGGCGCCCTCAAAATGGTCAAATCTGATCTCGCCGCGTTTCAAAAAAAGTATACGGCTAAAGAAAATAAACAGCTGGCACGCGAAGCGAAAATTATCGTGAGTGCTGATCAAGCAAACACAAAAAGCAAAAAAACACGGGCAATCGAATCTCTCACTGAACTTATCAATGAAACAGAGATCGAACCGGTACGCAAAGAAGCGGAGAAAAAGCTCTCCGAGCTTAAACAAAAAATGGACGCCGGGTAGCAACACCAGCATTCTGAACAATAGTCAACAGATTGCAAAAGACGGTCGAACGCCTCAATTCCTAATCCAGTGATGATGCCGGCTTGGTCCAAAATTCATCGTTATCTGAGAGTTCCATTGGTAAGATCGAATGGTCGCCTTCCAAGACGGTGCCGCCCAAATAATTCTGCTCTCGCTTCTGATCGGATGCAACCACGGCGAGTTCAAACTCTAACTCAGAATCGTACTGCTCAGGGTCAATTCGGACATTTGTCGAAGCATATTCAACGTATTCGACGGGTATTCCATCTGGCTCCATTGCCGCCGGACTTACGAGGTCATCTTCAGGCATTAACTTGGGTTTAAATTCGGGCAGTTCAAGTTGCTCATCCATTTTCGGAGTTCCTTTATAAGGCACCGGAATTGCCTTGGAATCCACTACATCCTGGTGATCGGGAAGCACCCTTACGTCCGCAGCAAGGCTGTGAAAAACATCACGAATATGGTCATGGCAGGTAAACATTAAGACCTGGTGACCTTGCCTCGAGAACTCGCACAACACTTCTGCCGCCGCCTGGATTCGACGCCCGTCAAAATTCACGAGTACGTCATCGAGCACCATTGGAACGACCGACCCGCGTCTCGCATAAGCTCCCACCAACGCTAACCTCAAGCTTAGGTACACGGCCTCTCTTGTACCGCGGCTTAGTTTATCAACGGAAATCGTCCCACCATCCGCCGAATCCACCAACAACTCTTCTCCGATTAACCTGGTCCAGATTCGAGTGTACGCTCCTTCAGTCAACTTAGTTAGGAAACCAGATGCTTCTTTGAGCGTTTCCGGTTGCCGCTTCGATTCATAACTTTCTCGAATCACTTCCAACATGGTTGAGCCAGTCGCGAGTACCTGCCATTCCATTTTCAGTTCAATAATTTCATTTTCGACAGCCTCAAGTTTCAATCTTGCAAGCGCCATGCCTTTATCCTCGCCCACGACCTTGATTTCCTGATGTAAACTTGCACTTTCTTGCTGAAATTGAGTCTGTCGCTCACGGGCACTGTCTATTTGCTTCTGGACGGATTCCCAGGCTGCTTCCAATCCAGCAGCACCAAATTCCTGATGCAATTCCTCGATTTGGGATTCGGTATGATTTCGCCCCAAGGCTGCATCTATTTGTTGGCTTAAATGATCTCGATTCTCAATCAACGCATCTCGACGCATTAATTCTGAATCAAACTCGCGGTACTGCGACTCGGATTCTGCTCCGACAACCGACAGTAGCCTTTGTTTTTGGCCAAGCAGCCGATCTAACTCCCGCTTTGCTTTGACGAACTTCGCTTTCAAGACGCGATAGCGGTGAGTAAATTCGCGTCTGCGCTGGACCAATCCACGCTGTTCATTGATGCATAGCCCCAAATGATTGATTCGGTCAATTAGCTCCGTTCCCGCATAATTAACTCCTGACTCTTGAAGCGTCTGGTCTATTCTCAAATTCAAGCTATCGAGTTCACGCTTCCGCTCCACCTGTTCAGCCTTTAAGTGATCCAGACGGTCACTGATTCCTGAGATTCGATCGGCTCGCTGAACGATCTCTCGAAGCTGATAAGGCTGCAAGACGTCCGGCAAGCCGGCAGCTCTTAAACTTGCTTTCCACTGCTTACTCGTTTTTTCAACCTCGAGTTCCTGCGTTGCAATCCGCCGCTTCAACTCATCTTGATTCGCTCGCGCAGTCAAAACCCGCCCCTCAAGCGGCACTAATTCCTCGAGTCTTGCCAATCGGTTTTCCGCATCTGAGAGCGCTAGTTCCCATTGCCCGCTTACTTTTTCAGGAAGCTGGCGATCGATCTCAGTACGCTCGACTTTCGCTCGCTTCAGCTGCTGCCGAACAATTTGGATTTGATGACGAAAATCCTCCAAGTCCTCCTTCGCTTGGCCTTCCCAATGGTATTTCAACCCCATTGCGACCACACCTGCGATCGTTCCCAGAAAGACAAATACGATGCCCATATTTGTGGAAGTCTGGCTAATCCAAGATCCCCCGGAAACGGCATCTATCAAACCAAATCCAAGCAGAACGACACCTACAATGAAGGTAACTCCAACGATGGATAACTTTTCAAGCGGAAGAACCTGCTCAGTTACTACTGAATCGACGTCGCGTTCCAACTCCATTCTTCCACGGTTAAGCTTGTCAATTTTTTGCTCTAATTCAATTCGGCGACGCAATCGGTTTACCTGCTTGCCAGTTTCATCGAGCGACTCCGACGTGCTTTGACGAGCCACGCTAGTCCCCAGTCGCTCCTCGTGCTGCCCAAGATCAAATTCGGTCTTTTCAAAATCGTGCTCTAATTGAATGATCCCATCTTCTTGATCCTGCAGCTTTCGGCCAGTAAGCTCCAGCGAGGCCAGTCCCCGATTCCCAAGGCCGCGAATGTCACTCGCTTTTATCTTCAACTGGTCTCCAAGACCATCCACTTCTCCAACGAGACTGTTTTCAATTTGATCTATTTCCGCTTCCAAGCGGACAGACTGACGCTGTAACGATTCAATCCACGGAGTATGCTCGGCAAGAGCTTCAATGCGAGCCTTTTGTGCCCAGAGAAGCGGCTTGATAGGCAATGCTGAACCATCCTTTTTAATTTCCAGTCGTTGCTCCCGAAAATTTTCAATTCGCTCCCGCTGATGGGCGATCTCTTCGTTGATTCGATCAAGTTTTGAAATCGAGACCTCGTCTCGATTGGGCAACGTCCCGAATTCTTGAATTTGCCGAGCGACTGAAACGCGATCATGCCAACGTTCCGAAACTTGAATTGCCACCTCCAAAACCCTGGACTGCCGATCATTTTCTTTCAAGGATTTGGCCAGCTCCTCTAAACGATAGCCGACTTCGACAACCTTATTTGCCAACTGCGAATAATCCTTAGACCTCTGCTTCAGGGATTCCAACTCCTTTAAAAGTGACTCCCTCTCCTTCCCAAGTATCGCAAGCCTTGCCCGATTCCCATTTTGTCCTGACCAAATGGCGTCCCTTCGCTGGGAGAGGTTTCGCATTACGTCAACTAAAGATACGCGATCCAATCCATTTGCCAATTTATACAATTGATCAGCCGCTGCAGTGCTATTCAGTGCTCCCAACTCTTGAATTTCTTGCAAACCAATCGCAAACACATTCGTGAAGATGGATTCGTCAATGTCCCCCAAAAGCGACTGTAGTTTAGTTGGGCCGTGTACCGCGCCATCATGGCTGTCGATCACCACGAGGTCTCCCACGGAGTCGTGGTAGTGATTTGGATCAACGTGACGCTGTACTTCAAAACTACCGACGGATGTAGACAATCCCACAGTTCCCCCAGCCAAACCTCCGTAGACAGGAGGAGAGTATTTCTCAAGCCGTGGCGAGGAAAACCCGAACATCATCGAGCGCACAAATTGCATCAGCGTTGTTTTGCCAGCTTCGTTATAACCGCAGAACACCGTTAACTCTTTGGAAACCTGCTCGACCTCAAGCCCTTTCCAAACGCCAAATCCATCCACTTCAAAATCTTTTACTTTCACCGCGGAACTCCTTTAACGCAGTTTTAATTTTGTCTTCGCCACCCTGACACCTCCACCCGCCAGTAATATTCAAACTGGGGGAACAGCCTGCCCTCCCAGACAACTCATTCCGAGCATAGCTGCCTTGGACAAAATCTCTACCCGCTGATGTTCATTGACAATCGCCAGCCCATCAGTTTCCCAACGTGGCACATCATCTTTCAAATAATTTTGCAAATTCAAACGTAGCTCATCGTCACTTTGATAACGCCCCACAGCCCTGAGGTATTCGCCAAGTAATGTTTCCTCCTCATACAACTGATTAGGAAGATCACCCTTAGTTTTTTCCTCAAGACTGACCGACCACAGACCATTGCCAGCCCCACTGAACTCAGCCCGCAGCCAATCCAGCAGCGATGCCCGCCACTCAATTCCATATTCCGGATTGACTGCCTCCGGTCCGTTTACCACAAACTGCCAACGGCATAAAATGGCTTGCTCAGAATGTTCAGCGGCAAGCTGTAAAGCAAGTTCACCAAATTGATTCTTCGCATCATCCAAACTTGAATGATCCTGGAATTCGGCAACCTTAGAACACCAGTGGACTCGATCTGCCCTAATCGTGCGGACGTTTGTCTTTCGGGACTGGTGCAATTGAACTAATTTGAATCCACCAGGCGCTCCCGAATGAAACTCGCGCGTCTGGGGCGGCCCAGGGTAAACAATAACTGAGTTGTCGTACTCTTCAGTCAAGGATACTGACCGGCCACCGAGTGCCCAATAGTTGATCGCATCGCTGTCGAATGCTGTGACTTCTGAATCCGCGTGAGCTAAAACGACATTGAAGACATCATCATCCACGCACCCTAACAGGTCGCCTGCCACGGGTTTGGAATCACACCCGGCTCCAATGATCCTCGCTAACCACTTCCCATCTTTTCGAAAATCTAAGTGTTCGACGGACCGAGCGTGAAACTGATAAACATTGTCTGGCAGCTTGATTGCTCCTGGCCATTGGTCAGCCGCGTCCTCTTTTGCCCCACACCAGTAAACTAGAATATCTTTTTGTTCTAATCGATTGAATTGTTTAATCAAAAACGCAACGGCCCGTGCGCTCAACTGCTCGAGATTACAAAGCCCTCCTGAAAGCAAAACGAAGTCAACTTTTTCAGTAATTGCTTTATCAAAGACACTCTCTGCCGCGAGGTAAGGAGCCTCCGCGAGTGTTTCCATAAGTTGCTCAGGCAGCTGCTGCAGGCCACGAATTGGCTCATCCAGATGGAAATCTGAAGAATGGATAAACTTAATCTTTTCAGTCATGACAGCGGCCTTCCTGGCATCTGTTACTTAAAACAAACTCAGTTCCCTTACGGTCAAAACAGAGGTATCTGACCAAAACTAAAAATTGAGGGAACCACGATATTTATGGTTTCCGTCAGTTTATCCCAACGGATATTGGTTACCTATATCAATCAACCTCCCATTGATTAACGTTCTGCCACACCACTCGGAGGCCGGCACCGAAGTCGATTCTCGTCGCATTTCGGGGATTTTCATGATCCCCACGTTCGCAAAACTCAAAAAAGTGATAGCATCAGCAACCGGCAATCATTGTATTGCAACCAAAATTTTTACTGAAATGAACTATGGCCAATACCGCACCCGACTCACCAATCACTCCCGCCCCGTCACAGTTTATTTTTGTGATCTGCCAAAACGGCGCTGAAAGTGCGACCAAATTGGAAATCACGAACAATCATCCAAATTTAAACCTCGCCTTTTCGCGACCGGGATTTATTACGTTCAAGGTCAGTGCGGACAACCCACTTCCCCAACGATTTACTCTTAAGTCCGCTCTAGCGAGAACTTATGGTTGGTCACTGGGTAAATGTACGTCACAAGATGCGAGTTCGATGGTCGCAGAGATCTCAACGATCCCGCACTTCAGCACCTCAAACCACGTGCATGTTTGGCAACGCGATCCCTTTACTCCCGGAAAGAATGGATTCGAACCAGGTATCTCTGCTCTGGCCAACGAAGTCGGCACCTTATTTAAGGCGGCAGCTGAAAAGACAGGCTCTAAAATTTTCGTCAATAAAGAATCTAAGCCAGACGATCAAGTTTTTGATGTAGTCATGGTCGAGCCAAACGAATGGTGGTACGGATATCATTTCGCTTCCACTGTCGCTGGGAGATGGCCCGGGGGCGCTCCAGCAATTGATACCTCAATCGAAACCTACAGTCGCGCTTATTTCAAACTGAGCGAAGCTTTGATGTGGTCGGGGATTACGATTCAGCCCGGCGATATTTGTGCGGAAATTGGCAGCGCTCCCGGAGGCGCCTGCCAACTGTTACTTGAAAAAGGTGCCAGCGTGACCGGCATCGATCCCGCTGAAATGGAAACTGGTATTCTCGAACATGAAAACTTTGTTCACATCCGAAAACGTGGAACAGATGTTAGACGGAAAGAATTTCGAAATACAAAATGGCTGCTTTCCGACTTAAATGCCGACCCAAATTTTTCAATCGAAACAATTGCAGAAATCGTCAACCACCCGCTGGTTGATGTTAAGGGAATTATCCTGACATTGAAATTTTCTGAATGGAAAAACACAACTTCCATCCCCGATTTGATGAAAGCTGTCAAAGCGCTTGGTTTTCAAGTTGTCAAAGCTCGACAACTCGCTTTTAACCGACGCGAAATATGCCTAGTTGCGGTCAAGGACAAATTTGTGCTACGGCTTGGCAAGAAAAATGTTAAACCCAAGAAGCCAGTAGCGACCGAAAAACCATCGCCTTGAGCGGCGTAACTAAGCCCTTGGCTGGGACGGGATGTTTGACCCCGACACCAGAATTAATTTAGCCCGCACCTCGGTCGGCAAGTTTCGCGATTGATTCCAACACCATCTCTGTCTGGGCAAGTGTGGTAAACAATCCAACACTCAACCGTACCGTACCATGCTCTGGCTCAGTCCCCAAAGCGCGATGAATCAGTGGTGCGCAATGCTGCCCTGCTCTGGCCTGGATCGCCCAGTTAGCATCGAGGATCGACGCGACTTCATGGCAATCCCAACCATTAATATTAAAACTAAAGACGCCGATACGATGATCCATTTCCTTGGCACCATGTATCTCCACTCCGGGAATTTTCAACAACCCTTGCAGAAGACGCGTTGCGTTGACATGGCGGCGGGCTCGAAGTTCAAGTCCTTCAGTCGATTCCAAAAATCGAATACCTGCATGCACCCCCGCAATTCCAGGAACATTTAAATTTCCCGACTCGAACCGATCTGGCATTTGCTCAGGTTGAAACTCGACACTGCCTTCCGTTCCCGTTCCGCCAAAACGTAATGGATTGACCGAATTTACCACACGATCTGATAAATAAATCAGCCCTGTTCCGAGCGGCCCAAGAAGTCCTTTATGTCCGGAGGACGCGAGGATATCGCAACCCAGCGTTTGGATGTCGACCGGTATGTGCCCGAGCGATTGCGCTGCGTCGAGCAGATAAACGAGCCTCTGATTCTCTAACTGTGCCAAACGTTCTTTCAATGTTTCAACCGGCTGAATAGAGCCGGTGACGTTACTCACATGATTGACCGCCAACAACCTTGTCTCAGGCTTAATCGCAGATATGAGAACATCGGCATTTACAAAACCCTCGTCATCACAGCCAACGCACGTCACTTTAATCAGCCCACCGGCTTCAAGATGGTTCAGCGGCCGTAAAACCGAATTGTGCTCGACAACCGTTGTAACAACATGGTCGCCTTTCTTTAGCAAACCCAAAATTGCCGTCGACAGAGAATCAGTTCCGTTAAAAGTAAACGCAACATTCCGGCTCTTCGGAGCGTTGACAAGGTTCGCAGCTGCAGTTCTGGCGTGCTCGACGATCCTACTCGCGTCATTCGCCTCATAGTATGCTCCTCGCCCCGCCGGTGCTCCCAAAACGCGTTGAGCGTGATCGATTGCAGCATAAACGCCGTCTGGTTTGGGCCAACTGGTGGCAGCATTATCAAGATAAATTCGAGACATAAGTAGTTAACAGTTTTCTTTTGTCAGTCGTCGATTCGGTAATTGTGACTTTCCCTAAGCCAGTGCACCCGAAATTAATTTTCCATGTACGTCGGTTAATCTCATGTCCCGACCGGACCAGCGATAAGTCAATTTCTTGTGATCAACGCCCAACAGATGCAACATCGTCGCATGCAGGTCATGAATTTGCTGCTTATCCTGAATCGCTTTGTAGCCGAATTCGTCAGTCGCCCCCACGATGGTCCCGCCTCGAACGCCACCACCCGCCATCCACAAACTGAAACCAAATGGATTGTGATCACGACCATTGGCTCCCTGAGCAAACGGGGTCCTTCCGAATTCTCCCGACCAGACCACCAAGGTATCTTCAAATAAACCTCGCTGCTTTAGATCGTTCAATAGTGCTCCTATCGGTTGATCCACCGCCATGGCATTGTCCTCATGCCCTTTTTTCAGGTTATTATGCTGATCCCACCGATCATGCCCCACACTCGGGCAAGTCAGCTCAATAAACCGCACCCCCCGTTCGAGCAGTCTTCTCGCCAACAGGCACTGGCGACCGTAAATCGATGTCTTCGGATTTTTAGAGTTTAATCCGTAGGCCTCTTTCGTCGACTCGGTCTCACCGGCCAAACTGGCCAAATCGGGAACGACGGACTGCATTTTGAAAGCCAGTTCATAATTCGCAATCGCTGATTCAAGCTGGTCGTCTGTACCCATCCGTTTCAGGGTGTCCGAATCCAGGCGATTTAATAAATCCAGCTTATTTCGCTGGAGTGAAGGCATCCGTTCAGAGGGGCGAATGTTTGCGATTGGAGATTCCCCCGCGTTAAAGACTGACCCTTGATACGAAGCTGGAAGGAAACCACTGTTAAAGCAGTCAAGTCCACCCGGTGGGGTTAAGCCACCATTAAGAACGATGAACCCCGGCAAATCTTTGCACTCACTACCCAGTCCGTAACCCAACCACGCTCCCATACTGGGCCGACCTTGAAAACCGCTTCCTGTATGGAGGAAATAATTTGCATTGGTATGCTCCGAAAAATCACTCGTCATCGAACGAATCACGGCCAGATCATCAACATGTTTTGCGACATGCGGGAAAAGTTCACTTACCGGAGTCCCCGATTCCCCATAGTTCTTAAACTTCCAGGGGCTCATCAACGTTTTGCCAATATTATTAAATTGAGTGGGCTCAATTTTCATCGAGAACGGCTTTCCATTTTCCTTCTCAAGCCTCGGCTTGGGATCGAATGTATCGACCTGCGACGGTCCGCCATCCATGTAAAGATAAACGACTCGCTTTACTTTTGCCGGATGATGCAAGCCTTGCGCGTTCGTTTCATCCGCCAATAGTCCGGAGAACTTACCCTCTGCGAGCATGGCAGACAGCGCTACCGCTCCAAAACCACAAGCAGATTGCTGCAACATCTCCCGTCGTGTCAGCCCTTTTTGACGGTAAACTCCACAATGAGATTTCTTTTTTTTCACAGGTGCACCATTTCAATTCTTATCGCTAGACGATCTAAAATCTCGTTAAAAAAAGACTAAATCATTGCCATCCCCCACACAGTTGTAGAAAACAACAGCCCTCAACACTTTTGGGCATTTCAACGAATGTAAATAAACTCTTTCAGGTTAATAACGACGTGACAAAAGTCCCGCCACACTTCCAGATTGTTATCAATACCATCTGCGGCAACACCGAGTGACTTCGCCTGTAAATCAATGAAATCACTTGCGTTTTGACTTTCTATGGTAGTCGGCGGGCGACCAATCGCCGTCAGATACACATCATTAATTCGCTGCTGCCGACTTTTACCCTGTTTGATCAGTCTTTCAGCCCAAATTTTTGCCTGCCCGATTACAAACGGATCATTCAACAAAATTAATGCCTGAGCAGGCACGTTGGATTTATTGCGTGCACCAATCGCATTAAAAGGAATTGGCGTGTCAAAGGCGAGCATCATTGGCGAAAGAAAATTCCGCCTTACTGAAATATAAACGCTTCGTCGCCCGGCACCATCGACAGGGCCACTCGCTCTGGGTCGGCCGCGTCCCGACATGAACGATGTTAGATGAACTGGAACCGGAGGCCCGTACATTTTTAGATCGAGATTCCCCGCTACCGACAACATTGAATCCCGAATCGCCTCCCCCTGCAACCGACGAATTCTCGCGTGATGCAACAACAGGTTCCCCGGATCCGCCGCCTCTCCTTCACTTGATGATTTACTTGCCATGCGATAGGTCCTTGTAAGCACCAAACGTTTAATCAATCGCTTAATCGATTGACCGTCAGACGCGAATTCTTTGGCTAAGTAATCCAACAACTCTGGATGGGTTGGTAATTCGCCAAGCACGCCAAAGTTATCGACAGAACCCACAATCCCCCGACCAAATAGATGATGCCAAATTCGGTTGACTGCCACACGAGTCGTCAGAGGGTTGTTCGGCGCGGTCATCTTCTGGGCCAACTGTAAACGACCGCTTCCGTCTTGGGGGTTCAAAGCCCGGTCTGAAATTGCTGACAAAAAATGTCGTGGCGCTACAGCGCCAAGATTTTTATGGTTGCCGCGGATGAATACTTTTTCGTCTTCACCCGTACCATCGGTCAAAGCCATTGCAAACACCGGTTCTGGAACGTCCCGATCAATTTCTTTTAACCTCTCACGAATAGCCTTCAACTGACTTACTTGATCGACCAATACATGCTCTGAAGACTTGCGGATCGGTGGCCCCACCGAAACATAATTATCATATTTACCAGCACGATGAACTGAACTGGATTTTGATGACGGCAGAAACAAACCAACTAAATCTCGCTCTATCAAATAGTCAATCAAAGTTGACGTATTTGTCACTGACGAATCCACCCCTTTGGCGACCACACCGTTTACCCATCCCTCAACAAACCCTGCAAGAGAGTCAAAGGTTTGGTCGGCAAACACTTCCGAGACCGGGTCAACAGGCCTAGCTCCATTCGAGAAACGAATCTGTTCCAACTCAACGAACCCATGGCCATGATCAATAATTTCAATGTGAGCCCGGCGACCGAGTTGATTCCTTATATCGCCAGACTGTGTTTCCCAATGAAATTCTGCCGAATCGCGAATATTAAATTTACAGCCCCGAAACAGTAAAGCATTAAATTCATCCATGGTATAACCATCGATCACCAACCTGATGGTCGCATTCCGCCCCCGACAGAGATAATGAATATGGGACTGCTTTACTTCGAACGTTGGAGAGCGAATCACCCCACAGAACTTTGCCCCATAGCGTCCACTATTGACAGAGGTACGCCCATCCAACAACGCCCCCACCGCGGAAAAGACGGGCGCCTGTCCAGCCACATCAAAAGCAAACCCAGTCCGGTACCACCCCTCCGGCAACCCTTTCGAAAAATCTGCAAAAACGGTTGTGTCCTCGTCCCACTTTTTAATCTGCCCCAACCGCGCCTCAGCCTGACGATTCAATTCCCCAGAAAACCCCTCGTTGACCTGTACGTTCTTTTTGGAAACAAGCTGAAGCAGATTAAATGGATTAGACTTTGACGCCGCCGAAGGGTCCTTAATCGCATCGACCAGTCTCTGTAGCAATTCAGAATCTAATTGAGCTTGTTTAGCCGTTTCCGTCACCGTCAATAACGAGTCGGCTTCAACCTCAGGAGCTCCCTGCAGCTCAAGAAAATCGACGCCTATCATTCGCCCGGGCTTGGCTGCTGGGTTGGAATCTAACAATACGAACGCCAGTCGATTGGCCCCCGCAAGCAATGGGACTTTTCCAAAACTAACTCGCTTTTTTCCAAGCTTGGATGCAAAGAGATCGAGCCGCTCTAAAACAACCGCGCCATTCAGCACCACCTTGGCAATTCCATAATCGATTGCCTGAGTAAAACCACCACTCAACAACACATTGGCGGCTGGGCCGTCATGCGAGAACTCCAGCACCAATTCGCTTCCAACGTCGCCACCTTTCCAAAAAAGATGCTTATTACCACTCCAGGTTAGATCCTTTTGCTTTGCGATGGCCTGGTGACTCACCTCTCCAGCCGCAACACTGATTTGCTTTAAACTCTCGCCCTCAATTACCTGGGGAGCGGGCTGGTTCCATTCGGGATCTGATCTCAAAATTTCCAGAGATGCAACGAGGTACTTTTTAATTGTCACACTATCAGAATTCAAAAACCCATCGAGAATCTGCAACGACAACGCATTACCTTGGTCAACCAAATCTGAGGCATCCTTAAACCGAGACTCAATCTTACGTCCAGGATCTAGCATGGCCGACTGACGACGCGAGCTTTGCAAAAACCCAGACAACGCGTAATAGTCCTCCGTCGAAATTGCATCGAATTTATGATCGTGACAACGCGCGCAGGCTACCGTCATCCCTAGAAACGTTTTCGACATAACGTCGATCTGGTTATCAATGGTTCTTGCTTCCTCTGCTTTCGCATCAACCGGTGAGTGCTTCGCCTCTCCTAAGAACCAAAATCCAGTTCCTAATATTGATTCGTTGTAATCTTCCGTGGCATGCCGTCTCGGGCGAGCCAAAAGGTCACCGGCGATATGCTCCTGTAAAAGTTGTTTGTAAGACACGTCTTCATTGAACGCTCGAATCAGGTAATCCCGGTAACGAAAAGCATTTCGGATTTCGTAGTCAAATTCATGCCCGCCTGATTCCGCATATCGAGTCAAATCCATCCAGTGCCGCGCCCATCGCTCTCCAAACCGGTCAGACTCCAGCAACTCGTCAACGACTTTCTCAAACGCGTCGGGAGTTTCATCACTGACAAAAGACTCAACCTTCTCGGGCGTAGGTGGTAATCCGATCAGATCAAAATAGGCTCTGCGGATTAAAGCTCTTCGCTCGGCGTCAACCGCGGGGGTCAAACCAGCCAACTCCAACTTTTTTAATACGAAATTGTCGACGGGACCCGCCGGCCACTCAGCATTTTCAACCGCTGGCACCCGGGGCTTTTTGATCGGCTTCCAAACCCAATGAGAAGCTTTCCGAGCCTCAAGATCAAAGGACTCTCGCTGCAACTCCTGAGCTTCACCTGTCTCAGGCCAAGCCGCACCGTCTTTCACCCATTTGGTCAGAACGCCAATTTCTTCCGCAGACATTTTGGTATCCGGGGGCATCTCATAAACGTCGCCATAGTTGATGACATCTATTAGCAAACTCTCCTCTGGAGCACCCGCCACCAATGCTGGCCCTGAGTCTCCGCCAAACAACACACCCTTACGTGAAGATAAATTAAGACCACCCTCGAGAGGCTTAGATTCGGGACCATGACAGCTGAAACACTTGTCGATCAAAAGCGGCCGAACTTTGTTTTCAAAAAATTCAATTTGCGCTGATGTAAACGCCGCCGATTTATCTTTATCTGTTTCCTGTGCCGTTAGACAAGATGCAGAACTTACCACGACAGCAAGTATGGCGAAGACCGGTGGATAACAAATTAGGTTTGACATTGGCGATCAAATAAGTTGGTTGCTACAAATTCAGTAGTTCAGGAGACACTCGGCTACCCCGTTAGTTTAAAGTCCAGCTTTAATTTCGTCAAAATCGATTCACTTCAATTCCCATACGGTATGATTAAAAATAAACGTCAAAACAATTTGTTTGTTCGAAGGAAACGGCAAAAACAATTCAAATCACTCCGAATTCATGTAGTTTCAATCTTATCCTTTTTTCTACGAACTTAATGCGTTTATGATCGCACCCGACCTGCAACGTCAACTTGAACGATTTGGCTCTCGCCTAGACGGGGAAATGCACGTTTCCAGGTTGGTGAGAAACGCCTATTCGACCGATGCATCCGTTTACCGTGAACGACCTCTTGCTGTAGCGATCCCACGCTCGGATGAAGATATCCAGAGGCTAATAAAGTTCGCGGGCGAACACCAACTGAGCCTGATACCTCGCGCCGCTGGCACATCACTAGCCGGCCAAGTGGTTGGCAATGGAATCATCGTAGACATTTCCCAAAATTTCACCCGCATTCTAGAAATCAATGTGTCGCAACAATGGGTACGCGTACAACCCGGGGTAATTCGGGATGAATTAAATTTAGCACTAAAACCGTTCGGCTTAATGTTCGGCCCAGAAACCTCGACGTCGAACCGAGCAATGGTCGGCGGCATGCTGGGCAACAACTCTTGCGGCTCGAACTCTCTAAGGTTTGGTAGCACCCGCGATCATACACTCGAGGTCACTGGCTTTCTTTCCGACGGCACCTCCACTTCATTCAAAAAGTTAACCACTCAACAATTTGAACAAAAATGCGAATCAGACCCGAAACTTTTAGAAACCAAAATTTATCGCGGCGTCCGTGATTTACTCAGCACACCCGAGGTCAAAGCAGAGATCCAAAAACAATTCCCCAAACCGGAAATCAAACGCCGCAACACAGGTTACGCCATCGACCTTCTCCTAGATGCCAATGCACTGGATCCTACGAGCAATCGACCCTTTAATTTCTGCAACCTTCTTGCCGGTTCCGAGGGAACGCTTTTTTTTGCAACCGAGCTAAAACTTAACTGCATTCCCATCCCGCCCTCCTCGGTCGGACTTCAGTGCGCGCACTTCTCTTCGGTGCAGGACGCACTGGAAGCGACACAAATTGCGGTAAAACATAACCCATATGCTGTCGAGTTAATCGACCACCACATTCTTGCTGGTGCTTCACGCAACCTCCAACAAATAGAAAACATGTCTTTTATTGTTGGAGCGCCGAAAGCAATTTTAATTACGGAGTTGCGAGGAGACACAGCACCGGAGGTTCAACTAAAGTTAGACCAGCTCGAAGCGGAATTATTGAAATCCAGTTTGGGCACAGCTTACCCAACATTGATAGGGGAAGAGACGAACCAAGTCTGGGAGTTGCGCAAATCGGGCTTGGGAGTTCTATCCAATACGCCCGGAGATGCAAAACCTGTCGCAGTGATTGAGGACACCGCTGTGGCCTTGCCCGATCTCCCCCAGTTCATCCGAGATTTAGACCACATACTTCGTGACAAATACGATTTAGATTGCGTGCATTATGCGCATGCCGGATCGGGCGAACTCCACTTACGGCCAATCCTAAATCTAAAATCCGAAATTGATCAGCAAATTTTCCGTGCCATTGCTCAGGATGTTGCCCGACTCGTCAAATCCTATCGTGGCTCTTTAAGCGGAGAGCATGGCGACGGTCGGCTGCGAGGTGAATTTCTAGAATTCATGATTGGCACCAAGAACTTTGATGTCGTCAAACAAATAAAAACTCTGTGGGACCCCAACAACCTTTTCAATCCGGGGAAAATTATCGACTCCCCCTCAATGAATACTCACCTCAGATACCGCCCCAATCAAAAAACTACGGATGTAAGCACCGTCTACAATTTTGAGCCAGAACAAGGAATTCTGGCCGCCGCAGAATTATGCAGCGGCTCTGGTGATTGTCGAAAAACAGAATTGACTGGTGGGACCATGTGCCCCAGTTATATGGCGACCCGAAATGAACTGGACTCTACACGCGCTCGAGCCAACATTCTTCGAGAGACGCTTACCAACCCAGAAAACCCAGCAGCACCCCTGGCCAACGATGATCTAAAAAAGGTCATGGAACTATGCCTTTCCTGCAAGGGCTGTAAGCGCGAATGCCCCTCCAACGTCGATGTAAGCAAGCTAAAATCTGAATTCCTGCAAGCCTACTACGACACCCACGGCGTTCCCAAACTTGCCCAACGCATCGCGAACTTTTCAGGGAATTTCAAACGCGTGCATGGATTGAGCCGGCCACTAAACTATTTGATCAAAAACCGCTTAACGGGGAGCATCTTAAAAAAATGGCTCGGAATCGCAGCAAAGCGATCCCTCCCCCACCTTCCGAGACACACTTTTCGACACTGGTTTTTAAACCGTCGCCCTGACACAAAGCTGTCTCGCCACGGAACGGTTTTTCTGTTCTGCGATGAATTCACTAATCACCTCGAACCCGACATTGGCATTGCGGCAGTGGAACTTCTGGAAGGACTCGGGTTTGATGTACGCATGCCTCGCCATCGCGAGAGCGGACGCTCTGCAATATCACAAGGCCTGCTTCGAATAGCAAAAGACCACGCCAATGAAAACGTTCGTCAATTCCGAGATCTTGTCGGATCGGACACCCCTCTAATTGGAATCGAACCGTCTGCCATCCTTACGTTTCGAGACGAGTACCCCGCCCTCGTGGACGCATCGCTCCGGGATTCAGCAAACGAATTAGCCAATCACGTAGTGATGTTTGATGAATTCATTGAAACACAAATCGATGAAGGAAAAATTCATTCAAATCAATTCGAGCCCAAACAACAAACCATTCGATTGCACGGACACTGCCACCAGAAAGCACTTGCCTCACTTAAACCGACCGTTCGGATGCTACAACTTCCGGCAGGTCATCGCGTTCGCCTAATACCCTCAGGATGCTGCGGTATGGCAGGCTCCTTTGGCTACACCCCGGAGCGCTACGATCTCTCGATGAAAATTGGCGAACTCGTTTTGTTTCCAAAAATCCGAGCAGAAGAGTCGGAGTCCATTATTGCCGCCCCCGGGACTAGTTGCCGCCACCAAATTCTCGACGGGACAGGTCGATTAGCCCAACATCCAATTAAAATTCTTAATGCTCGGCTAAAACGCCCTGAATCGCCAATCGTATAAGCAAAGTGAACAACTCCGCCTATGCCCTCTTCGCGTAGATAAAATTCAGTCTAGAATACCGTTTTCCGAAAAATAAAAACGGCGTTGAGACTTATGGAACAACAGATTTTTCATCATACCTACGAAAACGGTATCACTCTTGTAGCACAGCCAATGCCCTGGCTTGAGTCGGCTGCATTTTCTATCGCTGTTCCCTCAGGTTGCCGATACGACGCGTTATCCCAACGGGGGATCGCCAACTTTGTGTGTGAAATGGTTCAACGAGGTTGTGGAGACCTTAATAGCCGCGAATTTATTGAAGCGCTTGAATCACTGGGAGTCGACTACTCTTCCTCAGCATCGCTTTACAACACGAATTTCGGCGGGGCTATGCAAGCAGCTCAGCTTCACGATGCGTTGCGGATCTATGCCGATGTTCTCCAACGCCCTTCCTTCCCCGAAGACCAACTTGAAGACGGCCGACTGGTTTGCTTTCAAGAAATCGCGGCATTGGGCGACGATCTTGCTCAGCGAGCTTTACAGAAACTTCGAACGAATTTTTACGGCGCAATTGACGGTAGAAATTGCGAGGGTTCACTTGAGACTGTTCAGAGCATCACGCTTAACGATATCGAGAGCTTTTACGAGCAACACTATCGCCCCAATGGCCTGATCATTGCCTGTGCTGGTAAACTTGATTTCGATTCACTCCAAACGCATGTCGGTGAACTTTTCCAAGACTGGCAAGCTAAACCTGATCCAATCGTCTCTACAGAACCAGCCAACCACGGCGTTGAGCACATTGAACACGAAAGTGAACAAACGCATATCGCCATTGCCTACCCCGGCGTAGCCTATTCGCATGAGAACTACTATCTCAATCGCGGAGCGATTGGCGTGCTTTCTGGGGGTATGAGCTCCCGACTGTTCACCGAAGTCCGTGAGAAACGGGGTTTGTGCTACACGGTTTTCGCCTCTTGCCATACGCTGAAAGACAAAGGAGCAGTCCTTTGTTACAGCGGAACTACCAACGAAAGAGCCCAAGAAACTCTCGATGTCATTATCGAGGAACTCCAAAAGATGGCTCAAGGAATCAAAGAAGACGAACTACGTCGGCTTAAAGTTCAAGTCAAAAGCGGAATGGTCATGCAACAGGAATCATGCCGAGGTCGCGCTGGATCAATTGCCGGCGACTGGTTCCATCTCGGCCGCGTTCGCACGCTCGATGAAGTCAATGAAAAAATCAATGAATTAACGGTTGAGTCAATCAACGAATATCTCGCCGCCAATCCCCCGCAAAGTTTCGACATCGTCACTTTGGGGCCACAACCTCTGGAGTTTGAAGCAAATGGAATATCGGCAACACAGGCTTAAGAACGGTCTGAACATACTCGCCGAATGCAATCCTCAGGCCTACACCTCAGCGTTTGGTTTTTTTGTAAGAACCGGCGCGAGGGATGAGACCTCGGAAATCAGCGGCGTCAGCCATTTTTTAGAGCACATGGTTTTTAAAGGTACGCCTAACCGGTCAGCGGCTCAAGTGAATCTAGAACTGGACGAAATGGGCTCAGCGAGCAATGCCCGTACCGGTGAAGAAAGTACAATTTATCACGCTGCGGTTCTTCCGGAATTCCAGGGGCAGGTTGTAGAACTATTAAGCGACATTATGCGGCCATCACTGCGCGTCGACGACTTCGAGACTGAAAAACAAGTCATTATCGAAGAAATCAAAATGTACGATGACCAACCTCCCTATGGCGGTTACGAACGTATGATGTCGGAGTTTTTTGGTAAGCATCCACTTGGACAGTCAGTACTCGGCACGGTCGACTCTGTCTCCGGCCTCACGCCCGAGAGCATGATGAGTTACTTCAAAGAGAGATACAGTCCTTCCAATATCTGTTTCGCCG
>Ga0208971_1000780_pt1 | contig 21183 bp, 22 predicted proteins | sample AOAMet1_18_M0_10_2_FD_188229 | JGI IMG/M metagenome (GOLD analysis project Ga0208971, IMG submission 188229) | Ammonia-oxidizing marine microbial communities from Monterey Bay, California, USA - CAN11_18_M0_10 (SPAdes) | ecosystem: Environmental > Aquatic > Marine > Intertidal zone | place... | reverse complement strand
TCATCACATCCAGCGATCGGATTTGTCGCGTGCAAACAAAAACTAAAGGTTTGGGGTTTTAGCCAATTTTCAATTTATTGTGGCAGTTGCCGATGGTGGGCTTGTTGCGTTGGTTGGAAGTTAGAAGCCGGCTGGTTGGACTTGTTCAGTGGCTCTTATTCAGTGGGCTGAGTTGGAAGCGTGGCTACGGTTTCCTTGGGATCGACCTTCTTATCCGGATGGTTGGGATCATGCGGTACCTCTGGCGAAGGTTTCGTTGGTGCTGGAAATTTGGGAATCGTTCCAATGGGTGGCACGGGCTCGCCGGGAGCGACTGGCGGGTAAAAATTGTGGAATCTTCGAGCGCATCGATCTTTAAAGCTCGCGAGTGCCGAATCGCGAAGGTCTTTGGTTGAGAACGCCTGGTCAAGTGTATTATCCAGGAATTGACTTGCCCTTTCGAATACAGCATCGTCCATTTTTAGATAGCGATATGCGAATTCCCGATCTGCTGGGGAGATGTCTGCGTCGCGTTTGGAGACATTCGCCCGAACGTAAGATAGGTCGGGGAAAACAGTGGGATATAATTGCTCCAAGCAAATGCAGGATTCATCAAATCGCTCGATCGGAAAGACAAACGCTCTGCCAGTGGCGATGGCCCGATCAATGACCTCCATAGAGTCGAACGATTTGCCGCCATTGAGAAAGTAGATCTGGCTATTGGTTTGCGGGTGAACCTCTTGTTGAACTAATTCAGCGGTGGCAAATTCGCGGAAGCTCATTCGCTGGGCAATGCAATTTACTTCTTCGAAATGTCGATGGAAGAAATATCTTGAGATAAATCGATCCACTGGATTGCGGACGTAGCTAAGTGCAAAAACTTCCGCGTGTTCATGTTCAAATGGGAGGTCGAGCGAGAGTTTGTGATCACTCAGACATTGAACCCCGGGATGGCAGCGGACAATTTCGCTCACATCGTCACGGGTGTATTGTTTTGTTTCCAGTAAAGAATTGGAGTTGTAAAACCCTTTCCCAAAGTTTCGATTCATCAATTGTCTTAATGTCGATCCTCCAGCTTTGGGGACATGGACATGTAGCCAGCATTGCCGAAGTCGTTCAGTACCGGTTGAGGAAATGGCATCGGTCATTTCAGAATCCAGAGAGATAACAATTGGGGAATTGATTCGAATCATACGAATGACGCTAATCTGAATCGCACGCATTCGGTTGGCGCAATTGTCTCACGACTCTTGCTCGTAGACAATATCAACCTGTTGGATCGCATGGTAGAGATTTTGAGACGCGTCTACTTTAGCTGTCTACCTGATTACGGATCTTCAGTTTAGGTTTTTCCATGGTGACCGTTGTCGATGGGGCAACGCTTTCGGTCAGCCAAACACTCGAGCCGACAACAGAATCGCGGCCAACGACCGTCTGGCCGCCTAAAACGGTCGCATTCGCGTAGATAACGACATTGTCTTCGATCGTGGGGTGACGCTTTGAATCGCGTACTAGTTGGCCCATTTCGTCCTGTGGGAAACTCAAGGCACCCAGCGTAACCCCTTGGTAGATTTTGACGTGCTCGCCAATGACGCAGGTTTCACCAATCACAACCCCGGTACCGTGGTCAATGAAGAAGTGGTTGCCGATTGTTGCTCCCGGGTGGATGTCGACTCCTGTTTCTCCGTGGACCCACTCTGCCATCATCCTGGGGATGAAGGGGACGTTTAATTTGTAAAGTTCATGGGCGAGTCGATGGACGGTAATCGCACTTAATCCGGGGTAGCAAAGGATTACTTCATCGTAATTCTTGCAGGCGGGGTCGCCGACGTAGGCTGCTTTCACATCGGTTAACAAAGACGCCCGGATTTGCGGCATTTTAAGAATATAATCGGTCGAGATTCGTTGGCTGAATTCTATGATGTTCTCCGGCATCGTGAGCTTGCCAGAGGAACTGCCCCCACAATCCTGAAGGGTCATATCCTCGCAAGCTTCAAAATGACGAGCAATTGCAATGGCGATTTGTCGAGAAATCAGTTGATGCGTTTCGTCAATTTGCGATCTTAATCCAACCAGCACTTTTTCACTGGAGGATTCATTGGAGCGGAATCCAGGGTAGACGATTGCTTTTAATCGCAAAATTAGGTCAACCAAAGAATCGAATTCGGGAATGGGCGCTACGTGAGATGATTTTGGAAATACAAGCGATCCGTGGATTTCCGCAGCAACCTTATCAAGGGTTTGCTCAGAGTTTTGATTGTCTGATGGAGATTGCGGTTTCATATAATTCGAAATGAAAAAAGTTTCCGTGGAAGAATTTCGATAAGCTGCGGCGATCCTGCGAGTGGGTGTCGTCGAACTATGCAATGTCCCCGGTGAGATTCCATGATTAGTTGGGAAAGGACTTGGATTTGCGTTCATTGGAATCTAGGATCACAGGGTAAGTTTAACGGCTGGGGACTGATTTCAAACACGAGTCCTCAGTAAATCTATTGGTTCAACGCCTTTACGAATTTATCGTCACTGTCGTCCCTTGGATTTGGTTCGATTCGTCACTAACTCTCCGAAACTCGATAAATCGTTGTGTTTTGTTTAAAATTGCCGTAACGTCCAATAGTTCTCTAATTGCTCTGGGTCGAAGTTGGGTTGTCTAGCAGAGCGATAGCGGTTTCTTGCTGGCTTAGCTAGGTGATGAAATTTATTCCGCTAAGATAAGTAAATGCTTTTAGACTGTTGGACAATTTGGGCGAGACTGGCTCCGTGGCTTCTTTTGGGAATGTTAATTTCTGGACTCATGGGAGCTCTACTTCCTAGTGATTGGATTCGGAGGCGTTTTCACGGATATTCGGGAGTCTTCCGAGCGGTCCTGCTCGGGGTTCCTCTGCCGCTTTGCTCATGCGGTGTCATTCCGGCTGGAGTTGGGTTACGCCAGCAAGGAGCTAGCAAGGGCGCTGCTCTTGGTTTTCTTATCAGCACCCCGCAGACGGGGATCGACTCAGTATTAGTGAGCGTTTCCTTTTTTGGTTGGCCATTTGCGATAGTAAAGATGCTTGCCGCTGCGGTGACTGGTTTAGCCGGTGGTTGTTTATTGGATCTTGTTGAACCTGAGGTTCCGTTCTCGCCAGAGACGGTAGACAAAGCGGGGGCTCTTCCGTGTGTTTCTGTTGATCGACGACCCCAACGGCGTAGCTGGTTGGAGCGGTTTAAAGAATCGAGTGTCGAAATTCTTCGGTCAATATGGATTTGGCTGGTTGTCGGCGTGTTGGTTTCGGCATTAATCAATCAATACCTTCCAGTGGTTTGGGTGCAAAACCTGGAGTCTTTGGGCTGGCTTCCTTCGATTTTGGTCGTGTTGCTGCTATCGATTCCGCTTTATGTTTGTGCAACGGCGTCAGTTCCAATTGCTGCGGCATTGGTTTCAAGCGGTCTCTCTCCGGCGGCAGCATTAGTTTTTTTGATGGCGGGGCCAGCTACGAATGTCTCGACGATTGGCGTAATTTATGGTCGGTTTGGATGGAGATCGGTAATCGTTTATTTGGTTACCATTTTGGTTGGCAGTATCGGAGTCGCTTGGCTGTTTGATGGTTTTTTGTTATCTGATGTTAGTCAGGGCATGGTTGCGAATCACCACGTTTTGTCGGTCTGGGAGATAGCTAGCGGGATTGTACTTTTGTTTTTGGTCGGCAAATTTGTGGCGGCTGATCTGAAAAGATTCTTCACCGCAAACCGAATAGTCGACGGAGATGTTAGAGAAATGACCTTAGATGTCACCGGAATGACGTGTGGTAATTGCGTGCAGCGGGTCGAAACCTCGTTGCAGCAGGTAGATGGAGTTCAGAAGGTGGCAGTTGATTTAAAATCGGAAACGGCAACCATTTGGGGGGATCCGAATCCGAGCGAGGTAATTGATTGTGTAGAACGGTTAGGGTTTCGAACGACGAACCAACTTCAAGGGAAGTGAAATAGAATGGACCAGAGTGAGAGGAATAGAAAACGCATTACCGAATTGGAAAGTTCGATGATGCACTTGCAAAATGATTACGAATCGTTGAACGAAGTGGTGCTGGAAAATGTTCAGCGACTAGAAAAAATGAGACTAATCATCGAGCGTTTGGAGAGTCGTCTGCGGGCTAGTTCGGAGTCTGAGCCGGAACGGAAAGCGGAGGATGAAGTGCCTCCTCACTATTGATCTTTTGGTTTGAGTATTTAGGCGATGCCAATTTTTTTTGATTGATAAAACGTTTTGAGTATTCCGTTCAAGAATAGGCCATTTGGCAGACGAACAGGATAAAGGAAATCAAGGACATGATTTGTATTTGAACCAAGCCAAGAGTCTTTCGGTTGCGTGATTTCCCAGCCTGTTTCCGTTGCAATTTCGAACTTTCCGGACGCTCTCTCGAATGAAGCTCGCGATAATCTCACGCCAGCCAACCTGTTATAGCACGCGAAGATTGGTCGAGTCCGCCAAAGCGAGAGCGCACGAGGTAGAGATTCTCGACACGCTCAAGTTTTCAATTGATTTAGCTGAATGCAACCCGCAGTTGTTTTATCAATCTCAGCGTTTAGGCGAATTTGATGCGATCATTCCCCGGATCGCTGCTTCGATCACTCGATTTGGAACGGCGGTGGTCAGGCAGTTTGAACAGATGGATGTTTTTTCCGCCAATAGTTCTCATGGAATCGCCAATTCGAGAGATAAATTAAGAGCGTTGCAAATTTTAAGCAGGCATCAGATCGGGATGCCGCAAACGACGTTTGTAAAAAACCGCACGGATGTGCTTCCGGCTATCGAGCGGATCGGCGGAGCTCCGGTGGTCATCAAGTTGCTGGAAGGTACGCAAGGGGTCGGAGTGATTCTTGCGGAAACAGAAAAGGTTGCCGAAGCAATCATCGAAACGATGCAGAGCACGCGGCAAAACGTCCTGGTTCAGAAATTTGTTTCTGAAAGTCGTGGGCAAGATATTCGAGCGTTTGTTGTCGGAGATCGTGTGGTCGCCGCAATGCGCCGAATTGCAATGGGAAATGAGTTTCGCAGTAATGTCCATCGCGGGGGGAGAACCGAAGCTGTCGATTTGACACCGGAACAAGAGAGAACTGCGGTTCGAGCGGCTCAAATAATGGGCCTGCGGGTAGCTGGAGTGGATATGCTCGAATCGGCTTGCGGACCGCAAATCATGGAGGTTAATTCATCGCCTGGTTTGGAAGGAATTGAGCGCTGTACACAGCTCGATATCGCCGGAGCGGTCATCGATTATTTGGCTGCACAAGTCGACTTTCCTGAAATCGATATTCGACAACGGTTGACCGTTAGCCAGGGGTATGGCGTTACCGAGATACACGTTCCCGATGGGTCAGAGTTCGTTGGGAAGACCATTGACGAATCAGGGTTATTGGAGCAAGACATTAACGTGTTAACCCTTTACCGTGGTACGACGGTGATTCCCAATCCGCGATTGAAACGCCGGCTGGAAGCGGGAGACCGGATGTTGTGTTTTGGGAAACTGGAATCGATGCGATCAATGATCCCTGCGAAGACACAACGCCAACGCCGACCAACCATTCAAGACTTGGCCAGCGATGCAGAGAGGAATTATCCACGCCGATTTGCTGCCTGATCGGGACCCGTTGAAAGGCTCAGCCGCCGGTTAAGATTCGACCGAGTCGAGCCAGTTCCATTGGTCTTGCGTGGTCCCGTCAAATAGGCCGAAGAAGGCATTTTGCAGTGCTTCAGTGATTGGTCCACGGGAGCCGCAGCCAATTTCCATGCGATCCACGCTCCTCACAGGGGTGACTTCGGCAGCGGTTCCTGTCAAGAAAATTTCGTCAGCGACGTAGAGTAGTTCCCGCGGAATTTCTTGTTCGATCACTTCGAAATTGAGGTGTCGCGCCAGCGTTATAACGGCGTCGCGAGTGATTCCGTCGAGAATCGCAGCGGAGAGTGGCGGCGTAAGAATTTTACCATCTCGGACAACAAAAATGTTCTCAGCTGACCCTTCGCTGACCGTCCCCCGCGCGGTTACCGAGATGCCTTCGGCAAAACCATTTCTCCTCGCTTCACCTCCGATGAGTTGTGCATTGAGATAATGTCCACCAGCTTTTGATAAGACTGGCAGTGCTGCACTGGTGGTTCTGGCCCAGGAAGAAACGCAAACATCGATTCCGTTTTTCAGCCCTTCTTCGCCAAGATAAGTTCCAAATTCCATCGCCGCGATGATGACCTCAGTCGGGACGTCTTCGTTGGGCACTACACCGAGAGAACCTGCTCCCAGAAATGCGAGCGGACGAATGTAGGCTGTCTCAAGATCGTTTTTAGTGATGGAATCGCGACACCCCATTTCGATTTCGGAAATAGAAAAAGAGAGGGGGTAGCGATATAATTTGGCAGAATTAAAAAAACGTTTGATGTGAGCGTTGAGTCGGAAGATGCATCGCCCGTTGGGGGTCGCGTAGCAGCGAATTCCCTCAAACACGCTTGAGCCATAATGGAGTGCGTGTGACATGACATGAACGGTAGCGTTTTCCCACGGAACCATCTCACCGTTCATCCAGATGTATTTGCTGTTTTTCATAGTATTTACCAGTGTTGCGTTCGATTTTTCAAATTGTCGCAATTCCGGTCAAACGGCACAAGTTTCACTTTCGAAAATTCTTGCCGCAGTCCCTTTGAACCACGATGTGGATCAAAGATTGGATTGCTCGAAAGCTGCTTGAGGGGTGCTAATCAGCGATTGCGGCGTTTGTCTTGCTGCTGTTGCCGAGCTCCGAATTTCTTTATCATGGGAGCAGGCAGATCAAACGTTTGAAGTGCGGTCTTGTGAATTGCGATCTTTTGAAGATCAAAAAGCGAAATGTAGGAAATGCTGTGAGCCTGGAAATGAAACAGTTGTTGGCGACGATGCCGCAGGTGGGGAAAGTGGAGTGGATCGGTGTGCGACCAGGGCGTCGCGAGCCATTGAATGTTCTGCCATCAGTAGACGTAAGTATGGAAGGCCTTGTTGGAGATCGTTACCGAGGTAAGGCCGGCGGGCCAAGAATGGTGACCTTGATCCAGCAAGAACACATCGCGACCGTTGAGAGTATTTTGAAAATCGAAGCGATCGACCCTGGAGTGCTGAGACGTAATGTCGTCGTCTCGGGCATCAATTTACAAGCTCTCAAAAAGAGGCGAATTCAAATCGGCGGGGCGATTCTTGAAGTCACGGGAAACTGCCCCCCCTGCAGTCGCATGGAAGAAAACCTTGGAGGTGGTGGATACAACGCAATGCGTGGTCATGGCGGAGTTACCGCAACCGTTATTCAGGAAGGCACGATTCATTGTGGTGACTCGGTAAAGTGCCTAGCCGAAGCAACCAACGAGCGGTGAAGTCACTCCGCTTTTACGATCATCGCTGGTGGTTCAGTGCCTTCGGGGAAAAATTTCAAAGAAACCGAGTTCACGCAATGCCGAATGTTTTTCTCAGTTTTTCGCTCGCCTTCAAAAACGTGACCAAGATGACCGTCGCAATTTTGACATAAAATTTCCACTCGATATCCATCGGCGTCAACTTCTCTTCGGACGGCTCCCGGGATCTCGTCGTCAAAACTTGGCCATCCACAGTGTGCCTCAAATTTGTCACCAGAGCGGTAAAGTTTGGCGTTGCATCTGCGGCAGGCGTACACACCTGATTCGGTCGTCGCGTTGTATTCTCCCGTATTTGGGCGCTCCGTTCCTTTGTCAAGAATCACACTTGCTTCGAAAGCGGTAAGTTTGTTGTACTCAGCAGGCATTTTTTTCTCTTTCTCGACAACCTCTGTTTCAGGAGTTGCGGTATCTGGATTCGCAGTATCAGGATTCGCAGTATCAGGATTCGCCGTGACGGGAGTTTTAGTCACACTCACGGTTCCGGTTTCTTCTTTCTTGACCGGTTGATTAGTTAAATAGAAGACCAACGCGACGAGTAAGGAGACGAAAAATCCGGTTGCGATGATTTTATTTTGGGTCATGGCTTTATACTCTTGACTAACTGGTTCATTCGCTTGCGATTGACTCCGAGATCTGAGTGACCGACTCGCGAGGCTGAGCGAAATTGGATGACTGAGATTTTATCATCAACGAAGAACTCCACATCGTCAATGAACCGAAAGATTAATGATTTGAATTCATAATGCAAATAGTATTCAGTCTCACTAATTAGCGTAGCTCTAGGCCAATTTAATTTGATTGCTTGTTTAATTTTGGAAATTGCTTCGGAGGGAGTGCCGCTGAACGCAATCGGGTCCATTCTCTTTCCAGGGTCTGCCGCTTGAGTCGACACGCAGTTGGGGGTATCTGGACAAGCGGCGAGTTGGCCGGCGGTGACACCTAGGTTGTCGGGTTGTTTGGAAGTCATGCTAATGGCGAATAGACCGATTAAAGATAAAACCATCACCGTAAGAAGATTACGAGTGATTCGGGAAAAAGAAAAGCGAACGCGAGTTTTCTTCTTGTTCGCTGGCGGATCGGTGCTTGAATTCATCTTGGCGGTGTTTCGGGGTAAATAAAATAAGTTCTTATGGTACGAAAAAGATAATTTATCCGAATCGTTACTGGAACCAACTTAATAGCAAGATTGCCACCGCCACAACAACTAAAAGAAAGAGAACGGTTCCAAGCAGTTCCCCATTCTGCCCTTTTTTACAAATTAGAAAGTCAGTCGAAATTAAATTGAGTTTTGCTTTTTGCTCAATCGGATCATTGAAAAGCCAGATCTGTGTTTTCTTGCTTTGCTTTCTCTCACGTTCATCATCTAATGCCACGCCGAATACCTCTTGCCAGTCGGCAACCTCGTCGCCGTCCGATTCAATGCTGGCATTGTCGAGTGGGTGGTATTTGACCCTTGCGCAGAATCTGAAAACCTGAACCCAACCTGGTCGTTGGATCGCGTGAAGCTCTAGTTCTTCAAATTTAGCGGTCTTTCCAACAAAGCCGTTGTCGTTCAGCCAAGACCGAACGTCTGCTTCCGTCGATCGATTAGAAATGGTTAGAGGCATTTATTTTTAGCTTAATTATATTCATTCGGGTGGCGGTTAGTCGACCGGATTGCGCGGTGCGGTCGTAGCACTGAACGGTTGAACAAAAGGCAGACTGCCAATGTCTTCTAACTAACAGTCCCGCGAATCGTTACCCGTCGTTTTATTGGCGAATTCACAATCGTTTCGCCGTGAAGTTCCCTTTACAAAAATCGGTTTACCAAATTAAGATGTGAGCAGGATTTTGGGAGCGCAGGAAGCAATAGGGTGGATCTATGATTGATGTTTGTTTGTCGGTTGCGTTAATTCGCAAGACTTATAACGAAAAACTTAAGTGGCTTGCGCGGCTAGATCCGGCAACCAAACAACTGAATTTTATTATCGGTGAAAGGCTCGAAAACGAGTCATTTCGTGAGACGACGATTCGCGAAGTGGCTTGGTCGCTTTGGTTGGATCGAAAACAGGACTTTCTTGTTTCCAATATGGCTCAGATGAATTTGGAGTTTGTCGACCGGGTTCCTGGTCACTTCCAAAAGAGTCGCGTTGCGGTCTCGTTCTTTAACGTGGAAGTGTACCGGAAAGACGTTGTTTCAAAACTCGAGCGTCAGGGCGACAATTTTTGGGTGACGTCGGATGAGATTTGTAATGGGATCAGTCAGTGTGGGCGTCGATTTGATCCAATCGTTCCTTATTTAATTAATCGTTCGAGTGTGATTCAGTATTGGGAATCTTCCCAGTAAACAAGCTCATTAAGGCAGAAGCCTGGCGTCTTCTCTCTGCTCACGACCCAAGGTATGCACCACTGTGCCCTTGTAGGTTTTGGTGAGGCCGACTCTAGTTGTCGTTTTGAATTGCGTTCGGCAAGTTCCCGGTTGACTCTGAAGAAAGCACTGGCGGGCTTGTGATTTGATCGAGATGAGTCATCTCACGTTGAAGAATCTTGAGGAGCGTCTGCAGGAAGGCGACCACCATTGGCCCAATAACGATCCCGATAGGGCCGAGAGTGGAAACTCCGCCGAGAACACTCAGCAGAGCGAAGAGCGGATGGATGTTAGATTGGCCGTGCAAGATGTAGGGTTTGATCACGTTGTCAGCCATCGAAATGAAAGCGATCCCATAGATCCCTAAACCGATTGCGGCTGTAACGTTGCTATCGAAAAAGAGTAAATAAAAGCAGCATGGGATCCAAACAGCAGCGGCGCCCACGAAGGGAACCATTGCTAACATGGCAGAGACGACGGTCAGTAGAAAAACTGAATCGAAGCCAGTGAAGTAAAAGCCAATTCCAGCCAGCAGTCCTTGAGCCAGTGCCGAGGCGAGTGTCGCGACAACGACGGCCCGACTGACCGTTCCGAACTCGGCGACAAGTTCTTGTTCGTGTGCGTCATCGATTGGGGAAAGGCCTTTGAAGGCTTCAATCAGTCGCGGTCCGTCCAGCAGGAAAAAGTAGAGCCCAATGACCATGATCGCGGCGCCGACAAGCAGATTGCCGGCGTAGCTGACACCAGCTCCCGTTAATTGAAGTAATTTATCTTGGAGGAATCCAACCACTGAGTTGGCGTAAGATTTAGATTCCTCGTCCGAGGGATTAACCAGTTTAATTAGCCAAGCTCTTGCCTTTCCGCCGAGTAGTTCGGATTCAAATAGATTGAAATCAGTGACGGTCTGATTGATTTTTTCGTGATAGTTGACGATTGCCTGATTGCGACTTTGGCCGGTCTCGATTGAAGCTGCTGGGATCGCTTCGTGCAGGGTTCGCGCTTCAATTAGATCTGCGGCGAACAAATCCCAGGTTGAGCGGGATTCGAGTGGAGTTTCATCGAGTTCACCTCGAATTGGCCAGTCTCGTCCCGTCACGCGAGCCAGCTTTTTTCCAGCCTCTTCAATTTCAAAAAGACTAATTTGGAATCGATCTTCGTCGGTCGGGGAAAACGACGTCGACGATTTTAAAGCAGTTAGTTCTGTTCCGATTTTTCGCAATTCATTCTTGCAAGGCATGTCCAGTTTTAAATCGGATCGAACTTGGTAAAAGCCGTCGGTGATTTTTGTTGCGTTGAAGTCGTTGTAGACTTGCTTCCCTTCGATCGCTGCCATGAAAAATATGACTGTCAGCGGGGCCAGCACCGTGAGTAATACGCTAAGAGTCGTCAACGCAGCGGCTAGTTTTTCCCGCCCGCCCGACTTGTTGATAATCCAGCGATGCAGCGGTCGAAATACAACCACAAGAATCGCCGAGAGGAACAGCGGGATTAGGAAGTGAGCCATGACCTCGTAAAACAGAAGGCCAACGATCGCAATCACACCGAGCAACAAGCCAAACGAAATGTACCTTGAGACATTGGATTCGGACCGTTCAGCCGATCCTGCATTGGTCCGTTTATCAGTGTTTAATTTCGGTTTGGGACTCGCGGGGCTGGGCTTGCGTTTTCGTTTCTTTTTGCTCATCAGTAGTTTTCGAGTTGCGTGTGTATTTGCAGCGAGTGACCCATCATGTTGCCAATCGCAGATGTCTCAAAGCTCTGACGACAAGCAGTTTTCAAAAAACGTGTTGAAAGTTTAGCAGCATCATTTCTTAGTCGTTGGTTGCCCACTGCGTTGGTTGCCCACTGTTAACGCAAGCCAAAGGTTTCTCTATTGCCGTGAACCGGGAGTGATTTTTAATTCAATCCGTTTGCCGTTCCGGAGAACGGTGACGGATGTCTCTTCTCCGATTTTTATGGCATCGATAATCGCGGTATAGTCGTAGATGTTTTCAATGCTTTTGCCAGCAAGTTCAACAATAATGTCGCCGCCTTTGATTCCTGCTTTATCTGCTGGGGCACCTTTGGTTACATCTGAAAGTTTGACTCCGACGACGTCCTCGCCATAGGCAGGGACACTTCCAAGATAGGCGCGAAGCCCACCTTTGGGAGCGTCTTGTGATGCCGAAGATTGTTCGATGTAGTCGGGGGCTTGGTCGGTAGTCGCAAGTGATCGGGTGATGAGTCCCATCAGGCGAGCAATTCTTGCAGCGTCTGGGTAGTTAAGTTTTTCAGGTGTGTCGCGAGGCGTGTGGTAATCGGTGTGCGATCCTGTGAAGGCGGACAGGATAGGAATGCCACCGCGATAAAACGAACTGGCATCGGTGGGGAGGTCGGTTTCGTTACTGAGCGTAACGGGAAGTCCGACGACTGCATTCTTAGATTCGATGACCGAGGGCCAGAAACTACTGCTGCTGACGCCTTGAAGAACAAGCTGATCGGTTAGGCGACCAACCATGTCCATGTTGAGAGCAGCAATAATTCCAGTGCTTGGCCGTGAAGTTCCCGCTTTGGGATCTTTGCTGTTGAGGGTGACTTTTTTGGCTCCGAGACTTTTGACCATTTCGGAGAGTTCAGTAACGACTTTCGTCTTTGCTTCCGGATGAGCCTCGATTTGAATTTCAAAATCAGGATAGTTTTTGGCGATGAACTTTAAGGACTCACTGATTTCATCAGTTTTCGCGGTTTCTCCATTTAGCAAGATTGCACCATTAGCATCCACTCCGAGCACGAAGTCATGGGAGGCATCTTGAGTAGCAGGAGTTTCGGTCGGTTGGAGTGATTTGACATAATTGGCAGACCCATAAAGCCCGAGTTCTTCGCCGGACCAGCCAGCAAAAATTACGTCTCGTTTGAGTTCTAGTTTTCCAGCCCGTTGTTGGGAGACTAGGTACTCGGCAATTTCGAGCATTGCGGCAACACCCGAGGCATTGTCATCTGCGCCGAAGTGGATGTTGTTTTGCTCGTCTTGTTTCGCAAGGCTGCTGCCAGATTTGCCAGCGCCGAGATGGTCAATGTGTGCTCCTACGATTACCGCATCCTCGCTTGGAGTATCCCCGGCGAGGAGTCGGCCTACTACATTGCGTCCTTTGCCTGTGATTTTTTCGATATCGATCTCTGTTTTGAGCTTGCTGCCTTCGAGGTTGAAGCCCATTACCGGTGATCCGTCATCTAATCGGTTTTGGAGTTTTTGGATGTCTTTGCCAGCCGCTTCCAGGATTTTTTGCCCGACCTCATCTGTGACGCTGATCGCTGCAATACTGGATCCGCTGGGGGAGAAATCATTTCGCAGAGGGACCAATTGCTCGCGAACCTGTGAATTAGGACCGCTGACAACGATCACACCTTTTGCGCCTTGCTGCCTGGCATGAAAAATCTTTTTGTGAAGTTCAGCGTGTGTTTTGAAAAATCGCCGCCGCTCAGGGGAGACATTTTCAGGTAGGAATCGGTAAACAAAAACCCATTTGTCCTTCACATCGAGGTGAACGTAGGAGTCGTATTCTTCTTCTTCGCCTTGTTGCGGGGCGACGATCCCGTAGCCAGCAAAGACGATTTCGGTGGGATCGATCTGGAGATTGCCAGAAAACGAGAGCGGTCTCCAGTCTTGATTGACTTTGAGTGATTCGGTGTTCTCGCCAAGGGTGAGTTCCAGTTGGTTTTTAGGCCCCATTTCGACGCCATTGGGAAAGTCGAACTTTTGAAACCAGGTGCCATTGTCACCGGCGGGTTTCAGTCCCAAGTGATCAAGATAGGCCGCGACGTATGCGGTTGCTTTGCGCTCGCCTGCTGAGCCAGTCATTCGGCCGCCCAGTTCCTTACGGCAGAGATAGTCGACATGCCGCATAATATCTCGTGGATCGAAGCCAGCACTCGCTTGTTGGGCGGCATTGAGTCCTGTGTCAAAAGCTGATTTCTCTTCGGGAGACCATTGGTTATCTGAGGTCCGATTGGCCGAAAGTGCCTCGGATGCCGTCTCGTGATTCCAGTCGGCCAGATAAATCTGAGATTCCTTTTTCGAGTTTCGCGTGGAAGTCCAAGTCAGTTTTTTTCCATCAGGAGTGAAGCTTGCAAGGCCGTCAAAACCGTCGGTGTCTGTGACACGCACAGGCGGCGATTTGCCGTCTGTGGCTACGAGGTAAAGTTCGAAATTGCCAAATCCATGCCGGTTGGTTGTGAAGATCAGGTACTCTCCCGACGGGTGGTAAAAGGGCGCCCAACTCATTGCTCCAATGTTGGTGAGTTGTTTTTGATCGCTCCCATCGATATTCATTGTCATGATCTCTGCCGTCGCACCAGATTCTGAAAAACGTCGCCAGCAAATACGTTTACCATCTGGAGAGAAGAAGGGTCCGCCATCGTACCCGGGGACATCTGTCAGCTGCCGCACATTGGAGCCATCGGAATTCATAATGAAAATATCCATCATGTAGGCCGGGTCCGTTTCGAAATTCTTTTTTTGTTCTGCCGTAAGTGGCTGGGAATAGCCGTTGCGATTGGACGCAAACGCAATCAGTTTTCCGTCCGGAGAGTAGGAGCCCTCGGCGTCGTAGCCAAGCTCGTTGGTTAGTTTTTGGTATTCCTTTGAATTGCGGTCGTAGGAAAAGATCTCATAGGTTTCATCGTAATCCCAAGAGTAACGTCGGGCTTGACCGGATTCCCGAAATTCGATTTCCTCTTTTTGTTTGGCTTTGGCTTTGGGGTCGGCTTGGGTCGAAGAATAGAGGACAAGGTTGTTGTTGGGATGTACCCATGCACAGGTTGTCTTGCCGTAGCCTGGGGAAATTGGTTCCACATCGCCTGATTCAAAGTCGAGTAGGTAAATCTGGAAAAATGGATTGTCGATTCGTCGCTCACTTTGAAAGGCGAGCAATGAGCCATCGGGGCTAAAGTAACCTTCACCGGCCCGTTTGCCTTCAAACGTCAGCTGCCTAGCATTTGAGATGAACTTGGTTTCCTGAACGCCTTTTGCTTCGGAAGAATCAGAACCGACTTCTTGCGCCAGTGCGGGAACGCAGCTTAAAAAACTGAGGCTGAGTAGCCCAGCCAGAATGAAGGCAAGAGCGGATTGCTGATTCGCAATGGGGCGAATGAAAGTGATCATTTACAGTTTCCGGTAGTAAAGATTAAAAGGACTGATCAGTGGAAGCTGTGGTGCAGCCAGCCAAAAAATCACGGGATGGCTCAGTAAAACGCAATCCAGCGGTGCGTCCGATTGTATTTGAGTTTGTTTTATCCAATAAGACGCAGAATTGAGAATCTTGGATTTGATTTAGGTTTTGTAGATTATCACACCCTATAAAACGTCCAGATAGAAGGGTTGATGTGGATTTGACCGTGAATTTGTTGCGAAACGGTTAAACGATTTGACCAAAAGTCGGTTTCCGGAAGGTTGGGGCGTGCGGCGGTCAATCCGCAATGGGCAATCCATATAGGAAAACGGGGGTTCGTGACGATTTGTTCGTCACATCTCACGGTAAATCGTTGTTTGTCGGTTGTTCAATCTAGTCTCAGCGTTTCTGATGACGATAATAAAACATGTGCGTTTTACGTTTTAACGCCGTGATGGCTGAGGATACCGAAAATGGCCGGAGCCTCACTTTTGCGGCAACTGCTCGAGAAATGGGATATTTACGATGATTGCTAATCGAAGCTATGACTGCGTGGTGCTCGGCGCTGGACCGGGAGGTTCGTCTGCGGCGACTATCGTAGCGGAGCAGGGATTGTCGGTTTTACTCGTAGAACGCGATAAAATGCCGCGTTTCCACGTCGGTGAGTCGTTGATGCCTGAGACTTACTGGCTTTTTGAGCGGCTGGGGATTGTGAACGAACTCGACCGAGTCGGGTTCACTAAGAAATATGGCGTTCAGTTTGTCAGCAGCAATGACCGTGAGACTAAACCGTTCGTGTTTGCTGATCACGACTCGCGACCGTGTAATGAGACTTGGCACGTTGACCGGGCGAAGTTTGATCACTTGTTGTTTGAGACAGCATTCAATCGAGGTGCGACTTGCGTCGACGGCACCCGCGTTTTAGATATCGATATCCGGAAAAAATCTCCTCATTTAGTCACGCTTCAGGGAGAGAACGGCAAACAGCAAGAGGTTTCGGCCAAGGTGATCATCGACGCTTCTGGACAGTCGTCGCTACTCGCTAACCGGTTGCAGACTAAAGAGTATTACGACGATCTCCGGAAGGCAGCGATTTGGGGATATTATGATGGGGCTGTTAGAGCGGGGGGCGATAACCCGGAAGTCACCTGCATCCTTCACACGCAGAGCAAAGACGCTTGGTTCTGGTACATCCCGCTTAGTGATGGCACGGTAAGCGTGGGACTCGTGGGTGACAATGATTTCTTGCTCAAGCGAGGCGGCTCGCCTGCGAAGACTTTCGAAACAGAAATAAATAATTGCCCGGGTGTAAAACGACGCCTGCTTGACGCGAAACTGCGCGGCAAGTTTGCGGTCGCGAAGGAGTTTTCTTACACCGTCAAGGAGCAGTCCGGCGATGGATGGGTTCTAGTTGGCGATGCCGGTGGTTTCATCGATCCCTGCTATTCGTCAGGTGTCTTTCTTGCTTTGAAATCAGGGGTAATGGCAGGTGAGGCGGTCGCCGAGGGCCTCCACGCCGGCGACACCTCCGCAAAACAACTTGGAAAGTGGACGCGTGAATACGAGTCGGGTGTGAAGTGGATTCGGAAACTGGTCCGCGCCTTCTACACCAAGGAATTTAGTTTCGGGGCTTTCATGAAGGCGCACCCAGAGCATGCAAAAAACGTCACCAACCTTTTGATTGGACGTGTTTTCGAAGGAAATCCAGGCAAGGTTTTCGAGGATATGGATCCATGGATAGAAAAGGCAAAGCGGGGCGAGGATATGGAAATGGCGTCGGCCAACTAGTGTCTACTGCCGTTGCCGCCAGAGAGTCCAACCAGTGACGTTGGGCCGTTCCTTTTTTCGGTTGGGCATTTCTTATCTAGAAAACGGTTGGAGCGGCCAAACGGTGCTGCCGATAATTTCTATCCGGGGGCAATTCTGGCTTTGACGCACGTCGGCTGACAAATGGGGCAATTAATGTCGTTTTATTTGTCATGAAACCACCTCGGATTTGTTACTTTAGGGGTTTTGCATTCGCTTTGCGGTTATCCGGACGCCGCTTCTCAGAAAAAAGACTACTGTTTTGAGTCGTTTAATGGCCGGTATCGCTTCGTTAGAGGCCGTTCATGCCGGTTATTCTCGCTATGAAACGAGTGTATTAGTGCCACTAGTGCTGTTCCCGTCGGTTGTTGAGTTTCAAAAAACTGGTTTGAGCACTGATTTAAACTGTTCGATGCTTGACAATCGGAGGCCTCGCACACTATCATGACGACTTAGAAATTAAGTTTTCTTATTAAGATGAACAATCGACGCCGTTTAATAAGGTCATATTTTACGACGGCATCGTTCTAAAATTTGGTAATTTTTCTTTTTTATGTTTTTGGAGTGATTTATGAAAAATCGAAGAAACTCTGGTTTCACCTTGGTGGAACTTCTCGTTGTGATTGCCATCATCGGCATTCTCATCGGGATGCTGCTTCCTGCTGTCCAGCAGGTTCGTGAAGCAGCTCGTCGTACAACTTGTATGAACAACTTGCGACAAATTGCTTTGGCAACGCTCAACTACGAGTCGGCCTTCCAGCGGTTCCCTAAAGCTTGGAACGGTGGCGACGATTACGATGCGAACGTTCAAGGTCTTCAGTCATCTACTACTGGTCACCAGTGGGGTGGAATGTTGGTTCCTGTTCTTGCTTTCATGGAGCAGAACAACGTTTCTCGTTACTTTGAAGAGTACAAAGTTGCGGATGTTTACTGGACTTCAGCTAACATCAACGAGTTTGCTGCTTCACAGAAGATCCCGACATTTGAGTGTCCTTCTGACCAAGCTGAAACACGACGTAAAGTCGGTGGCAGCGGTGACTTCTCGACCTTCTTCTTGCTAAGTGGTCGTGGAAACGGTTGGTGGATGAATGATGCTGGTGGCGATCCAATCGCTAGCCATCACCAGATCACTAACTACACAGGTTGCTCAGGTCGATTGGATTACGATCCAGTTGGCGGAACTGACGCTCGTTGGTCACCTTACTACGGTATCTTCGGCACCTGGAACCGTGGATGTAAGATCGGTTCAATCACCGATGGTACTTCTAACACAATCTCTTACGGTGAAGTCACTGGATTTGGTACGGATGCATGCTTCGCATGGACAACCACTCCTCAGTGTACCCACTGGAACACAAAGAACTTGGGCGGAACACCTTACCCTGACTACGATGGTCGGTGGTACGTATTCGGTTCACGTCACGCTGGTAACTTTATCAACTGGGCGTTCGGCGACGGTTCAGCACACTCAATCTCTGAGTCGATCAACCCTGATCTCTTGATTCAGTTATCTGGTAAAGCAGACGGTGAAGTTCTGATCAGCACTGATTTCTAAAAACTTGAAAACCACGAAAGGTTTTACGATGCAGAAGTGTTTTTTATTAATGACTTGTTTCCTCCTGGCAATCGCTTGTGGCTGTGAAAATGGCCCAAAAGAGGACCCAGAATTCAAGAAGACGAAAGCCAGCGAAGTTGAAGCCGAAAGTAAAGTCGGTAAAAAAGCTGGTGACAAGGGACAGGCTATGGAAGCTCCGGCAATGTAAAACTGGAGTGTAGAGAGTTTTAATTAGTAAAAACTAATTGATGATAAACAAAAGCCTCGCGGTTTACCGCGAGGCTTTTTTTGTCGGCCTAATTAAGCGGGGGCGAGTGCTGGTTCCCCGTAAAATGATTTATCGGTTGCGATTAAACCGATGGTAATAAACCGAGTGTTATTAAACCGAGTGTTATTAAACCAGAAAACCGACGTTGGTGTGGAATTCGTGCGATTCCGTTGCCTCAAAAGTGCGCGAATGTTAAGTGGAACTATTCGATTTGGAGGTCGATCCAGACTAAGCGATGGTCCGTCGCATCAATTAGGTTCGCCCCGTTTTCATCCGGCTTAGGCCAGAAAATTCCGCTTGATTTCAGGTTCAGGTTTGCCGAGGGAAGACAATAGTCGAGACGTAAGTTGCCAACCTTGCTATCTCCAAAATCGCTTGTGTCCCACGCTGCATTTCCTTTTTGATTTAGGTTAGCGCCTCCTTGGATCTGCGAATAGTATTTTCCACCGGAGCTCATCGGCGGGGCGTTATCGTTGATTCGAGGATTGTCCGTGAGCAGCCTGGCTGCGTTACTAGTGCTGTCCCCGTCATTTGCATCCGCGTTCATGTCACCCGCGAGAACAAATAGCTCAGTTTGAGATAAGCCGCCATTTCGGCCGTTGTCGTCATAGATATAGTCAGACTTACCCTCGGTAATATAGTCAGAGAAAAATCTGATTTCGTCGTGGTTGCGGCACCCGTTTCGGTCTTCAGGTCCGTCGAATACCGGTGGAGTAGGATGGGTGACTAGGAAGTGAACCGTTTTCCCTTTAGCTTGAATTGGAATGTCCCAATGGCTTTTCGATGAGAGTCTGAAGTGCTCCATTATTTCAGGAGCGTAGAAAGGTTGTTGATCCTTATTTCGTGGGACAAGCCGTGCGGGCATGTCCTTCCAGAGGAAGTTTTGAAAAGTCCTGACTTCAGGTTCAGCAATTTTGTATTTGGACAATACAACCATTCCGTACTGTCCCGGGAATTTCCCGAAGCCGAATGCATCGTTTGCAGTTCCCTTGGCCCCATCACCGTCGAGGTCTTGTTTAGAATCGACACCAGTGTTGACCGCGGCGGAAAATGAAAAACGGTAATGGATCGGTGGGTTTCCGTTTTGTGAGATCGCTAGATAGTTTTTTTGAAAGCCCTCTATTCCCTTTCCAGCTGAGTCATAGTCAAACTCATTGAGAAGAATTACATCAGGCCGAACATGTTGAATTATTTCTGCGATCTTTTTGGGTCTTTCCGAATTTCCATCTGACAACTCTTGCTTAAGTTGTCCTGCCTCAGATCGATAGAAAGAGATATTAAACGAGGCGAATCGAATTGTTTCTTTATCTGAGTTTTGAGAGTCCTCAGAGGTCTGAGCAACGCCTTGTTTGATTTCAGGTTGGAGACTTGTTAACGAGAGAAATGCAAGGAATGCGAGTAATAAATGTCGTTGAGTTAATTGCATATTTAGTGACCAATGTAGAGGGGCGCAGGTTGCAAATTGGTTTGGCCGATGGCTACTTGGAGAGTCCAAGGGTGTACTAGGTAAAAGGGTGTACTAAGTAAAAGGCTTTGCGAGATTTTACGCAAAATGACGCGGTGGCTCCAAGACGAAAACGAACAGAAAAGGCCTGCGGGCACGTGGAGGCGTAGTTTCGAAACCTAGGAGAATTGCTTCAGCGTACTCATGCAGGCTTGGAAATAGGAGGCACCGAAGAGGTTGAGGTGGTTTAAAAGGTGGTAGAGCTGGTAAATCTTCACTCGCTCTTGCCAGCCCTCCGCGAGCGGCCAGCATTCGTGATAGGCTTCGTAAAAATCGGCCCCGAATCCCCCAAACAATGTCGTCATCCCAAATTCAAATTCCCGTTCCGAATAGGAGACCGCCGGGTCAATCAGTACAGGCACTCCCCCTTTTGCAATGATGATGTTGCCTGCCCAGAGGTCGCCATGAATGAGTACTGGCGAAGACGAATTGGGTAGGAGATTTCCTGTTTTCGAAAGCAATTGATCCGCATGGCGGTTGAATAGTGGAGTAGTGAGTTCTCGGTTTTGAGCCATTCTTATTTGGGGGCGTAATCGGCTTTCGACAAAGAACGTCCGCCAATCGGTAGCCCAGGTATTTAATTGAGTCGTGCTGCCGATGAAGTTGGATTGGGGATAGCCAAAACGAGCGGCTCGCGTTTTGCGATGCATTTGGGCGAGTCGACGACCGAATTCAATTTCCGAGGTCGCAGTGGCATTCCCTGACTCAATCGCTTCAAGAATGAAAAACGAGATGCCGCATTCAGTTTTTCCTAACCCAATGATTTCAGGCACTCGCAGGGTTTGCGTGGCTCGAATTGCCTCCAGGCCATTTTGTTCTGCTGCGTAGACGGCTAAATCATGAAGGCTGGATTTTACAAAATATTGCCTACCATCTTCGAGTGTCACAAGAGCGGCGTCGCTGATGCAGCCGCCAGTCAATTGCATCGATGAGGTAATCGTGCAAGGAAGGTTGCGGGACAGATCAAGGTGAGCCTTGTCGCTGGCAGTGAGGGCATTTTCAATGGCCTTACGCAAATTGGGCTGTGATTCAAGATTGGTCATGAGAACCTGACGTAACAATTCTCCAGAATCTTCTTACGCAAAGATCGAATTGATGATTGAGGGGCAGGCGGCTTCGATCATGTCCAGGACATACTCGAATCCTTCGTCCCCTCCGTAGTAGGGGTCTGGGAC
>Ga0208971_1000770_pt1 | contig 21307 bp, 16 predicted proteins | sample AOAMet1_18_M0_10_2_FD_188229 | JGI IMG/M metagenome (GOLD analysis project Ga0208971, IMG submission 188229) | Ammonia-oxidizing marine microbial communities from Monterey Bay, California, USA - CAN11_18_M0_10 (SPAdes) | ecosystem: Environmental > Aquatic > Marine > Intertidal zone | place... | reverse complement strand
GCATTTTTCTGCAAACCCCACCGCCACTCCTTACTACTGACCGCCACTCCTTACTACTGACCGTCACTCCTTACTACTGACCGCCACTCCTTACTGCTGATAGTGTCGGTCGCTCAACGAAGTCCTGATCGACCTTTAAACGGGTGCATACAAGCTGAGCTGCGGCTCAGTAAACCATTTTGCACCCACATCAGTCATGTAGAAGTGGTCTTCGAGACGAATGCCGTAGTGCCCTGGAACAACAATCATGGGCTCGTTGGAAAAGCACATACCGGATGCCAGTGGTGTGTCGTCGCCCCTCACAAGGTAAGGGCCCTCGTGAATGTCGAGCCCAATGCCATGGCCTGTCCGATGCGGCAGACCCGGAAGTTGGTAGTCGGGTCCAAGCCCACTTTTCTCAAGCACTGCGCGGGCCGCCGCATCGACCTCGCCGCAGGGGCGACCGATCGTCGCAGCATCGAACGCAGCCGCTTGGGCGTCTTTCTCTAAACTCCAAAGGGTTTCGACGCGACCGTCCTGCTTCTCAAGCGCGTAAGTTCGGGTAATGTCGGAGTGATACCCGTCGATAGTACAGCCCGTATCAATCAGTATTAGCTCACCTTTAGCAAGTACAGGGTCTCCCGGCACGCCGTGAGGGTGTGACGTACCCTCGCCAAATTGCACGGCGCAGAAGAAACTGCCGTTATCTGCACCACCCAGACGATGCAATCGATCGATTTCTGCGGTGACGTCGCTCTTCCTCATACCGGGTTTAATCCACCCAAAAATAGCGACATGAACATCCAAGGTGAGTGACTTTGCAGCCTGCATCAGCGCTATTTCACTCGGTGATTTCTGTGCTCGCAATGACTGCAGGATCGGTCCGGCAGAGGTGATTTGAGCTTGCGTTGCATTGGCCAATGCATGCGCTTGGCCAAATGAGCAGTTGGGATCGACACCCACGCGCTGACATTGATGCTCTGCCAAGACGGCGGACACAACACTCCGTGGGTTTTCGTGTTCTTCCCACCAGGCGCAATCGTGCGGCGTCGGTAGGGCCGCCAACAGCGCGGTGTCTTCGAATTTCGGACAAACGAAGACGGTTGTATGCGCGGAAACGATAGCGCAGACGAGTCGCTCGGTCTCTCGCCACGTCAACCCGAACAAGTACCGCATACTGGCACCAGGCGAGATGATCACCGCGTCAAGCTCAAAGACGGCCAAGCACTGCTGCAGATTACTGAGCCGTTGTTGACGCTCTTCGAGGGTAATTGGAATAACGGCTTGTCTCGCTGACATCGTCATGAGGTTCCTGAAATTATGTGTCGCTTATTGTCGGAGTATCGCTATGGATAGTGCAACTACTGGCGCAACAAAACCTGCAGCGGGAGGTTAACGGGGAAAGCCGAAGGGACGCTGCATCATCTATTGGCAGACGTGGCTCAAGGTGACTAACGTCGGAAAAGTGAACTCTTTCTCGCGTACGTTCTAGGTCGCCAACCTACAGCGCGACTTAAAAATCAAAAACAAAAGGCGTATTTCCTGGCGGCTGGTTTTCTGATTTTTGCGGCTGTGATCACCAACGCCTCGGCAAATTTCAGGACCATTCATAGTTGTAATGACCATCGGTCAACTATATAATCGACCGGTGGTCAGTTATTGACGGGGCGTTTATAAGCCCGAGTCAAGCAACACAACATACCAAGCGTGGAGACACCGATGAGTTCAGTCGTTGTAATCAACCAGAGAGCGCGCAGCGCAGAGCAAAAAGCGCTGCGCCGGCACGACGTCTTGAAGGCGGCCGAAATCTACTTTCGAGAGGTGGGCTATGAAGCATTTTCTATGGCTAAACTCGCCACGAAGACCGGCATTGCTAAAGGCACCCTCTATCTCTACTTCAAAACCCGAGAAGAAATTTTTCTCACCCTTTACGAGCACAGCTTGATCCGTTGGAGCGGCGCGTTTATTGCGACGTTATCGGAGGGTATGACCAGCAATGCGTATGCGCAATCGCTCTACAAAACGACCCATGCAGATGGCGTATTTTTGCCCTTACTGATCAGACTTGAGCATGTTATTGAGCACAATGTGGCCATTCCTCGGCTCATCGACTCCAAGCGCGTTTTCATGCAGCAAGTCGACGCGGTTGCGAAAGTCACGTCCTCAGCGCTCGCCTTGGGCACAGGGCAAGCAAACGAGGTCGTAAAAACGATGGGCGTGCTTCTTATCGGGGCATCGCAAACCGACCAAGGCCCGGCACTCGATAATGAAGCGCTGCCTGCGGATGTAGAGCACCTTATTGCCAGCTTTTCGTCGGAACCACTCTTTGTCAAAAATGCGGTTCGCATCATCGAAGGCATCCGCGCAGAGGCAGTATCCGCTGGCTGATCGAGTCAAAATGACAGACAAAAAAAGCCGAATCACTTCATAGAAAATAGACCAGTCAATCTCGGAGAAAAACCATGGGCGCAGCTGAACAGCACAACCTGACAGGATTGGACACACAAGATCTAGACGCATTAATCGCGCTACAAAAGGCGCAGTTTCGTGCTGAGGGCGAGGTCACCTATGCCACGCGAATTGACCGTCTGAAACGACTCAAAGCACTGATTCTTGAAAACAAAGTGGCGTTCGCAAACGCGACCAAGCACGAGTTCAATGGTGCACGATCTTATGAATTCAGTTTATTTTCAGAGTTCGCGTCGAAGGTAGAGGCCATCGACTACTCCATGAAACATTTAAAAGCGTGGATGAAGCCTGAAAAGCGAAAAACCAACAAGCCCATGAACTTCTTGGGCGGTAAAAGTCAGGTCAGACATTTTCCAAAGGGCGTCGTCGGTATCATTTCACCGTGGAACCTGCCCTTTGGCCTCACTGTGGCGCCGTTGACCAGTGCCCTCGCCGCAGGTAATCGAGCGCTATTAAAGCCCTCAGAATTCGTTCCTGAAACAGCGGCCTTGTTTGCCGAGGTTGTCCCCAAGTATTTCTCAAAAGATGAAGTCGCGGTTGTCACCGGCGGCGCAGAAGTTAGTCAACAATTTGCACAGCTGCCTTTTGACCACCTGCTCTTTACGGGATCCACCCGAGTTGGCGCGCAAGTCATGCAAGCCGCATCAAAAAACCTCGTGCCTGTGACCTTGGAGCTTGGCGGCAAGTCGCCCGTCATTATTGGGCGCAGCGCAAAACTTGATCTCGCGGGAACACGCCTGACCTTTGGCAAGCTGCTCAATGGCGGCCAGTTGTGCCTGTCGCCCGACTACGTCCTTGTGCCACAGGAACTCGAAGAACAGCTCGTTGCTCGGGTCGTGCATGAGGCGCAGTCGATGTATCCAAACATTACCGAAAATGCCGATTACGCGGGTGTCATCAACGAACGGCACTTCGCTAGATTGCAAAACTATATTGATGACGCAGTGGCCAAGGGCGCCAAGCTCACCATTGTTGGCGCTGAGCAGACACGGGCGTCTGAGAACAACCGTCGTATGCCACTGCACATCCTACAAAACGTCAACGAAGACATGCTGGTTATGCACGAAGAAATTTTTGGCCCCATTCTTCCAGTGATGACCTATGACGACATCACCGAGGTTCCAGATCAGGTTGAACCTCGCCGAAACCCCCTCGCCCTCTACTACTTCGGCAAGGATAAAACGGAACAGGAGTATCTGTTGAGTCACGTGCCAAGCGGTGGCGTTTGCATCAATGACATCACACTGCACTACGTACAAGAGGATCTGCCTTTTGGGGGTGTTGGTGCCTCAGGAATGGGCGCGTATCACGGCCCAGAAGGCTTCAGAACCTTAAGCCACCCGCGCGCGATTTACAGTCAGACCATGGTCGACGTCTTACCGATCATTGGCGCGCGCCCGCCCTTTGGGGACAAATTTCGCAAGAACATCAGCAAAATTCTTGGCGCAATTTAAGCTAACGGCCCGCGTACTTCTGCGGGCTGGCCGAGACCGTAGCCGCACGTAAAGGGCATCACGTGAACCTGACTTCACTGTGTTGCAAAAAAGCGTCTTCACTGCGGTTAATAACTAGTCGCGGGCACTTCCCAAAAAAAGTAACCCGCACGAATAAAAAATCGGGAGCGTAATCATGACGACCAATCGACAATGGCTATTAGCCGAGCGACCCTCAGGAATGGTGGGACCACATAACTTTAAGTACGCCGAAACTCCAATTCCTGAACCTAAAAGTGATGAGGTGCTGGTCAAAAATCTGTTCCTATCATTCGATCCGGCACAGCGAAACTGGATGGTCGACCGCAAGGCTTATCTCCCGCCGGTCGCCATCGGTGAGCCTATGCGGGCCGCGTCAGTTGGAGAAGTCATCGACTCTCGTCACCCCGACTATCAAGTAGGCGACCTCGTACAAACGACAGGTTATTGGCAAGACTATGTGGTTGCAGCTCCCGGAGAAGGCCCCATGGGTTTGGTTAAATTACCACCCGGGGTCTCGCCCGAAATGATGTTATCGGTGCTCGGTATCACCGGCCTTACGGCCTACTTTGGACTACTGGAGATTGGTCAGCCGAAAGCCGGCGACACCGTCCTTGTCTCTGGTGCTGCAGGTTCCACAGGCTCCTTTGTGGGTCAAATAGCAAAGCTTAAGGGATGTCGAGTCGTTGGTATTGCCGGCGGCCCTGATAAATGTCGCTGGTTAAAAGAGACTGTGGGCTTTGACGCCGTCATTGACTACAAAAATGAAGACGTGAGCGCGCAAATTGCACATCACTGCCCCGACAAGTGGGACGTATTCTTTGACAACGTCGGAGGCTCTATTCTCGAGGCGGCCATAGATCACGTTAATCTACGATCGCGGATTGTGTTGTGCGGAAGCATCTCCGGCTACAACGCAACCACCCCCATACCCGGTCCCTCAAATTTGTCGAATCTGACGATTAACCGCGCGCGAATGGAAGGCTTTGTTATTTTGGATTACATGCCTCGCGCCATGGAGGCGGTTCAGGATTTAATGGCGTGGGTATCGTCGGGAGACTTAGTTTACCAAGTCGATCTCCAGGAAGGCTTTGACAATATTCCCGCCACCTTACAGCGGCTTTACACCGGTCAGAATCTGGGTAAACAACTTCTCAGAATCAACTAACACGGGTAATCACGAGGATTGCTATGACACACATTACACCCAAGTCGCGCGAGGATGTGCCTGATTTAGCACCGATGCTGCAAATGGTGGAGGCGTCCATGGGCTTTTTGCCCACGTCCATGATGACCATGGCGCACTGGCCAGACCTGACTCAAGCTTTTGGGGGTCTGGGCGCGACCATTTTGAACAGCGGTGAATTAGACTCAGGGCTTAAGCAAATGATTGCCTTTGCAGTGAGCAACGCTGCGGGATGTCGTTATTGCCAGGCACACACAGCGAAGTCAGCAGAGAAAAACGCGGTCAGTGCAGACAAAATACAGGCTGTCTTTGAGTTTGAGAGCAGCGCCTTATTTTCTGATCGGGAAAAGGCTGCGCTTCGCGTTGCTGTGCATGCCGGCATGGTCCCCAACGCCGTAGAACCCGAGCACATGAGTGAATTATCCAACTATTTTACTGACAAGCAGGCGGTAGAGGTGGTTGCCGTTATTTCACTGTTTGGTTTTCTAAATCGCTGGAACGACACAATGGCAACGACTCTGGAAAGCGCGCCCAAACGCTTTGCAACCGACCAGCTGGCCTCGCACGGCTGGGTAACAGGAAAGCACAAATAATCAGCGTCCAATCCGTGCCATAACGCGAGGACAATAACGCTCTTGACCAAGAGGGCGGCGGTTGCCCGCTTCGCTATGGTTATGCCTCTGCCGAATGCTGGACCCGCGTTCACTTGTGGCAGTCGCCGCTCGCTCGTGTCATCGCGCTGACGTCGAAACAGCAACCGCCTCGTTTAACCCAACGGTGACTGATCAATACACTCGATTACCGACAGTCCTATCGACTTAATGGGTGTCACACACCCAATGGGCAAGGCCTCAAGGGCGGTCGTCAGACTGCGGAAAATCAAACCCCAGATGGCTCAAAAACCACAAACAAAGGTCCCCTGCTTGAGGTCACTGCGTCAACGTAATCCGCCCCTACTTCCGTGTCACAATTTTGAAGCATTTTTGTAAAACTTTCGCCACTCTAAAGTCGTATGGTGCAGAAAATCTCAGAACAGGTGCACTGCAATGCTCCACTCGACCTCACGTTTTCACCATCACGTTCTCGCTGGATTATTCGCAAGCTGCATTGCCATGTCAGCGTCTGCGGCCGACCACGCCCTGCTCGACATTCTACTCGCCAATGGTGTCATTTCAGAGGCTCAGCACACTCAGTTAACGCAAAAAGAAGCCGTGACTGCTGACGAAGTGCTGTCGAGCATCGCTATTGCTCAGCCGTCTGAGAGCAACACAACGCTCGCTGAGGAAGCGCAAGGTACGCGAGCTCAGGCAGTCCTGCTCGATGAAAATGTAAAACGTGCCATTGACGATGCGGTGACGAATGCAGTTGTGTCAGAGTCTCCCATTATCGCCAGCCACGGATCTAAAGGATTTCGGTTCGAAACACGCGATGGGAATTTTCAAACCAACCTGCAGTGGCGGGCCCAGATGCGGTACAGCAACCCGACTGGCTCAGATCCTCGGCAAGCCTCCAGTTTTGAAGACAATAGCGGTTCAAGCTTTGAGCCGCGCCGTCTTCGTATGAAAATTGGCGGTCACGGTTTCCAGCCTTGGCTCAAGTATTACTTTGAAGTAGACCTTCAACCGGCTCGCGATGTTGACGACAGCTCTTCTAAGGCAAGCGCTCGCGTTATCGATTACCGCATTGATCTCGCCAAGTGGGATTGGGGTGGTATTCGGCTGGGGCAATGGAAAGTGGATTTAAACCGCGAGCGAGTTGACTCGTCGGGACGACAACAGTTTGTAGAGCGATCCATTGTCAATCGTGTTTTCACAGTCGATCGACAAGTCGGTATGCAGCTTCGTGGCCGATTATTTAAGGATACACCAGCAGACATGCGCTACTACGCGGGCGTATTTAACGGTGAAGGGCGCGGCGTAAAGAACAATTCATCTGACCATCTCTATATGGGTCGTCTTCAATGGAATTTCTTGGGTCGAGACCTGGCCTGGCGCCAGACAGATGTTGACTTCACCGAAAAACCAACGGGTTCACTGGCTGTCGCTGGATTCACCAATACGGGTCCGTGTACACGCTGGTCGTCTTCTGGCTGTGGCAACTTGGATGGGTTTGCAAGCGCTGATACCGCGGCTGACGATCAGTTCGAAATGGAACAAGCGGTGCAGGAATTTGCCTTTAAGTACCGCGGCTTCTCCATCCAGCAAGAGTGGCATCGCAAGTTCATCACTGACCGAGTCCTTAATACCGAAAGTGACTTGACCGGCTTTTACATTCAGTCGGGCTATTTCTTTCACAACTTAATTGACGCGGTCCCAGCACCACTTGAGCTTGCCGCTCGTTATGCCTACGTGAGCGAGCCCAACAAGGCGCTACGCAGTGTTCAAAACGAGCGAGAGGAGTTCACGCTCGGCGCAAATTGGTTCTTCTCCGGCCATTCGAATAAAGTGACCGTGGACTTCTCGCGCCTCACCTTGGATGACGGCCTGCTGGGGAGCAATCACTCGGATAACAGAGTTAGAGTTCAGTGGGATGTCTCGTACTGAGACATCAAAGATGCGCTCGCCGGTCAACGTGTATACGACCGAGTTGTGCTCACAAATGGTTTATCGTTTTACAGTTGAAACACCGCTTACATAGGAGCGTCTAGCATGGAAATTATCGCGTCAAACGGCTTTATCTTTCTCGCGCTTGCCTGCATTTTTGGCTTGTTCATGGCCTGGGGCATTGGTGCCAACGATGTGGCGAACGCCATGGGCACCTCGGTCGGATCACGGGCACTGACGCTCAAGCAGGCTATTTTGATTGCCGCAGTCTTTGAATTCGCAGGTGCCTACCTCGCAGGAGGCGAGGTGACCTCAACGATTCGTAAAGGCATTATTGACCCCGAGGTGCTCACTGACTCGCCGGAGTTATTGGTCTACGGCATGCTGTCGGCACTGTTAGCCGCAGCCACCTGGCTGCTAATCGCCAGTATTCGAGGCTGGCCGGTATCGACAACTCACTCTATCGTCGGTGCCATTGTTGGCTTTGCAGCCGTGGGCATCTCTGTTGATGCCGTGGAGTGGGGTAAGGTCGGTAAAATTGCGGCGAGCTGGGTAGTGTCGCCACTACTGGCAGGGACAATGTCCTTCGCGCTGTTTATTTCAGTCAAAAAATTAATCTTTGATCACGAAAACACCTTCGAGCGCGCTCGCAAATACGTGCCCATCTACATGTGGATGGTGGGGTTCATGATTAGTATGGTGACGTTGGTCAAGGGCCTTAAGCACATTGGGATCGACTTCGACCTCGGAATGGGTTCGAAGTTTGCAAACGCAATGGTCGTTTCGGCCTTTGTGGGCTTGGTCGTCGCCGCTATTGGCGCGTTCTTGTTGCGCAAAGTCAAAACAACCGGCGACATTAATAGCACCGACAACATTGAACGCGTGTTTGGTGTCCTCATGATTTTCACAGCCTGCGGCATGGCGTTTGCACACGGCTCTAACGATGTCGCAAATGCGGTTGGTCCAGTGGCAGCAGTCGTAAGTACCGTTCAATCGGGTGGTTTAATTGGCGCAAAAGCGATCATGCCCTGGTGGGTCTTGGCGATTGGTGGCGTCGGTATTGTGGTGGGACTGGCAACCTATGGGTGGCGTGTCATCCAAACGATCGGCAAAAAGATCACGGAGCTGACACCAAGCAGAGGATTTGCCGCTGAACTCGCTGCAGCATCGACGGTTGTACTCGCATCGGCAACCGGTTTACCTATCTCGACCACGCACACTCTCGTTGGCGCCGTGTTGGGAGTAGGTTTGGCTCGCGGTGTGGAAGCTCTCCACCTACCGACCATTGCCGCAATCATTACCTCTTGGGTTGTGACGCTGCCCGCAGGTGCCGGACTGGCCGTTGTCTTCTTCTATATCTTGTCTGCTATCTTTGGTTCATAAAAACGAGATAGCACTATTGGCGCGCGTCTGCCTGCCGACATTAACGCGTCTGCGACTAAAACAGCTAAAGGGAAACTAAAATGGATGTGAAACCGGCTTTAACCGACGTATTTAGTGGATCGCCGCTTGCGCACATAGAGCGCCACGCAGAAGCCTGTCTGGACTGCGTAAAAATGCTCAGGGCTTACTTTGAGGCCACACAAGCTGGCGATTGGGACCAGGCAGAAAAAGTGCAGGGGGAGATTGCTCGGCTTGAGAGTGTTGCGGACGACATTAAAATGGAAGTGCGAATGAATCTTCCACGGGGACTTTGGATGTCCGTCTCGCGTGCTGATTTGCTGGACCTGGTTCGTGTGCAGGACACCATGGCGAACGAGACCAAAGACATCGCAGGACTCTCGTTGGGGCGACAACTTGCCTTCCCCAAAAAGCTCGATAAGTCTCTTTTTAAATATGTTGATACGGTCATGCAGGCGGCAGAAAAGGCAGTAGACGTTGTCGCCGCAACACGCGACCTCTCAAAATCTGCGTTTGGGGCACGGCAAGTCAAGCTGATTGCCAGCAAGTGCGTTTCAGTCGAAAAGACAGAGCGAAGCTCGGACAAGCTGCAGTCAAAGCTGAGGGCTAAGTTGCGCGATCATGAAGAAAAGATCTCGCCCATTGATGCGATGTTCCTTTACCAATTACTCTCGCAGATCGGCGAAGTGGCCGACCATGCGGAGAAGGTTTCGCACCGAGCGCAAATTATTGCGGCGAGTTAAGTTGCATTGGCGTCTCGTGCGCCACAGAGCACCGGTTAATGCGGCAGGTTGATCTGTCGCTTTCATGGCAGATTAACCTCACAACCGCAGAGTGGCGGAAGCTTAGCCCGCGGCTCGCTGGGGCTGTGCGCCCTGAGCCAAGTTTTGCATGGCAACCGCACCCAACTCGTAACTTTTCAGCCGCTGCTCTGGGTCAAAAATCGACGATACCAGCATCAGCTCATCTGCCCCTGTCTGAGCAAGGAAGGCAGCAAGTTTTGACTGAACGGTTTCAAGACTGCCAACCGCGGAGCACTCGCCAATAACTTCAATCATCTGACGCTCAGCGGGTGAAAGGCTCGCCTCAAACCCTTCGATCGGCGCTGGAAGTGGAGCAGGCACACCCCGCCTTAAATTCACAAAGGACTGTAGCGAGGATGACCGCAAGTAATGTGCCTGCGCATCAGTCTCTGCAGCACACAGGTTAAAACCGAGCATTACGTAGGGCGCGTCAAGGCTTTCTGAAGGCTGGAACTGCTCACGATAAATATCAATTGCGGTACTCAGGTAAGTCGGCGCGAAATGTGAGGCGAAAGCAAACGGCAGTCCAAGTGACGCCGCAAGTTGAGCGCCGTATAAGCTCGAACCCAGAATCCATATCGGGACGTTGGTGCCCGCCCCCGGCGTAGCGCTGACACGCTGCCCCGGCTCAACAGGCTTCAGGTAATGTTGAAGCTCCAAGACGTCGTCAGGAAAGTCGTCGACGCTCGCACCTAGGTTGCGCCGCAACGCCTGCATAGTGACGCCATCGGTACCCGGAGCGCGGCCAACACCAAGATCAATCCGATTAGGATAGAGGGTGGCGAGGGTGCCAAACTGCTCCGCCACCATGAGTGGTGCATGGTTGGGCAGCATAATACCGCCCGAACCCACACGAATCGTTTGCGTAGCCGCCGCCAGATGACCCATCACCACGGCCGTAGCGGAACTCGCGATACCGGGCATATTGTGGTGTTCCGCAACCCAGTATCGATGATAGCCCCATGACTCCGCATGTATCGCCAGTTGCTTGCTGCGCTCAAGCGCGCAACGTGCGTCACTGCCCTGCGTTATGGGAACTAAATCGAGAATACTGTGGCGCGACATAACTTCGTTTTTTATTTTTGGAGTGTTAAGTATGACAGACAACGATCGACTATAGGCGCTGATAGTGCATTGATCTCGCATCCCATCTGCGACGCAATACATCGGCAATCAGCAGCCCTGCCGGCGCAGACGTCCAGATAGAAATAAGAATTGAGGCCGTTTCCCACTCTCTCAATAACGGTCCCGTGACCATAAGAAATAGACGGAACAGCCAAAACGCCCCGTACATGGCACCCGCAAAACGAATCATCCATATGCGATGTTGCTGCCAGTCACCCCGCCTTGCGCAGCGCCAGCCCATGAGTGCGGCACCGTAAACGCAGAGTGACATCGAGTAAAAGCCCCACTCTGCCCATATACCGCCGTAGGAGTGAACCGCATCGTGTTCGCTCGCAAGGTACAGCGCCGCTGCCGTACCGAGGGTCAAAAATAACAAGGTCGCGCGGCCCAGCCACGCGTGTGTCGTTTTAATTCCGGGTTTACCGGACCAAAGCAGTTGCACATGCATCACGACAAAAACGATCGAGTTGCAGACCAAGTGAAGGTACAAGGCGTTCGTCCGCATGGCCGGTGCGTTCACAAAGCGATCAAAAAATGCCACCCCCCAACTCTGATGAAGCACATAGGTATCGCTCCAGAGCGAACAGGCATTTTCAGGACAGGTGTTCATGGCTGAGGGCACCTCGCCTGCTACAAGCCCTAGATTGTCGAAGAAATCATAGAGGCTGATGAAGAGCGCAATACCCGCCGGTGCACCTTCAATGACATAGCGAATATTTAGAAACAAAAGGAGCGCCAACCCAACGCCGGCAATGAGGGGCCATTGCTTTGGCGTGGATAGCCCACGCGTTATCAACAGCGCCCAAACAGCTACAGCCCCGTAGAATCCAAGCACACTTATTGGCACTGTAAGTCACCTACTCGTTATTTTATTTATTGTTTTATCCGTTGAGAAGTTCACCAACCCAACGCTAGGAATGCCCCTAGCCTATCAAAAAAGTAATAATAGGTGGCCCAATGCCCACGATTAAGCCTGTACCTCGATCGACGTGTCGCGGGGAGAGGCTCTAAACGTCAAAAGCTCTGATCTCAAAGAAACGCCCACACTTGTTATTGTCAGTCTATGCGTTAAATTTAAGTGCACTGACCACTCACAAACCGTCACAGCCGGTGACAGGGGGCTCTTGTGCTAAAGCTTGGATTTCGACTTCTCCTCATGATGCTCGCGAGTGTCTCACTGTCGCTCCCATCACACGCAAAAGACACGATCGATACGCAGCTTTACGACGGTCTTAAGTGGCGCGAAATCGGCCCTTGGCGAGGCGGTCGTGTCACCGCGGTAACGGGGGTTCTTAGTGATGATCGAACCTATTACATGGGCGCCACGGGCGGCGGTGTCTGGAAAACCGACAACGCGGGTACATCTTGGAATAATGTGTCGGATGGGTATTTTGGCGTGGGGACAATCGGTGCCATTGCGGTCTCCGAATCCGACGAGAACATTGTCTATGTCGGAACCGGTGAAGCGCCGATTCGGGGGGTTACCACCAGTCACGGTGACGGCATGTACAAGTCCACTGACGCGGGCAAGACATGGTCACACATTGGTCTTAAAGACGCGGGTCAAATTGCCCGAGTGATCGTACACCCATCGAACTCTGACCTCGTCTACGTCGCTGTGCAAGGCCAAATATGGGGGCCCAGTGACGAACGCGGGGTTTATCGATCAACCGACGGAGGAGAGACCTGGGCGGCTGTTTTACAGATTGACGACGAGACGGGTGCGACCGATCTTTCCATGGATCCGTCCAATCCGAGAATCATGTACGCGTCCCTGTGGGAGCATGGCAGAACACCTTGGTTCATCAAGTCAGGTGGAACCGCGGGCGGTCTCTATAAGACCATTGACGGTGGCGATAACTGGAAAAAGCTGGGTGGCGGCTTGCCTGAACTCATTGGCAAGTCAGGAGTCGATGTCTCAGCCAGTAGCCCCAATCGAATTTATGCCATCGTTGAGGCGGAAATTGACCAAGGCGGCTTGTGGCGCAGTGACGACTACGGCGAAACGTGGTCACTACTGAATAACGAGCGCATCATCTGGTCTCGCGCCTGGTACTACATTCACATCAAAGCCGATCCTCAAAACGCCGATACGGTTTGGGTGCTCAACGCGCCTCTCATGAAGTCAATCGATGGCGGAAAGACCTTCGAAAAGCGATCGGCGCCACACGGTGATCACCATGACATGTGGTTCAACCCTGAGAACAGTCAAAACTTCATCAACGGCAACGACGGTGGTGCCACGGTAACCTTCAATGGTGGCACCTCTTGGTCCAGCATCATGAACCAGCCGACCGCACAGTTTTACCGTGTCATTACCGACAACCAAACACCGTTTAGGCTCTACGCGGGACAACAAGATAATTCCAGCGTGTCGATCGCCAGCCGCACGTTTGACGGTGGTATTGGTCAGGAGAATTACTTCGCAGTGGGTGGCGGCGAGAGCGCACATATTGCGTTTGACCCAGAGGATCCTCGACTGATCTACGCCACCACCATCAATGGCACACTCACCGAATATGATCACGTCAACAAGCGTGTACGCCCCATTAAACCCTACCCTGAGTATGTGTTTGGGCAGCAGTCAAAGGATCTGAAATATCGAACCAACTGGAACGCGCCCGTTGTGGCTTCGCCCCACAACCCTGAGGTCCTCTACTACGGTACACAAAAGTTACTTCGCAGTGAGAATCGTGGTGTTACCTGGACCGAAATCAGCCCCGATTTAACCTTCAATGACCCGTCAAAACAGGGGTTAAACGGCGGCCCCCTCACTCCCGAAAACGTCGGTGCGGAATTCTACGGGACTATTTTTTATATCGCAGAGTCGGTGCATCAGCCCGGCGTTATTTGGGTAGGTACTGACGACGGACGCTTGCAGGTCACCCAAGACAAAGGTGGTTCTTGGGCCGACGTGACGCCTAAAGACTTAAAGGGTGCTCAAGTTAACGCGATTGAGGTCAGTCCGCACGAACCCGGCACGGTGTACATTGCCGTTGCCGGTTACAAAATGAATGACTTCAAACCGCATATTTATAAGATGACTCAACATGGGAAGCGCTGGCGTAAAATTGACAGCGACCTCCCCACTGACAACTTCGTTCGAGTCGTGCGCGCCGATCCGGAGCGAGAGGGTCTTTTGTATGCGGGCACGGAAGGTGGACTGTTTGTCTCGTTCGACGACGGTGAACATTGGCAGTCCTTAGACATGAACTTCCCCACAGTACCTATTACAGACTTGAGGGTGCGGCAGGGCACCCTCATTGCGGCGACACAAGGCCGCGGATTTTGGGCGCTTGATGAGCTGACCGTGATTCGCCAGCTTGACGACGCACTGTCCGATAAGCCCTTGCACGTCTTCGCACCCAAACCCACCTCACTGATGCGCTGGGGACGCGGGTCCAGTGCCGACGAGGGTGCGAACCCCCCATCGGGTGTGGTCATTTCCTATGCCATTACGGACGCCGTTGCAGGGCCACTGTCTATTCGTATCACCGATGCGCAAGGGAATCTTGTTCGACGTTACTCAAGCGAAGCTGATGACTTTGACCGTTGTGTTACGGGAAATATGACACCCAGACTGGCATATACGATGAACTACCCAACAGTGAAGCCCGGTCTGAATCAATGGGTATGGGACATGCGCAGAGAAGGACTGACCTGCATCGACGACATACGCCTCTTTGCAGGCTTCAGTGGCGCCACTGTAACGCCCGGGCAGTACTCGGTCTCAGTGTCTCTTGGAGACCACTCTGACACCACCGACTTCGCGCTATCGCCCGACCCGCGTGTGGAAGCCACACCTGCCGATTACGCGTTCCTCGACGCAAAGCGCTCAGAGACCGCTGATATGCTCAATGCGTTATTAACAGCACTGGATAATGCGCGACGTGTCCGCACCCGTATTGAGGCACTGGTGCGCGACAATGACGACAGTACAGTGCTCTCTGACCTGTCGACGGCCGCGATAAGCAAGATTAACGCTTGGGAAAATCGTGTGACACAGACGGGTTACAAGACCTATGAGGACGAGGACAGCATGCCACCCATGCTCGACGTCCATATTCGCCATGTCTTCGACGTCATAGATCGCGCAGGGGCCCCCGTTTCTGAAGGTTCTCTTCTGCGTCTCTCGGACCTCAAAGAGCAATGGGTGACCGCGAAGGCGGAGCTCAGTGACATTGCTCAGCGTGAACTGGCCGCGATCAATCGGTGGGCAGAGGAGAACAAGGTAGCGCATGTTCTCGCGCCGCTGTAATCACGTCTGGCGTGCTACATAAAATACAGAGGTTTGCGCGCAAAACCGTCAGCGCTCGATTGTTATTGGTCTCCTAAGACACGCGACAAAAGGCGGAGGGTGGCTTCACCCCAACGTCATCAGAGCCCCTGCTGAGCAGCACGCTCATCGAGAGCCGGCGGCATGAGTCAAAAGAGGAAATAAAAAGTCTTTTCACCGCGCCAGTATTGGTAGCATGGTCCCTGAGTCGATTGGCGTCATACTAAAACGGCGAGCTCAACACTCGTCTTAATGAGTGCGCCTATCCATCCACAACCCACCGAGACAATAAGAGAGACCGAACATGCACGCAAAAGCTGTCGCACTAACTGCACGCCCTGAAGGTATGCCCACGATCGAAGATTTTCGAATCGTTGATATTGATGTTCCTGAACCACAGGCCGGACAGATTCAGGTAAAAAACCTCAGTATGTCGGTCGACCCGTACATGCGTGGAAGAATGATCGACCGAAAGTCATACGTGCCCCCGTTTCAAATTGGCGAAGTGCTCACCGGTGGCTGCATTGGTCAGGTCACAAAGTCTGCGAGCCCTGAGTTTAAAGAAGGCGACTATGTCAGCAGTATGTTTGGCTGGAGAGAGGCGTTTACCGAATCCGCTGAAGGTGTCAAACGACTTGGCGATATTGTTGCGCCCGCCTCTCAGTACCTCGGCGCCTTAGGTATGCCCGGTATGACCGCGTATGCGGGTCTGCTCGAAGTCGGTGCACTCAAGGACGGTGAAACGGTCTTCGTTTCTGGCGCCGCGGGTGCCGTGGGCAGCATTGTTGGCCAGATCGCTAAACTCAAAGGCTGCACAGTGATTGGCAGTGCCGGCTCCGATGATAAGGTGGCGCTCTTGACCACTGAACTCGGCTTTGACCATGCCTTTAACTACAACAACGGCAGTATCTTGAGCCACCTCAAAGCGTTGGCCCCCGGCGGATTAGACGTGTACTTCGACAACGTCGGCGCCGAGCACTTGCAAGCGGCGATCATGTCGATGCGGCCATTTGGTCGCATTGCCCTGTGTGGTGCCATAGCAACCTACAACGACACCGCGCCTCGCCCCGGACCCAATAACTTATCGATGGCCATTGGTCTCGGACTGACCCTGCGTGGGTTCATTGTGAACCACTTCGATCATCTTGCAGATCAGTTTCGAAGCGACATGGAAGGCTGGGTCACCAGTGGGCAAATCGTCACTAAAGAAACAGTTTACAACGGCATAGACCAGGCACCAGAGGCCTTTATTGGTCTGTTCAAGGGTTCTAATACGGGCAAAATGATCGTTAATTTCTAATTCCGTTTGCCCTCAACGCGCACTCAGGTGACGGCAGGAAACACCCCTGCCGTCACCTGACCGTCTTAGCGGCCGCGTCGTGCTCAACGTGTAAGCAACTTACCCCCTGAATGACGGCGAGAACTTAAAAATACGCTGACTGCCAAGTGAGAACAGCCCACGGATGATCAATGAGCGCGGATGGGTGCGCAACGCACCTACCGCAGTGCTAGCGCTTAAGGAAGGTCTTTTAGCATTTGCTCGATCTGGGCAACCCCCATCGCCTCTAACGTTTGAATATTGTGCTGGGGAATCTGCTCAGGATTAGGAAACTGATCGAGTGCGCGCGTCACCATTTCTTCGCGTAAAAAATGGATCAGTGGGAACGGTGCGCGATTGGTGTAATGGGCAGCGGACTCCATGGGCTCGCCTTCAAATTGATAATCCGGATGAAAACTGGCGAGCTGGATGACACCATTCAGCCCGACTTTTTTAAGCAGCGACTCGGCATCGTCGATAAAATCCAAGTACTCCTCGAAATCGCAGAGCGCGAAAGGAATCGCTAAAAGGGTGGTCGCGACCATTGACTCCGATGACCGTTGAATTAGGTCGAGCTCGTTCATAAATGTTGGGGCGACGTCTTGGTATTGGGTTGCATCACACACCACGATGCGCAGTGCCTCAGAACTCACCATAGGTCGCGCAAACGGACACACGTTAAGTCCCACGACAAACTGCTCAAGCCATGCACGAACCCGTCGATCGACGTGTTCAGCGGTGTAATATTCGTCAGGGGACATAAAAATCTCAGCAGTAAAATTAAGCGCGCACGACCGCCCTGAGTGGCATCCAAAACGTCGTTAGCGAGTCGACAATAAATGTAGGACCACCCGAGGTAGCCCCACGTCTAGTGACGTTCACAATCATTCGTCCCTAATCGAGCTCCCAAACACGGACCTTGTTGACCTTGCCTTTTAAGTCGACGTCAGCAATGTGCAAAATCCGACTGGCATTGTCGTCATCAAAACCGTAAACCTTGAGCATTGTGCCATTGCGCGACCAAAGCCCTAAGGTGGCACTTTTTTCAAGCTCACCGGCGTCATTAATCGCCTGTACTGTCCCCGTAAAGTACCCCTTAGTGCTCTCTTCGTTGGTCGAGGTCATGTTGTGGGTCGCGTGCACTAGGCCATATTTACCAACATTCCCTTCGTAGGTAATGACCATGCCGTCCTCAGTCATGCTGATATCACTGACGACAAGTTGCGCGTCGATAAAGTTTTCAAAACTCTGATTTTCTGCACTAACGAGCAGCGGAGAAAAGCAGAGTGCGAGGGCTAGAATTACTTTGTTAATCATTATTAATTCCCGTTTCTAATTGCACATTTAGTGCGGCAGAGGTGTCTACCGCCTGATTACCTTACCCCGAATAAAGTGCCAGTAGGCGCAAATACAATCGAATACGACGGTTATGGCTTTTGAATGACCCTCACCGAAACTTCTGCATGTCGAGCACCTCTAGCCGTTTTTTGGACCCAGACATGCGACGTGGCAAAACAGAGGCTGATACCGAAATTTTCCATGCCCTGTCGATCGACGCATTGAGCCAAATGCAGCGCTGCTCATTTTTCCACGTCGTTAACCTGCGACCAGGATCTCACTATTTTAAATCCACGGTTGTGACTGACGTGCGCTGGCTGTTACTGTGACGTTTGCAAGGATGCACTTCTATAGTTTCCGAAACCAGAGAGAGGATGGGGCTGGGTCGGATAATACGTTGGGAGTGCTGCGCCATGCACATGCTTGCCAAATTACGTTTAGGGTCCTTCACAGCCGCTTTAATAGTCCTGCTGACACAGTCACTCCACAGTTACGCGCAACCCGAAGACCTGCCTCATAGCGGTCTTGTTCAACACGCTTCGGGCGGCTACGCACCTGAGGCTGTCATCGTTAAGTTTAGGCCATCAGCGAATGCGAGTAATAAAGCGCGTGCGCGCGGCTTAGTTAATGCGCTGTCCAAACGCGAATACCGCATTGTTAAGGGATTAGAAAAGCTCAAATTAAAGCCCAATCAATCTGTCAATAAAGCAGTAAAAGCGCTCTCAAAACTTCCCTTTGTTGAGTATGCAGAACCCGATTACCGTGTTCAAAAAGCGACCAACGACACCTACTACAATCTCTTGTACGCCATCGATAATAGCGGACAGGACGTAGCCGGCCTGCCGGGCACACCCGATGCCGACATGGACGTGCTTGAAGCCTGGAATATCCAAACGGGTGATCCAGATCTGATTATCGCAGTCATTGATGAAGGCGTCGTCTGGGATCACCCAGACTTAGCCAGTAACATGTGGGTAAACACTGGAGAGATCGCAGGCAATGGCGTGGACGATGACAGCAACGGCTTCATCGATGATGTCTACGGCTACGATTTCTATGACAATGACGGCGACCCGAGGGATGAAGGGGGTCACGGCACCCACGTTGCAGGCACCATTTGTGCTGAAGCCAATAACAATGAAGGAATTGTCGGTGTGGTCCAGCAATGCCGGATCATGGCACTGCGCTTTCTAGGCCCGCAGGGTGGGACGACTTCTGGTGGAATCGCCTCGCTTGATTATGCGGTGCAAATGGGCGCTACCATCTCCAATAACAGTTGGGGCGGCGGCGGTTTCTCACAGGCACTCTATGACGCGATCGCGGCCGCACGCGACGCCGACCACGTATTCTTGGCAGCCGCTGGGAACGACGGCACCAACAATGACAATATTCCTCACTACCCCTCAAACTACAATTTACCAAACGTTATCTCGGTTGCCGCCACCGACAACAACGACTCGCGAGCAAGTTTCTCAAACTACGGCGCCACCTCAGTGGACATTGGTGCGCCCGGCGTAGATATAGCAAGTACCTACACATCGGGCGGCAACGTGCCTTACAGCTACTTAAGCGGCACTTCGATGGCAACACCCAATGTGACGGGTGTGGTCGCGCTCATTCGCAGCGAATTTCCGGATTGGAATTACCAGCAGGTCATTGACCATCTCTACGCAACTGCGCGCCCTGCAGGGTCAATGGCAGGCATCACCACAACAGGGGCTATTGCCAATGCTGAGGCGGCCATGGCGGGCGGAGAGCCTCCGACGCCACCGGCAGCACCCTCAAACCTGTCAGCCTCAGCCACATCAGACAGTGCCATTTCACTGTCCTGGGCTGATAATTCGGATAACGAGTCTGTGTTTGTCGTCGAGCGGGACGGTCAAATACTGAGCGCCACTGCTTCCGCTAATGCGACTTCCTTTGAAGATGCAGGTCTCGCAGGAGCGACGTCCTATAGTTACCGCATCAAAGCCCGAAATTCAGCAGGCGACAGTGCTTGGTCGAACGCGGCTGATGCGACCACCGACACCCCACCACCCTACCAAACAGTATTAGTGAACAGCGAGACGACACCGGCAGGCGCTGTAGTGGCAGGCAGCTACACACGTACGTTTGGCCTCGATGGCTCGCTCGAGCAGATTCGAGAGCGAGAGTCCGGTGGTAAGCGAAATCGACGCTACAGTTACATGGATCATCAGTGGTCTCTCGCGTCACCCTCAGGTGCCGCGTCGCTTAGCGTGACTGGCTATGCTGGCAACAGTTCTGATGGCGACCGTTTTGAGCTCGCCTACAGCACAGGCGGCGGATTCACGTTTTTCTGCGAGCTATCGATTGGGTCTCCGTCAACCTGCTCAACCAGCTTTGAGATGCCAAGTGCAGGGACCGTCACGGTGCGCGTGACAGACACCAACCAGGCCAGAGGCGCTCGCGCCTTAGACAGCGTCTTCATCGACCAGATTCAGATGCTTGTCGAGTCCAACACAGGTCCTGTAACGTTGCCGCTCGCGCCAACCGGGCTCTCCGCCGACCCAAGTACACCTGGGCAGATTGCTCTGAGCTGGGCGGACAATGCCGACAACGAAACGAGCTATTCGGTTCAAAGATCTGACTTGGGCGGCAATTGGTCGACCATTGCCGGACTCGGTGCCAATTCACAGAATCTTGTGGACGACACCGTTGCCTCGTTGACGACCTACAACTATCGCATCTTGGCGAGCAACAGTGCGGGTGATTCAGCGAGCACTAGCATTCAAGTCACCTCCGCTGAAGAAGTCGCACCTAATGTCACGCTCTCTGCGAGTGGCTACAAGCGCAAGGGTTGGCAAAACGTTGACGCTTCATGGGCTGCAAATGGCACCGCGGTTGTGTTGTATCGAAACACCACCGCCGTCTACAACGGAACGGGCAGCGCACACACTGACGCTCGTATTTCAAAAGGCGGAGCCGTGTATGACTACCAAGTCTGTCCGCAGGGCGAGGCAAGAGGGAGTGAGCGCTGCTCAAATGTTGTGACAATTGTTTTCTAGCCGACCCGTGTATCTAAGGCGGGGATGTCCCGCCTTTTTTATGCTTGGTAAGCTTTGACAAAGTTGGCGCTGATTGACTGCACCTGCGCACTGCGCATCACGATCCCATTGTTCAGCCCCAGTTTGGACTTGCACTTTCAAGAGCTTCTTGCTGCTCCATCCATGCCTCTTCGACCGTTGCAATTTGGACTTTTAATGCGCCCTCGGACTTCACCAGTTCTGCAAGCTTATCTCGTGCAACCTCGTCGTAGAGCTCGGGTAGTAAGAGTTCAGCCTGCAAGCTCGCCAACTTGCTTTGTAGGCCTTCCAGCTCCCGCTCGGTCTTTTGTAGCGCCTTTTGCAGCGGCCTTAACGCCGCACGCTCCTCAGCA